>JABAOH010026329.1_pt1 | contig 33328 bp, 37 predicted proteins | sample 7062181 | NCBI WGS metagenome assembly JABAOH01 (sample SAMN14538630, study PRJNA623070) | marine sediment metagenome | biome: marine biome [ENVO:00000428]; feature: marine pelagic biome [ENVO:01000023]; material: deep marine sediment [ENVO:00002113]; isolation source: pool of 5 deep marine... | reverse complement strand
GCGGGTATGATAGCAGCCCCTTTAATAGGAGGCGCAGTTATGGATACTTTGGGGGTGAAATCTGTGTTCTTTGTGGCTGGATTGATAAGCCTTCTGGGAGCATATGTTTTTTATCATTACGTGAGAATCAGGTAACATACTCCAGTATAAAATATATATTTAATGGGGAAGCAGTCTTTGCTTCCCCATTTTTTTTGCGAAAATGGCGATGACATCTGGTGGAAAAAAGTCAGAAAAAAGGGGAATTGACCTATTGATTGATATTACGAATTATTGCCATAATCTTTTATAAAGAAATATTAACAGAAAAGGCAAAAACAGCTCCAAAAATTTGGGTTTTCGGGGCAGAAGTATATTGAAGCCCGTATGGGGGTAATGAGAAATGGCTGAGATGAAAATAGATGTGAGAGGCGAAACTTGTCCGGTACCCCTGGTGGAGATGCGCAAGGCTTTGCGCAAAGCATCGCCAGGGGACATAGTGGAGGTTATCGGGAACCATCCAGCTTCTAAGAAGGAGATACCAATGGCGGTTAAGGCTCTGGGGCTGGAACTGATGGAAGTGCAACAGGAAGGGGAAATTTGGAAGATCAGAATAAGGAGATGAAAAGGAGAATAAACTATGGCTGGTAAAGCTACCCTGGTAGTTCATAGTGGCGATATGGACAAGTTATACAGCGCCCTTATCATAGCCAACGGAGCGCTTTCCATGGGGATGGAAGCGTCACTTTACTTCACCTTTTGGGGGCTGGAGCGTCTCAAGAAAGGGGGCCTGGAAAAAGGGCCTCTATCCAGAATGAATCTCCTGGGACTGGGCAAGTGGATGGTGAAGCGTCGGATGAAAAAGGCGAAAGTCGTTTCTTTAGAAAAACTCCTGCAGGACTTCAAGGAACTGGGGGGTAAGATTATTGCCTGCGAAATGACAATGGAGATAATGGGAATAAAACCGGAAGACCTGCGCCAGGACTTGATAGACGATTATGGCGCTGTGGGAGCTTATATACAAGAAGCAAAGGAATCAACAATAACTTTATTCATATAATAGTGAGGATGACATGCTGGACAAATTTGTTTACCTGGACAACGCAGCAGCCAGCCGGCTGGACGACCGGGTGCTGGAGGCGATGAAGCCATACTTCTTTGGTGTCTATGCCGTTGCCACGTCGGAATTCGGCTATTCCCAGGGCATAGAAGCCCGAGAGACGCTGGACAAAGCCAGGGGGATTATTGCCGATGTTCTGGGGGCTTCACATAAGGAATTCATTTTTACTTCGGGAAGCACTGAATCGAGTAACATAGCTTTAAAAGGTGTAGTACTTGCCCTTGGCGAGAAAAAAGGTAAACACATCATCATCTCCAAAATTGAGGACTTCCCTGTCCTTCACAGCGCAAAAGCCCTGGAAAGACAGGGTTTCCGGGTGACTTACCTGGACGTGGATAATGATGGCTTTGTGGACCTGGACCAGCTGAGAGAATCGATCACCGAGGAGACGATTCTGGTCTCCATCCAGCATGCTAACCAGGAGATTGGCACAATCCAGGACATTAAAACTATCGCTCGCATATGTCGGGAAAAAGGAGTTCTTTTCCACACCGATGCCACCCACACTTTCACCAGAGTGCCTCTGGACGTTAAGGAGGTGCCGGTGGATTTGATTACCGTCTCAGCCCATACAATCCACGGACCCAGGGGTATCGGTGGTCTTTACATACGCAAGGGCACGCCCATTGCCAAGTGGATGGACGGCGGCTTCCAGGAGTTTGACCTGCGCGCAGGGATAGAAAATATTCCCGGGGCGGTGGGCTTTGCTAAAGCAGTGGAACTGGTCACGCCCGAAGAGAACGATAGACTGAAGGCTATGCGTGACCGCCTTATTGAGCGGGTGCTTGCCGAGATACCATCGACTACCCTGAACGGTGACCGCTGGATGAGGATTTCGCAGAACGCCAACGTCACCTTTCATTTAGTAGAGGGCGAATCGATCACTTTGCATCTGGATATGCGGGGCTTTGCCGTGAGCACTGGTTCGGCCTGCTTCAGCCGTTCCCTGGAGGCGAGCCACGTTATCCTGGGTATAGGTGGTGACCACGAAAGAGCACACGGATCGGTGCGCTTCACCTTCGGGCGATATAACAATATGGAGGATGTAGACGCGGTGGTGGAGGCATTGGCTGATGTGGTGCGGGAGCTAAGGGAAATCAGTCCTTTGGGTAAAGATTAGGAACAGGAGGAAGATTAGAAATGAAATTCCCATACAGTGAAAAAGTACTGGAACACTTTCGCCACCCACGAAACGTAGGCAAAATCAAAAATCCCGACGGTAAGGCAGTAGAAGGCAGCCCGGCTTGCGGGGATATGGTGGCGGTTTACATAAAAGTTGACCCCAGGACCAAGCGCATTGCCGACGTCAAATTTGAGTCTTATGGTTGTGCTTCTAACATTGCTACCGGCTCCATAATTACTGAACTGGCTAAAGGCAAGACGATTGACGAGGCAAAGAAGGTTAGCTGGAAGCAAGCTTCAAAAGCTCTGGGAGGGCTTCCGCCGATTAAGGTGCATTGCTCGGTGCTGGCGGTAGAAGGGTTGCGTTCGGCCATCCAGAACTACGAAGAGCGCCATGGCCTGGTAAAAGATAGAAAGCCGACTACGGTGGAGGTGGTGCGCAAACGTTTAAGGAAGGTTATTAATCCCGTAAGCGGACTGAGCCTGGTGCGCGCAAATTTGGTCAAGGACATAAATGTAAAGGATGGAAACGTGCGGGTGGTGATTGACCTGCCTGCCAATCATCAATTTGCTTCTGCCATCAAGGAAGAAATCGTGGAAAAGATAAAACACCTGTGGGATGTGAAGAAATTAGAGGTTGAGTTTACGGAATGAAAGTTTGAGAATATTAAGACATATGATGATTGACTCTAAGAAGGAGGAGAGCAAATGAAAAGAATATTTTTGCTATTCACGGCAATTTTATCTTTCTCAGGTGTAGTTTTTGCTCATGGCTGGCATGGAGGAGGATGGGGTCATATGATGGATTATGGTTATGGAGGTATATTTATGTGGATAGTATTTCTGATTGTAGTTGGCGTGGCGGTTTACCTTATCATCCAGGCGACAAAATCGAAAGGTCTGGAGAGTCCGTTTAGAGAGACTCCTTTGGAGATTGCAAAGAAACGTTACGCTAAGGGTGAAATTACAAAAGAAGAATTTGACAAGATTAAGAAAGATTTGGAAAGTTAAATAGCGATAAGCCAAAAAAGAGTATCGGCGGTCACTGTGCAGGGTTAGCGATAGATAAGATTGGAAGATAATCCTGAATCTAAGGGAAGGGGGGTGATGAGATGCCAAAGCTAAGTTCACTACAGTGGATAGCTCTGATATTGCTTATCGTTGGTGGATTAAACTGGGGATTGGTTGGTCTTTTCGATTTTGACCTGGTTGCTGCTATTTTTGGTATGATGTCGGCCTTGTCTCGCATTGTGTACATTCTTGTTGGCCTATCCGCGATTTACATTTTGGGAACACTGGGAAGACTGACCAAAGGATGATGGAGAGAGCTGGAAGACGTAATCTTATGAAAATTGCGAGTATCTCCAGGCTCATTGTTTCTATTCTTGTTTGCCAATTGGCGGGGGTAGTTGGTTCAGCGTTTACTCGTCCTGCGATTTCCTCGTGGTATGCTACGTTGAGAAAACCAACTTTTACCCCGCCCAACTGGCTTTTCGGTCCTGTTTGGATTTCCCTTTTCTTGTTAATGGGCATATCGGCGTATTTAATATGGAGCAAAGGACTCCAAAATAGAAAAGTAATAATAGCTCTGTCTATTTTTGGGATTCAACTCGTTCTAAATATGCTCTGGTCATTCCTTTTCTTCAAATTACAATCGCCTGTTTATGCCTTTATAGAGATACTCATACTTTGGTTTGCGATTTTGTTCACAATTATATATTTCTTCAAAATTTCCAGGGCAGCTAGCTTCCTGCTCTTTCCATATATATTTTGGGTGAGCTTTGCTGTAATTCTCAATTCTTACATATGGAAGCTCAATCCCTAGAAAGGAACGCATTTATCGCCAATCGGCCTGGGGAAAGAAACGAAGATAATATTTTTTAAGAGAAGGGCACGCCGAATGAATTTGGGAGCCAAAATGGCAAGAGGTGGTGCCCTTCTCTTGTGGAGAATAAAATGAAGATAGGCTTTGTTGGTTTGGGAAAGATGGGCCAGAATATGGTTCAGCGCTTGTTGAAGGGAGGGCATGAAATAGTTGCCTTTGACCTGAGCGAGAAAGCAGTTAAAGTGGCCAGGGAGAAAGGTGCAATACCGGCAAAGTCTCTTCAAGAATTAGTTACCAAATTGAAAGGGCCTCGCGCTATCTGGATTATGGTTCCCTCGGGTGAGCCCACAGAAAATACGGTTAAATCTCTGGCTACTTTACTGACCGAAGGTGACATTGTAATTGATGGTGGAAATTCATTTTACAAAGATTCTATAAGAAGAGCGCAAGAACTTGAGAGAAAGGGAATCTTTTTTCTTGATGTAGGAACGAGTGGTGGTGTTTGGGGGCTTAAATTTGGCTATTGCCTTATGATTGGTGGGCAAGAATCTGTGTTTAAGAAAATGGAACCAATATTCAAAACTTTGGCCCCTAAAGATGGGTATGCCTACGTGGGAATTTCCGGCGCCGGACATTTTGTAAAAATGGCACATAACGGAATTGAATATGCTTTGCTTCAAGCTTACGCTGAAGGTTTTGAATTAATGGAGGCAAAGAAAGAGTTTACTCTTCAGCTCGCTCAGATAGCTCATTTGTGGAACCAGGGCAGTGTGATACGTTCCTGGCTATTGGAACTTGCTGAAGACGTATTCAAAAAGGATGCTCATCTTAATTCTATACGAGGTTATGTCGAAGACTCTGGCGAGGGACGCTGGACAGTAGCGGAAGCGATTGCAGAGAATGTGCCAGCACCAATTATTACTATGTCGCTTTTAGAACGTTTTCGCTCGCGCCAAAAGGAGTCTTTCAGTGCCAAGGTGATTGCTGCATTGCGTAATCTATTCGGAGGACATCCGTTAAGAAATAAATAAAAAAAGGAATTGCCATGAGTGCAAATGAAATAATTATTGATGTCTTAAAAAAGAAAGCCAGGCAGTTCAGAAAGGAAATCTTAGAGACAATTACCGAGGCCGGTAGTGGTCATCCCGGCGGGTCTCTGTCTTGTGTGGAGATATTGATAAGTTTATATTACTACAAGATGAAGCATAAGCCAGATAATCCTAACTGGCCAGTAAGAGACAGATTCATAATGTCTAAAGGCCATGCCAGTCCCGTCCTTTACGTAACCCTGGCCGACTGTGGATATTTTCCCAAAGAAGAACTGAAAACTTTCAGGAAATTGGGGAGTCGCCTTCAAGGCCACGTGCATATAAGTGTGCCGGGTGTAGAACTCTCTACTGGCTCATTAGGTCAGGGGCTGTCTGTGGCAAATGGAATAGCCCTGGGCGCAAAAATACGAAAAGTAGATTTCAACATATACTGCCTTTTGGGGGACGGAGAGATTCAGGAAGGCCAGGTGTGGGAGGCGGCAATGACAGCAGCCCATCATAAACTGGATAACGTATGCGCCATCCTTGATTGCAATAAAGTTCAGGAAAACGGTCCGGTGGCAGAGATAAAGAATGAAGAGCCGATTGCAGATAAATGGAGAGATTTTGGCTGGCACGTAATAGAAATAGATGGTCATAATTTTGAAGAACTAATTCCTGCTTTAGATGAATTCGATAGAGTCAAGGGAAAGCCGACTTTCATTTTAGCACATACAGTAAAAGGGAAAGGGGTTTCCTTTATGGAAGGTAATGCAAAATGGCATGGTAAGGCGCTGAAAAACGAAGAGTTGGCATTAGCCCTCAGGGAGCTGGACGAAGGAGGTAGATGATGATGCAAATGAAGGCAACAAGAGATGCCTTTGGGGAGACCCTCGTGGAACTGGGAAGAAAAAACAGAAAAATTGTTGTTTTATCCGGCGATTTAGAAGATTCCACTCGTGCTGAATATTTCAAAAAAGAGTTTCCCGAGAGATTCTTTAATCTGGGTATCGCCGAGCAGGATATTCTGGGAACTGCTGTAGGCTTAAGTTTAGATGGACTTATTCCTTTTGCTTGTTCATTTGCGGTATTCCTTACCAACCAGGGTTATGGCGTCTTGAGGATTTCTATTTGTTATAACAGAAGAAATGTAAAAGTAATCGGTTCCCATGCCGGCCTTACGGTTGGCCCTGACGGGGCAACTGCGCAATGTCTGGAGGACTTTGCTATCACACGAGTCTTGCCAAATATTATTATTATTTCTCCCGTTGATGCAATTGAGACGGAAAAAGCAACCAGAGCTATGGTTGATATATGCGGGCCTGTATATATGAGACTGGGAAGAGCACCTTTTCCCATAATAACGAAAGATTCTGACCCTTTTATTGTGGGAAAAGCAAACATTTTGAGAGAAGGGAAGGATTTGACGATACTTGCTACAGGGCTTTTGGTGTCAGAGTCACTCAAGGCAGCAGATGCCCTGGCAAAGGAAAATATTGAAACAAAGGTTATCAATATGCATACTATAAAGCCGATTGACCGGGAAGCGATAATCCAGGCGGCAAAGGAGACAAAAGCAATTGTAACTGCAGAAGAACATCAGATAAACGGAGGTTTAGGAAGTGCCGTGGCAGAAGTTTCAAGTAAAACTGTCCCCGTTCCGGTAGAGATGGTTGCAGTAAATGACACCTTTGGAGAGTCTGGCGACGAGGAAGGACTACTCAGGAAATATCATCTGAAAGATGTGGACATAGTTGAGGCGGCAAGAAAAGTGTTAGAGAGGAAATAGGAGATATATATGGCTCCCACAACGATTGAGAAACTTGCAGAGTTTGGGCAAAGCGTGTGGCTGGATAGTATTAGCCGCTCTTTGATTAACAGTGGAAGGCTTAAGGAAATGGTTGATGCTGGATTGTTAGGGATGACTTCCAACCCTACTATTTTTGACAAAGCCATTAGTTCCAGTGACGATTATGATGAAAAGATATACGAGTTGTACACGGCGGGCAAGTCAGTTTTTGAGATGTACGATGATATAACAATCTGGGATGTACAGGATGCGGCAGACATATTTATGCCTGTGTATGAGAAGACCAACGGCCTGGATGGTTATGTAAGTTTGGAGATTAGCCCAAAATTGGCATTTGATACAAAAGAAACCATAGAGGAAGGAAAAAGATTGTATAGTAAGGTAAATCGCCCCAATGTTATGTTTAAGGTGCCGGCAACTGATGCGGGATTTTTGGCAATAGAAGACCTATTGGGTGAGGGAATAAATATTAATATTACCTTGATATTTTCTCTGGAACAATACATCAAGGCAGTTCAGGCATTCTTTGCCGGTATGAAGAAGCTTTTACAGAAGCAGAATGATGCAAGTAGAATCCAATCCGTGGCAAGTCTGTTTGTAAGTCGCACCGACATCGCGGTAGACAGGATGCTCGATGAATACCTGGAAACGGAAAGGGATAGACTAATAAGAGATAAACTAGAATCTTTAAAAGGGAAAGCAGCTGTAGCTAACGCAAAGCTAATCTTTAAGAAGTATTTGGAATTTTTTTCTTCAGATGAGTTTGATCAACTAAACCAGCAAGGTGTTAACATCCAGAGGGTGCTCTGGGGTTCTACCAGCACCAAGAATCCCACGTACAGCGATATTAAATATGTAGTGGAATTGATTGGGAAAAATACTATTAATACAATGCCTGAGAACACTTTTCAGGCTTTCCTGGATCACGGGATTGTAACAGAAGCATTAACCGGAGAAACAGATGAAGCTCAAAATGTTATTGATGACTTAAAAAGCTTCATAATTGACATAAATCAAATCTGCAAAGAGTTACTCGATGAGGGAATTGTCGCTTTTCAAAAATCATTTGAATCACTTTTAGACTCAATAGAAATGAAAACTAAAAAATTATGCGTGAAGATATAGAAATTGTGCCGTCCTTATTATCAGCCGATTTTGCCATTCTGGCAGAAGAGATAAAGAAAGTAGAAGAGGCCGGCTGCAAACGGCTCCATTTAGATGTTATGGACGGGAACTTTGTGCCCAACATTACCATGGGCCCGGTGATAATCGAATCGATAAGAAGAAGAACGAAACTACTTCTGGATGCGCACTTAATGGTACAGGAACCGGAGCGATATTTGGATGACTTTAAGCGGGCCGGCGTTAACAGTATCATCATTCATCAGGAAGCCTGCTGCAACTTCCTGAAAACAGTGCAGCAGATAAAAAAATTAGATACTGTAGCGGGCATAGCGTTAAGGCCGGGAACTCCGGTTAAAAGCATAAAAGATGTAATTCAGGAGATGGAGTTGATTTTGATTATGACGGTGGAACCTGGTTTTGGAGGTCAGCCCTATATGGCAGGAATAGAAAAAAAGATTATTGAAGTTCGTAACCTGATGAAAGAAAAAGGGCTAGAAATACCCATAGAAGTGGACGGAGGAATAAATACAGAAACAGCCCCGTTAGTAGTCAAGGCAGGAGCAACCAGACTTGTGGCGGGGCATGCTATATTTACCGGGGACGTTGTAGAAAATGTTGAAAAGTTACGCCATAGTGTAGAATCTATTTGAATATTGATGGTGAAAGGAGCGTGAATAATGGTGTTGAAAAGACCAACTATCGTTCTGGGCGCCGACCACGCTGGGGTTGAAATCAAAGAGTACATAAGAGGATTATTATTGGAAATGGATTACGTGGTGGAGGACGTAGGGGCGTTTGGTAAAGAAAGCGTAGACTATCCTGATTATGCAGAGAGAGTCGGTCTGGCAGTTAGAAAAAAGAGGGATAAGAAAGGGATTCTTGCCTGTGGCACGGGTATAGGAGCATCTATTGCCGCCAATAAGATTCCCGGAATAAGGGCTGCCCTTGTGGTAGACGAAAATGGAGCGAAGTTGAGTAGAGAGCATAATGATGCCAATATACTTGTGCTTGGCGGTAGGCCTTTTAATAAAAGGAAAGTGAAAAAGATATTACAAGTATGGTTAACTTCAAAATTTAAAGGTGGCAGACACAAGAAGCGTTTAGAGAAAATTTTCGGCATAGAAAAGAGAAGCGCGCGTCTAAAATAGATAAGCCAGTCCGAGAAGGAGAGGAATGTGGACAGTCCGTATTTACAGACCTGTGATATCCCTGTAGAGTATTTTGCAATTGAGCCCTTTACTATGGTTATCTTTGGAGGGGCGGCTGATTTAAGTCAAAGAAAACTTCTACCCGCGCTCTACCACCTTTGTCAAGATGAAAAACTTCCCAAAGAATTTTCTATTTTGGGATTTGGTTTACCGGAAATGTCGGATGAGAAATACCGTAAATTTGCAAGGGATTCTTTTAAAAAATTTTCTCAAGAATCTCTTGATGATAAGAATTGGAATCAATTTGCAAGACATTTATTCTACCTGTCGTCAGATTTCAAGATAGGTGATAATTACAAAAAACTCTACCGTCGTATAAATGAGGTAACTTCCAGTACTAAAGAAAACAAAAAGGAGGTAATCTTTTATCTGGCTGTTCCTCCTCAATTTGCGCCGGTGATTATTGAAAAACTAAAGGAAAATGGGCTCAGCAAGTCCACTTTCAATAGTAGAGTTATTATGGAGAAACCTTTTGGCAAAGACAGATCTTCGGCTGTAGAATTAAATAGAACTGTTGCTAAGGCATTTGATGAAAAACAGATTTTTCGCATCGACCATTATTTAGGAAAAGATACTGTTCAGAATATTATGTTTTTCCGTTTTTCGAATAGTATTTTTGAGCCGCTGTGGAACAGACGTTATATCGACCATGTCCAGATTACCGTAGCCGAAGATTTAGGAATAGAGCACAGGGGTCTTTTTTATGAAAGTGCAGGAGTGGTAAGAGATATTGTTCAGAATCACATAATGCAACTTGTGGCTTTTGTAGCAATGGAGCCGCCAGCAGGATTTGAGGCAGATTTTATACGCGATGAAAGAGTGAAGATATTTCGCACCGTAAGGCCAATGGACGAAGAATACATCGACAATTTCACGGTGCGAGGACAATATGGGCCTGGTAAGATAGGGACGAGAGAAGTTCCTGGTTATAGAGAAGAAGAAGACGTCTCTTCTGACTCCAATACACCCACGTTTTTTGCGGCGAAGATATACATAGACAATTGGAGATGGGCGGGAGTTCCCTTTTATTTACGCACGGGGAAGCGTTTAGCCAGACGGATTACTGAAATTAGTATACAGTTCAAACAGCCGCCTTTGAAGCTTTTTGGTCGCACTTGCGACGTGTTAGAACCGAATATTCTCGTTTTGGGTATTCAGCCTGAGGAAGAAATATCTTTGCGTTTTGGTGTTAAATATCCAGGGAGTGCAAACCAGATTTATTCGGTGAATATGGAATTCAATTACGAAGAATCATTCAAAATAAAACGGCATCCGGCTTATGAAAGATTGCTCATAGACTGTATGAAAGGTGATTTGACTCTTTTCGCTCGCCAGGACGGCATTGAAGCGATGTGGTCAGTAGTAGACCCGATTATCTCTCGCTGGGAAAGCAGGCCAGCGTCGAATTTTCCTAATTATTCTGCAGGAAGCTGGGGCCCTAAAGAGGCTGATGAGTTTATGGAAAAAGAAGGCCAGCAATGGAGAAAATGGTGAATAGTAAGAGGAACATACTTATTTTTGATAAATATGACCAGATTTCTGATTTTGCTGTTAAGAAGTGGGAAGAAATCTCTAGAGATGCGATAAAAAGTAAGGATTTCTTTGCCGTTGCCCTATCAGGAGGCAAGACGCCAGCTGGTTTCTATGAGAAGTTGTCCAATTGCAGAAAGGGCTTCTATTGGAACAAGACTCATCTCTTTTTGGTTGATGAGCATTTCGTGCCTTTTGACCACGAAGAGAGCAATTACCAAATGATAAAACATCACTTGTTGGACAGCCTGAGAATTCCTATGGAAAACTTTCATTCTATTTCTACGCAAGAAGATACGCCAGAAAAATCTTCGGAAAATTACCAGAAACAGTTAAAGGATTTTTTCCAGTTGAAAGCTGGCGAAATCCCCACGTTTGATCTCGTAATGTTAGGAATAGGAGAAGATGGCCATATAGCATCTTTATTTCCCAGGACTTCTTCTCTCAGGGAGAGTGGACCTCTGGTCGTTGCAGTAAGTCTTAATAGGGTGAAGAATAAACGGATAAGCATTACTTTACCCGTAATCAATAATGCAAAGAACATCATCTTTTTGGTCAGTGGTTATGATAAAGCCCAGGTTATTAAAGAGATTCTGGAAGAAAAGAATATGATGCTTCCCGCTTCGCGGGTTGACCCGGAAAAGGGACAAGTATTTTTCCTGATGGATAAAAAAGCAGCTTCACTTCTTTCTTCGCGATATGTATGATATAAAAGATTAGATAAACATAATCGAAGTGCATACCTTAATATCCCTCCAGAAATTTTGCAAGTCATACCGGTTGAGCAATTTTTCCAAAATATCAGTTTGACGTATTGGATTTAGTTTAGTAGAATAATTATTTGTTATTTCTTACTATCATCTCGTAGGGATTCAACTATGATTGTCTACATAATCGTAGGATTTGTCGCTCAAATAATCGATGGCGCTCTGGGAATGGCGTACGGAGTGACTTCAACTACCTTCCTACTAAGCATCGGCATACCACCGGTGGCAGCAAGTGCCAGTGTTCACACGGCAGAGATATTTGCCAGCGGTGCATCGGGACTGGCGCATTTAAGGTTTGGAAATGTGGATAAGAAACTGTTTAAGAGACTCCTGATTCCCGGAGTAATGGGAGGAATTTTGGGAGCATATATCCTTACTGCTGTACCGGGAGAAGCGATAAAACCCTTCATTGCCTTCTACCTGCTGATAATGGGTTTGATTATACTTAGAAGAGCATTCAAAAAAGTTGAAGAGAAAGAAGTAAAAACCAAAATATTGCCGTTAGGAATATCCGGGGGATTCTTCGATGCCATTGGAGGTGGCGGTTGGGGTCCAATAGTAACATCCACTTTAGTAGCCAGAGGACATAATCCCAGATTCTCAATTGGCTCAGTCAACCTGGCAGAGTTTTTCGTAACCGTAGCTGAAGTGGCAACTTTTTTGACAATAATTGGATTAGTACATTGGCACATAATCATCGGTTTAATCATCGGGGGAGTTTTGGCTGCGCCTCTGGCGGCTTATGTCTGCAAGAGGATTCCTTCCCGCGCATTAATGATAATTGTCGGATTATTAATTATGGCTTTAAGCATAAGAACGATATGTTCTGCTCTATTATGATAAGGAGTGAGAAATGATTGTGGCTGTTATTGGTGGGAATTATTGTAGTCGAGAAATGGCTAAAGTTGCCTATGACCTGGGAAAAAGGATTGCCCAGAAAAGACATATCCTTATATGTGGAGGATTGGGCGGGGTGATGGAAGCAGCCTCTCGGGGAGCGAAGGATGGAGGTGGTTTGACAATAGGTGTTCTCCCGGGTAAAGACAAGAATGACGCTAATCGCTTTGTGGATATACCCATTGTCACGGCAATGAGTCATGCTCGAAATGCGATTATTACGCGCACTGCTGATGTATTGATTGCCGTGGACGGAAGGTATGGGACTCTATCTGAGATTGGACTGGCTCTTGCCACGGGCAAGAAGGTGGTGGGAATCAATACCTGGGATATTGAAGGTATAATTTCTGTGGAAAGCGTGGATGAGGCAATAGAAGAAATAGAAAAGGTATGACTTGTGGAGGGAGAATTGAGAGCAATTGTCCAGAGAGTATCTGAGGCAAGCGTGAGTGTTAAGGAAAACGAATCATTGAAAGAGATAAATAAGATTGGAAAAGGTTTGGTAGTTCTTCTCGGTATAGGAAAAGAGGATGGGGAAAATGATGCTGAATATCTTGCGGAGAAGATTTCCCACCTGCGTATCTTTGCTGATGAAAACGATAGAATGAACCTTTCCATTCTCGATGTGGGAGGGGAAATCCTGGTTATTTCCCAGTTTACCCTGTATGGAGATTGTAGAAAGGGAAGGCGGCCAGATTTCACTTCTGCTGCCCCACCAGAGATGGCACAAGGTTTATATGAAAAATTTATGGAAAAGGCGAAGGCAAAGGGAGTAAAAGTCAAGTCCGGGGAGTTCCAGGCTCGTATGCTTGTGAACATTCATAATGATGGTCCGGTGACGATACTTCTGGAGAGTAAGTAACCCCCTCACCCTAACCCTCTCCCCCGAAGGGAGAGGGAACGTTTGGACGTGGATTTTTTATAAATGATGCAGAAAAGATATTTGTTCATAATATTTTCAATTATAGTCATCACGGCTATTCTGGCTGCCTACCGCTGGTCCTCGCCAGATATCTACCTGAAAACAGAGAAGAAAACCCATCTCCATTATGACTTCGTCGATATTTCTGCTGGAATAAGAGATAACCGCCTCAAAGAAGATTTTAAGAATAGAATTCTCCCTGTCATAATTTACAGAGGAATATCTCCTGTTTCTACGATTGGCAAGAAATGGTCTGTAGGATTGAAGTACGATGAGAAAAATGGTAGATGGCGGGGAAGATGGCCGGTTCCCTGGAATGCTCCTGCAGGGAAATATAGGATTGGAATCTGGTTATCTCCCGAATTAAGAGAAAAAATTCGCCTCAGAAATCGTAAATTTTTCATTGCCCGTCGGAAGCCGCGAAAGTTGAATCCCGGCTTATGTGTTATGACCATGGAGAACATGCGTCCATTGAAGACAATGAAGGTAATGGGGCCGGATGGAAGATGGGGCAATTGGAAGAAGCTCTTCGACTGGGTAGAGTTTTCCGGGGCTAATACTTTCTGGTATATGGCAGGTCAGACTTCGGCTTATGATAAGAGATTGCCTGACGATTTTCCCTGGAACAATGAAAATCTCGATTTTATTGATGATTTAGCTAAAGAAGCTAAAAACAGGGGCATAGATTTTGGCTATTGGGTCCAGTGTTACCTCACCCTTGGCCCCAGAAGATACAGACCTGATTATGAATATGGGTGGGATTATAAATATGACCTGGGGAAATCTGTTCCCACCCGTGGTATATCTATCGGGGATAAGAAACGGATAGAAGACATAATCAAATTTATTAAGAGATTAGATAAAATTAAAGAAATCGATTATATCGGGTTCGATTATATTCGCACGGCAAAAGGTGGGCTGGAGTTGGTGGATGAGTTTGTGAAAGAAATGGAAGTGGAGGTTCCTGAGAAGTGGAATAAGTTTTCTAAGAAAGAACGAATGGAGTGGTTGGGCAGGATAGCGGAGCGCACGCGGGAAAGAGATATTCCGTTGATAGATCAGTGGAACTGGTGGAGAGCGAGACAGGCAGCACTGATATTAAAGAGAATAAAAAAAGAAGCAAGTCTTACCAAGCCCCTATGGGCGTTCAATCTGAGCTGGGAGAAGGGCTGGCAGCACGGTCAGGACGTGGTGATGAAGAGCGACGCTGGCGTGGACATCATAGCAGTAATGCTTTATGAGTCGGACCTTGAGCAGTTAGATTGCTTGATTGAAGACTGGAACGAATATATGAATAAAGGAGATGCCAATTTGATTGTTGGCGATGATTACGATTGGCCACTCCATCAATACACTCTGAATCCTGCCGGTCCGGAGGATTTTTATGGACGGACGTTAAGAGCAATGGAGAACATATATGGAGATGGGCCGGTTTGGGGAATATTCACTCATGACCTGGCACGGGCTCTGTGGGGAAGGAGAGGTCCTTATCCCCCTCAGGAATGGGTGTTGGCCGGCGCGTCCTGTTTTTCCCGACTAAGGGAAGAATGGAAGATAATTCCTATTCACACGGAGATAGAGATTCCCGAGAAGGTTCCTTTCAATACAGCATTTTCTGCAAATGTAGTGGTGAAAAATTGTGGCCCCGTTAAGGTGGAGAAGATAGGAGTTTCCCTGTTGCCGCAAAGAGGAATTAGAATCGTTTCCCGAGGTAATAAAGAGATAGAATCACTTGTTCCCGGCGAGACTAAGAGAATAGATTTTAAGTTGAAAATAGATGAGTTCCTTTATGAACGGGGTTTCCGACATATGGTAGCTTCCAGGACAGAGTGGAAATCTGGCGAATTTCCCGGTTATGCTTTCAAATATTTAAGTCTCATTGAGGAGCCCCTTCTGTTTCCTACTACAACATTTGCAATGTTGGAATAGAATATGGATAAACGGCTGTTAAGGATAGTTCCTATATTTTTGTTGTCAGTTTTCTTTATTGGATGTTCATCGCCAAGAAAAGGAGGTAGGGAAAAAGGAGGGGAAATGAAAATTTATATCATACCAATTGGAGATGTGGAGAAAAAGACGCTTTTGAAATTGTCCTGGGTTTTGCGAGAGAAGTTTAAGGCAGTCTTTGAGATGGGTAAGCCGTTGCCCCTTCTTGAGGATGCATATAGACCTAAGCGGGGACAATATTTTGCCAGTCCTATCCTGGACGATTTGAAGCAAAATATCCCGGAAGATGGGGAAAAAGTCTTGGGTGTTCTCGATGTGGACATCTTCGTTCCCGCACTGAACTTTATCTTTGGTCAGGCGGACCTGGGTAGAAAGGCGGCTTTGATTTCTTTAACTCGCTTGCGGGAAGAGTTTTACGGAAATAGCAAGAATGAGAAACTCTTCTTTGACAGGGCAGTTAAGGAAGCGGTTCACGAATTGGGGCATACTTTCGGTTTAAGACACTGTAATAATCAGAAATGTGTGATGTACTTTTCCAACAGTCTTCGGGACACTGATATAAAAGAAGCAAATTTTTGTGAACTGTGCAGAGAAAAATTGGAAATAGAACTAAGATGAAAAAGAAAGTTGTTCTTTTTTTGATAGTATCCTGTTTAATGGTCCTTAATTCCTGCCGCAAAAAAGGGCTTAGAGTCGATTATGAGGACCTGGAGAAAAGAAGAAAGGCAATGGTGGTTGAGCAAATTGAACAGAGGGGAATAAAAGATAAGCGGGTTCTGGAAATAATGGAGAATGTTCCCCGACACGAGTTTGTCCCGGCAGAATATAGAGCTTTTGCCTATGAGGATTCTCCTCTTCCCATAGGGGAAGGGCAGACTATTTCCCAGCCCTATATTGTGGCCTTAATGACAGAATGTTTGAATCTGGAAGGCGATGAGAAAGTATTGGAAGTGGGCACGGGCTCAGGTTACCAGGCAGCGATACTTTCCGAACTGGCTGAAGAAGTTTATACCATTGAAATACTGGAGCCATTGGCTGAAAGGGCAGAAGAACTTCTTAAGAATTTGGATTATGTAAATGTAAAGGTAAAATGTGGCGACGGATATTTAGGTTGGGAAGAGTATGCGCCTTTTGATGGAATCATGGTGACCTGCGCGCCTGACCATATTCCCCAGCCCCTAATTGACCAACTTGCCGAAGGTGGCAGGATGGTGATACCCGTGGGGGAAGTCCGTTTTCCCCAGGTTCTCAAGCTTTTAGAAAAAAAGGAAGGAAAAACGACTGTGCGGAACGTAGTTCCTGTCAGGTTTGTTCCTATGACTGGCGATGAGGTGGAAAAACGGAAGAGGTGAATTTGCACAGTGGATTATCAGGGCTTCATTACCAAAGATTCTGTTCCTTTCAATCCCCTGGAGTTAGCGAGGGAGACGGAAAAGTTATGCATAGAGGATTCTTCCCGCAAATATACAAATTTCTATTGTACCGGGGTGTACGGGGGGATTTCTACTGGTTATCTTGTGGGTTGCTGTTTGAGATGCGTGTTCTGCTGGGTTTCCTTCTCTCGCGACTTCCCATACAAATATGGAAAATTCTTTACTCCCGAAGAGGTTTTTGAGAGGCTCATTTCTAATGCCAGAAGGTCAAAAGTTAAGAAATTGCGCGTATCTGGCGGAGAGCCAACTCTGGGGAAAGCGCATCTACTTAGACTTCTGGACCTGGTTGACGATACTAATTTCTTCTTTGTTCTGGAGACAAACGGGATCCTTTTGGGGAAAGAGCCGGAATACGTACGAGCCCTGAAGAAATATAGAAATCTCTATGTCAGAGTCTCCATAAAGGCTGGCACTCCCGAAGGATTTCAGAGGAGAACAGGGGGGAAGGGTGAGTTTTACGAACTGCCCTATCTGGCTGTGGAGACCTTGAAAAAGGAAGATTTATATTTTCGGGTTGCCCCGATGAGCGATCCCCGCTTAATGCCTAAAGAGGAAAGAAGAGAAATGATAAGAAAATTGAGAAAAGTTGGCTATAAAGACTATCTGGAGGAGGAGATTTGCGACCCCTATGATACTTCGGTTGTAAGATTGAGAAAGGCCGGCTTTTCCATATTTTAGCCTAGTTGGAATCCTCCCGAAAGGGAGGGATATATTGAAAGAAGCGATTTTTTACCAGGTTTTGAAAGATGGCAGGGTGAGATGTGGCATCTGTCAGAGAAGGTGCGCGGTTGCTGAAGGACAGGTTGGTTGGTGCGGGACAAGGAAAAATGCGGGAGGGAAGCTAAGCACTCTTATCTATGGCAGAGTATCCACCTGGGCTATATCTCCGATAGAGAAGAAACCTCTCTTCCACTTCTATCCAGGTTCAAGATGGCTCTCTTTAGGTACTCTCGGTTGCAATTTTCGCTGTCCTGGCTGCCAGAATTATGACATCTCCCATGTTGATTATGAGGGAGAGGCACAATATTTTTCTCCAGAAGATATTGTAAGACTGGCAAAAAAAGGCCACTCCCTGGGAATCTCCTGGACTTACAACGAACCAACAATCTGGTTTGAATATACCCTGGATTCTGCTAAACTGGCAAAAGAGAAAGGGCTACTTACAAATTATGTGACCAATGGCTACATTACGCCCGAGGCTCTGGATAAGATTGGTCCATATCTCGATTCTTTCAGAGTCGATATTAAGGGGTTTAAAAAAGAAAGCTACCGGAAGATTGGAAACATTCCCGATTTCAAGGGAATTCTGGAGGTGACGGCGAGGGCTAAGAAGAAATGGGGAATGTGGGTTGAGATTGTAACCAATATTATACCGGGATATAATGACGATAGAAAAGAGTGGGAAGGGATTGCCTCCTGGATAGTTAAGGAGCTGGGAGAGGATACGCCCTGGCACGTTACTCAATTCGTTCCCCATTTGAGATTAGCCCATCTTCCCTTCACCTCTGTAGAGACGCTGGAAGAGGCAAGGAAAACTGGATTTGAAAAGGGCCTCCATTATGTTTATATTGGCAATATTCCAGGACATATGGGGGAGAATACCTATTGCCACCACTGTGGAAAATTAGTCATCAGGAGAGATGGGTTCTCTGTGGCAGAGATGAAAATTGAAGATGGTAATTGCCCATATTGTAAAAAACCCATCCCTATAAGGATATGACCAAGACTGGAGTCCCCCTGACCCTCTCATGAGGGGAGAGGTGAAAAAGAGGAATTCTTATGCTTAAGGTTGGTTGTTGCGGATTTGCTGTAGCCAGGGAGAGGTATTATAAGAATTTTGAGGTTCTGGAAATACAGAAAACATTCTATCAGTTCCCCAGGCTGGAAACTGTCATTAAGTGGAGGGAAGAGGCTCCTAAAGGATTTGAATTTACCTTAAAGGCGCCACAGTTGATAACTCACTTGCCATCTAGCCCGACCTATAGGAAACTGGGCTATTCAATTCCCGATAAACAGAAACCGTACTATGGGTTCTTCAAGCCAACCGATATGGTCTTTGAAGCTTGGAATAAGACCCAGAAAATAGCTCAACTTCTGGAAGCGAAAATAGTCATATTTCAGATGCCACCCAGTTTCCAGCCGACATTGGAAAATAAGAGGAATATGAAAAAATTCTTCAAGAAAATCAAAAGGCACGGTCTCCGTTTAGTCTGGGAGCCAAGGGGAGAATGGGATAAGAAGGAGATTAGGAATCTCTGTTCTCAACTGGGATTGGTGCACTGCGTTGACCCCTTCAAGACGGAAGCTCTAGCCGGAGAGTTTGTCTATTTTCGTTTGCATGGAGTTCGTGGATACAAGTATCGTTATACTGATAGAGACCTCAGAAAACTTAAAGTAAAATGTAAAGAAAAAAAGGAAATATATTGTATGTTCAACAATGTCTATATGTTTGAAGATGCCTCAAGATTCAAGAAGATGGTGTGGAAATAGCGGGAGAAATATGGAGTGTTTGATTTGTAAACGGGAGTCTTCCTTAATTACCAAGATTCTGGGCGTCTGTGTGGAATGTATAAGGCGAGACTTCAAGAAAGTTCAGCCTTTAGTAGAGAAAGCCCACAAAGTTTCAAGAAGCAAATTTTGCCTTCCCCAGGCAATTCCCAGGAATAAAGGAGTGAAATGTAATATTTGTGCCAACGAATGCCAGATTTCCCAAGGAGGATTTGGCTACTGTGGTTTGAGAACTAATCACCTGGGAAAGTTGGTCCACCTGGTAAATAAACGAAGGGGAAGCCTATCCTGGTACCACGATCCGTTGCCTACCAATTGTGTGGCTGAATGGGTTTGTGGAGAGAAGGAGAGCTACGGAGATAAAAATTTGGCAGTGTTTTACCACGGCTGCTCTTTTGATTGCCTGTTCTGCCAGAACTGGCACTACCGGGAGGAGGTTGAGCGAATAATGGAGGNNAAAGATGTAAACCTGGTAACTTCAGAGGAGCTGTCTAATTGTGTGGATGGAAGGACAAATTGCATCTGTTATTTTGGCGGCGACCCTACTCCCCATATATACCATGCCCTGGAGACTTCGCGGCTCGCTTTGGAGAAGAAAAGAGTGCGCATCTGCTGGGAAACGAATGGTTGTATGAATCCTAAATTCTTAAAAGATATGGCAGAGCTCTCACTCCATTCTGGTGGCTGTATAAAATTTGACCTGAAAGCATTTAGCGAGGAGGTAAATATTGCCCTGTGCGGAGTTTCCAACAGGAGGACACTGGAGAATTTCTCTTTTCTGGCTGATTACACCAAGGAGAGAAGGGAGCCGCCCTTTCTTGTGGCTTCAACGCTTCTGGTGCCTGGTTATGTTGACAGGTTCGAGGTCTCCAGGATTGCTAAATTTATAGCGTCCCTGGACCCGGAGATTCCTTACTCTCTTCTGGCTTTCCATCCCCATTTCTATATGTCGGATCTTCCCACGACTTCCAGAGTGCACGCCGAGGAATGTGCGGAAGAGGCGAGTAGGGCGGGCGTGAAAAGGATTAAAATAGGTAACGTTCACCTTTTGAGCAATGCTTATTAGGGTGAATGGCAAAGGAGTGCAAAATGTATTTCAAAAAAACTTTTCTCTTTTTTGTCTTTCTCTTTTTTTGTATTTCCTCTCTCGGGGTAGCAGAGGCTTATGAGTCTAAAGTTCGTCGGGCTCGCTGGAGCGGCCCATTCTACGATGACTCACCTAAGGCTTTAAGGAATACGGTTGAAGGTTTCTTTAAGAACGTCAACCAGGAGAAACTTTCGGGAAAATTAATAGCGCTCGTCTCGCCCCACGCGGGGTACATTTATTCGGGTCAGGTGGCAGCCTATGCTTATCGTCAGCTTAAAGGGGAGAATTTTGACACTGTAATTCTTCTGGGCCCGAGCCACCATGTGCCTGTCAGGGGAGCTTCCGTTTATGCTCAAGGATGGTGGAAAACCCCGCTGGCGAAAGTTAAAGTAGATTCTGAACTCGCTGAAGAAATTATTAGCAAACATGCATTATTTTATTCCGATGAGAAAGCCCATAAGGATGAACATTCCCTGGAAGTACAACTTCCATTTCTACAGGCAACTTTAAAAGATTTCAAGATAGTTCCCATTGTTGTCAATGATAGTTCTCAAGAGTTCTGTCAGCTTTTGGCAGATGCTATTGTGGGTTCAAAAGGCAACAAGAAGATACTCATAGTTGCCTCTACGGATATGTCCCACTACCACACTTATGGGAGAGCGTGTCTGATGGATGGAGTAGCAATAAGTGACTTAGAGAATTTTAATCTGGATGGTTTGAGAAGAGACCTGGGAAGTAGAAAAACAGAGCTTTGTGGCGGGGCAGCTGTATTTACTTCAGTTCTGGCAGCAAAAGCATTGGGGGCAGATAGAATAAAGCTATTGAAATATGCAAATTCTGGAGATGTGACTGGAGATAAGAGAAGAGTGGTGGGGTATGGTGCCTTTGCCATAATGCAGCTGAAAGAAGGAGAGATGACTCCTGAATTGGAAGAAGAGAAAGGGGGTAAGAAAATGTTAGATGAAAAACAGCAAAAAATTCTCTTGGGTATCGCACGGAAGACCGTAGAAGAATATATTCGCTCCCGGAAGATACCAGAGTTTAACGTAGAGGACCCTTTGTTGAAAGAAAAAAGAGGCGTCTTCGTAACTTTACGTAAAAAAGGAATGCTTCGGGGATGCATCGGGTATATTATGCCTCTGGAAGAGCTGCATAAGGCCGTTTCCCAGATGGCGATTCAATCATCCACTGGTGATCCTCGCTTTCCGCCGCTAAGGCCGGAAGAGTTGGCTGAGGTAGAAATCGAGATTTCTGTGTTGACGGTGCCAGAAAGAATTAAAAGCGTAGATGAGATAGAAATGGGAAAACATGGTGTGATTGTGAAGAGAGGTGCTAATCAGGGAGTCTTTCTACCGCAGGTAGCCACTGAAACTGGCTGGTCAAAAGAAGAATTCCTGAACCACCTCTGTTATGACAAGGCGCGTCTGTCAGCGGATGCGTGGAAGGATAAAGAGACAGAAATATATACTTTTTCCGCCCAGGTGTTTGAAGAGGAAAAGTAGATCGAGTGTCATAAAAGGAGAGAGTTGAAAATGCTAATTGTGGGTTTGACAGGAGGAATATCGTCGGGGAAAAGCACGGTCCTCAAGATATTCAAAAAATTTGGTTGTAAAACTGTCGATGCCGATGGAATTGCCCACCAGCTAACTGCTCCCGGCACAAAAGTTTTGCAAGAGATAACTAAGAAATTCGGTCCAGAGATATTAAACAAGAAAGGGAGATTGAACCGAAAAAGATTGGCTGAGGCAATATTCAGGGATAAACGGAAGAGGAAATCTTTGAACACAATTATGCATCCTAAGATTATTGCTGAGATGAAAAGAAAGATAGGAGAATTTAAGAAACTAACAAAAGGATTTGGGTTAGGGGCAACCGCGAGAAAGAGGAGTATTCTTCTGGTGGATATTCCCCTTCTTTTCGAGGCTAAACTCGAGTATCTGGTCGATAAAATAATTCTGGTTTACGTTCCTCAGGAAATACAGATTAAGAGACTACAGAGGGACGATAATCTTACTCGTAAGCAGGCGAGAGCCAGAATAAATGCGCAAATTCCTCTGCATAAAAAGAAGAAATATGCGGACTATATAATTAACGGTGACCTTGATTCCACTAGTTTACGAAAGCAGGTAGAAACGGTCTGGAAAGAGCTGATTAGCGTAGGTAGCGTAGGGGCTTGTTCTCGTCCCGATAGATCGGGACGCCCATAAAGGGCTACACTACCCGCAAATTTTTTTGTGGCCGACAGGAGAAACGTATTCCGGTGATTGAAACCGAGGAGGAGAATATGAGGGGAAAAGAATAATAATTTATGCCTGGCTCCTTTGACAAGGAGGAAAATTATGAAAACAAGAAGATTGGGCTGGACAGACCTTAACCTGTCAGCTATTGGATTGGGCACGTGGGCAATAGGAGGAGGCAAATGGAAGTTCAGCTGGGGTCCCCAGGATGACAGAGAGTCGATTTCCGCGATTCAGCGCGCGCTTGAATTGGGAATTAACTGGATAGACACAGCAGCAGTTTACGGACTTGGCCACTCTGAAGAAATTGTGGGAAAAGCTATCAAAGGATTACGCGAGAAGCCTATCGTTGCTACTAAATGCGAACGGGTGTGGGATAAGGATGGAAATATATCCGGACGCCTGAAGAAGGAAAGTATCCGTTCCGAAATCGAAGCTAGCCTGAAAAGACTAAAAATAGAAGTTATTGACCTTTACCAGATCCACTGGCCGGAGCCTGACGAAGACATTGAGGAAGCCTGGACCACATTGGGAGATTTGATAAAAGAAGGCAAGATTCGCTATGCCGGGGTGTCCAATTTTAATCTGCAACAACTCAAACGCGTTCAACCGATCCATCCTGTAGCCTCTCTCCAGCCACCTTATAGTATGCTGGAGCGCGGCGTCGAGGAAAAAGTCCTTCCATACTGTTCAGCAAACAATATCGGAGTAGTAACTTATAGTCCCATGCAAAAGGGTCTTTTAACCGGGAAATTTACCAGAGAGCGCGCGGCTAATCTGCCCGAGGATGACCACCGACGGAGAGACCCGCGTTTTCAGGAACCCGAGTTGAGTGCCAATCTTAAATTGGTTGAAAACCTGCGCTCCCTTGCCGAAAAGAGTGGTAAAACTGTAGCGCAGTTAGCAATAGCCTGGGTGTTGCGCCGGCCTGAAGTAACTGCGGCCATCGTGGGTGCAAGGCGCCCATCTCAGATTGAGGAGACCGCTGTTGCCGGAGATTGGGTGCTTTCCAAGAAAGATATTGCAGCCATTGATACGTTACTTGAAGAACGTCAAAAGGCATCGTAGAATCTTCTCAGGAGATAAAAGATAATAGACGTTTCAATAATGTACTTGACAAATTTAGTCTATTGTGGCATTATTTGTGTCAAACAACTTAGGGAGAAAGAGGCCGTAGTATGGTAAAGGATTACAAGCGTTTCAGGTCAGAGGTAAGAAAGGATTTACATAAAGTTACCATAACCATTCCAGATGAGGCTCTTGACTGGTTCTACAGGTTATCAAGGATGATGAAAAAGAAGCAGGGCTATAAGTTGCCTCGATCTTATATAGTAAGATCCTTGATTAATGTCTTTATGAAATTGGACATTAATGTCGAGGGCGTCAGAACAGAAAGAGATCTGGAAGAAAGGATATTACGGGCTATAAAGAAGTATTAATAGCCAGCGTGAGGCGTGTGCTATTTTTTGTGCGTTTGAAAGATTGATTTCAATATTACCAAGAGGAAATTAGATTATGACTTTGCGCAAAGCCAAACAGACTTCCGTTTTATTACAAAAAGCACAAATCGACTTTTTGAGGAATTTAGCAAAAAGGATAGAAAGAGAAGGCCACAGAAAGATGTCGCGTTCTAAGATTTTAAAGGTGTTGATCAACACTGTTACATGTATCAAGCCGGAGATTCGCGAGTGCAGAACCGAAGAGGAGATCGAAAGAGAGCTTCTAACGTGCCTCAAAAAAGCCGTACGGGAACTGAAAAGGTAGTAAAACTGTGATTATGGATTATAAACTTCGCTCTAACATAAAAAAGTCCTTTTCTCCTTCCCGCTGTAATCCCACCTTGTCATAAGAGTCTATGCTTCTGCCTGCCCGTACACAAAAAACTCTTGCAAAAGAAAAGTATTTGTGGTAAACTTTACAAACAAAGGTTAAACAGAAAGGATTCTAATGCTTTCCATTGGATTGAGTAGTGCAGTTTTGGGAATCGAGGCTTATCCTGTAAAGGTGGAGGTAGATATCTCTTCCGGGCTGCCCCATTTCTCGACGGTCGGTCTTCCCGATACAGCAATCAGGGAGAGTAAGAACAGAGTCCTGGCAGCGATTAAGAATTCTGGATACGAATTTTCTATGAAGAGGATTACGGTCAATTTGGCCCCTGCTGCAGTAAAGAAGGAAGGCCCTGCTTTCGATTTGCCCATTGCTTTGGGGATTTTGGCTGCTAGCGGTCAATTGTCTCAGGATAGGCTCCAGAGGTATATAGTTCTGGGAGAGCTATCGTTGGATGGTAGCGTGCGCAAGGTCAAGGGCATCTTGCCCATTGCACTGGCGGCAAGAGAGGCTGACGTAGATGGTCTAATTATCCCCGAAAGGAATAGAAAAGAAGCATCGGTGGTGGAACGTTTAAATGTCTTTCCCGTTAAAAATTTGAAAGAGACTGTAGATTTTTTGAACGAAAGAAACGAGCTTTCTTCTTTCTCTATAGATTTGGAAGAAGAATTTGAAGATAGACGTAATTATGAGATAGATTTTGCTGATGTCAAGGGTCAGGAATATGCTAAGCGTGCCCTGGAAGTGGCTGCCAGTGGAGGACACAACATACTTCTCATCGGCCCGCCTGGGTCGGGGAAGACCATGCTGGCTAAGAGATTACCGTCTATTTTGCCTGCAATAACCTTAGATGAGGCATTAGAGACCACAAAGATTCACAGTGTCATTGGTTTAATCTCCTCGGGGTCGGCAATTGTAGGTACCAGGCCTTTCCGTTCTCCCCACCATACCATCTCTGATGTGGCATTGATAGGAGGAGGTTCTTTTCCCAGGCCCGGCGAAGTTAGCCTGGCACATAATGGAATCCTCTTCCTGGATGAGCTTCCAGAATTTCACCGTAACGTTCTGGAAGTTTTGCGTCAGCCCATTGAAGATGGCGTGGTGACTATTGCCCGGGTAAGCACAGCTTTAACTTATCCTGCCAAATTTATGCTGGCTGCAGCCATGAACCCCTGTCCTTGCGGGTTCTACGGCGATTCACAGAGAGAATGTACCTGTACGCCTTTCCAGATCCAGAAATATCGAGCCAAAATCTCAGGACCGTTACTCGACCGAATCGACATGCATATTGAAGTGCCGCCAGTTAAATATCAAGAGCTGGTGGGAGAAATAGGAGGGGAATCTTCATTGACAATCCGCAGCCGGGTCCAGATGGCAAGGGATATACAGAAAGGAAGATTTAAGAAATTTAAATCAATCTATTGTAACGCTCATATGGAAGCTAAGCATATTAGGAAGTATTGTATTCTGGAAAAAGAAGCCGAGAAGTTATTGAAGGATGCAATTGAGCGTTTAGGGCTCTCAGCCCGGGCTTATGACCGCGTTCTGAAAGTCTCCCGCACAATTGCAGATTTAGAAGCAAAGGAGAAGATTGGTTCTCATCACATTGCTGAGGCCATCCAGTATAGAAGCCTGGATAGGAATCTATGGATGTAATCTTGAATCTGTAAATCCGTAAGGCTATGGAAAGGAGTAAAAAATGAAAAGAGGTATTTTTATTTTTCTATTGTGTGGTCTGTTAACCTTAAGTATCTTCTTTGCCCACGCTCAGGAAGAAGATGTGGAAGCTTTGCCTCCTGAACCTTTGGAAGAAGAGATTCCTGCTTTTGAAGTGGAAGAGGAAGCTTTGCCTCCCGAACCTTCTGAAGAAGAGATTACTTTTGAGGCCGAAGAAGAACCCGTCGAGCCGAGTGAAGTCCCCGCTGAGGAAGTTGCAGTTGAGGAGCCATCAAAAGAGGTGGAGGAGGCTGTAAGTGGGAGAAGGGTTCTTCCTGAAAAAGATATTCCAGAAGGAACGGAACTCGTACTTAAGGCTTATGAAGTAAGGAGAGGAGACTGCCTCCACGAAATCGCCAACCGTTACTATGATGACCCTTCTTTATGGGAAGAGATATGGGCGTATAATAGGTACATAAAAAATCCACACTGGATTTTTCCCGGTGACGACCTGATAATTCCCACGTATCAAAAAGTGGAAGTATCGGAAGAAATGCCCGGAGAGGAGATGGTGGTAAAATTAGAAGAGGTTAAACCAGGATTCGAATATGAGAGGGATATCTTTATTGCTCCTCTCGATTTTGAATTCGCTGGATATATTGCCGGAGTAAAAGAAAAGAAATTCATGACCGCATATGGAGACATAGTGTTCATCGATCTGGGCAAAAATCAGCAGGTTAAGCCAGAGACAAGGTTTATAATCTATCGGGAAGGGGACGAGGTTGTCCATCCTATGACCGGTGAACTCCTGGGAATAATTATTGAGAAGATTGGTGTATTAGAAGTTACGTCAGACATTCAAGAAGATAGCTCAACTGCAATCATAAGAGATAGCCGGAAACCGATAGAGGTTGGTGACCCTATTAAATTGCAAGGGGGAGAGTAAGAAACTAGAAAATGATAAAGCAGAATAAAAATAAGCAGGAAGAATTTACACATATTGCTCCATATCCGCACTATGATTCCTTGTTATTATGAGATTTTATGCCTGTGCCCGCCGAATATTTTCATTCATTCCATATTTTTGCTCTCTTTTGTATAAGAAAAAATTGGTAGCGTAAAGGTTTTCCCTATCCCGATAAATCGGGATTGCGAATAAAGGCCTACGCTACATTCTTTGAGGGGTTTGCTTGACATCTGGTTGGGATTTTGTATATAATATTATGCTTTGTGCCAAAATCTTTTTTTGTAGAGTAAAGAAATGACAGATAACATAGAATCTTGGCTAGCTCTGAGTATGATTTCCGGCATAGGGGCAACGAGATGCCAGAAGCTGCTAAGACACTTCGGATCCCCTCAAGCGATACTCGGGGCAAATTTAAATGAGCTTCAACATGTTGCCGGTATCGGGGAGTACACGGCCAGACAAATTGTTTACTCCAGGGATAAATTGGATATACAGAAAGAGATAGCCAGAATTAAGAAACAAAAAATTTCTGTAGTAACATTTTCTGACGATAACTATCCGGCAAATTTAAAATCGATTTTCGATCCGCCCATTGTGCTGTATGTAAAGGGGAAACTATTGCCAGAAGATAGGATTGCCATTGCCGTGGTAGGAACCAGGCGCCCGACTACTTATGGTAAAATGGTGGCAGAAAAACTGAGTAGGGAATTAGCTGAGAGAGAGGTGACCGTAGTTAGCGGCTTGGCTCGGGGAATCGATAGCTCTGCCCATAAAGGGGCACTATCTTGCGGTGGAAGAACTATCGCTGTTTTGGGATGTGGGGTTGATATCTGTTATCCTCCGGAGAACAGGGCTCTTTTTGATGAGATTAGTGAGCGGGGGGCTGTGGTTTCGGAATTTCCTATGGGCACGCGGCCGGAGAAAATCAATTTTCCTTTGCGAAATAGAATCATAAGTGGACTTAGTTTAGGGGCGGTGATTGTCGAGGCTGGCCATAGAAGTGGGGCTTTAATCACTGCTGAATGTGCTCTGGAGCAAGGCAGAGAAGTTTTCGCTGTTCCGGGGAATATTTTCAACTTAGGAACTAAAGGTACCCACTCATTAATAAAACAGGGCGCGAAACTGGTAGAGAATTGTGAGGATATCGTTGAAGAGATACGTTGTTTAAGGGATGTTCTGCCTGTATCTGCCCCTATGAAGTCCGTTAGTGAAGTAAAATTGTCTCCAGAAGAAGAAAAAGTGTACAATGTATTATCATTTGAGCCTGTACATATTGATTTTATAAGTAAACAGAGCGGTATATCTATAAACAGGATTTCACCTGTTCTCATGAATTTGGAAATAAAAGGTAAAATTAGGCAAGTAGCGGGGAAAATGTTTTTGCGCATTCCAGAAGCACAATAACTGCTAATCTGTAATCTGAAACTTGAAATTTATAAATAAGGAACCTTCGCGGAAGGGGTGACAGAGAGCGGAGCGAACGTCCCCGATATGCAATATCGGGGAAGCACAGGTCCGACAGGACTCCGAATCCTAATGGAGGCGTCGGACTCCTTCGGAGCTGATTCACAAAAGGGGGAGAGTGTGGCAAGGAAATTAAGAGATGAGGACATGTTCCAGAATGAAGATAATTTTGGGATTAGGGAAATCAAGGAATACTTGGAGAAATTGAAATTATCTGCAAGTGAACTGGAAGAAATGTTACTTGACGTTTTGGAAGAAGATTTCCAGGAAGATTATAACCCCAAGGGACGGAAGAAACACCTGCATTAAATTACAGGATTACTCTATTGAGGATAGACCTATGGTTAAGGCTTTAGTTATTGTCGAATCACCTACTAAGGCTAGAACGATGGGGAAGATATTAGGTAAGAACTACGTGATTAAATCTTCCATGGGGCATGTGCGTGATTTGCCTCCTCGTAGATTAGGGGTGGATATAAAAAATAATTTTAAGCCTACTTATGAGATCATCAAAAATAAAAAGAAGATTGTGAAAGATTTAACCAAGGCGGTTAAGGAGGCGGAACAGGTCTATCTTGCCACTGACCAGGACCGGGAAGGTGAGGCCATAGGATGGCATTTAGTTACCGTCACAAATACTGACCGAAAGAGAGTAAAACGGATAGTTTTCCATGAGATAACTAAAGAAACAATTGCCAATTCGCTTCGTTCTCCGCGCCAGATCGACATCCATTTAGTTAATGCTCAGCAGGCAAGGCGCATACTCGACCGGCTGGTGGGATATAAGCTCAGTCCTCTTTTGAGCGGCAAAGTCAGAAGGGGGCTTTCTGCAGGACGGGTACAATCAGTAGCTCTTAGGTTGATTGTGGAAAGGGAAAAGCAAATCGAGAAATTTATCCCTCAGGAATACTGGACGATACTTGCCCATTTAAGTAAGAGGGATGAGGAACGAATCTTTACGGCAAATCTCATTGCCAAGGGAAAAAAGAAATTTAAGAAACTTGAAATTACAAATGAATCACGGGCAAAAAAGATCTGCCGGGATTTGAAAGGTAAGGAGTTTATTGTCTCCAAAGTAACTGGAAAGCCCAAGAAGCGTAATCCTGCTCCCCCATTTAATACAAGTAGTCTTCAACAGGAAGCTTCCAGAAAGTTTGCTTTCTCCGCGAATAAGACAATGGTGATAGCACAACAACTCTACGAAGGCATCGACCTGGGAAAGGAAGAGAGTGTAGGGTTAATTACCTACATGCGTACGGATTCCTTCGCTGTCTCTTCCTCGGCTCAGGGTGAGGCGGTAAGGTTCATCAGGAAAAATTTTGGCGAAAGATACTTACCTAAGAAACCGAGGATTTACAAAAGTAAAAGTAAAGTTGCCCAGGAAGCTCACGAGGCTATCAGGCCGACTTCCTGCCTGCGCACTCCCGAAGCCGTATCGAAGTATCTGAATGCATCACAACTCAAACTTTATAACCTGATCTGGCAAAGGTTCGTATCCAGCCAGATGGCTGCGGCAATATTTGATACAATGGTTGTGGATATCAAAGCGGGTGACTATGTCTTTCGTGCTACAGGACAAAAGCTTAAGTTTCCCGGATTCCTCAGAGTGTATCAGGAAGAAAAGAAAGAAGAGGAAAGAGTTCTCCCTCCTCTTGACCAGGGCGATAGTTTAGTTTTAAGAGGTATTGTGCCCGAGCAGCACTTTACTGAGCCTCCTGCACATTATACGGAAGCGAGTCTGATCAAGACTCTTGAAGAACACGGGATCGGGAGACCCTCAACTTATGCCCCTATAATAAGTACCCTTTTGGAAAGAAGATATGTGACATTGAAGAGTAAACAGTTCCATCCAGAAGAGACGGGGATTATAGTCAATGACCTGTTAGTTAAATACTTTCCCAAAATCATGGACATCGATTTCACTGCCCATATGGAAGAGAATCTGGATGAGATTGCCTTGGGAAAAAGAGAGTGGGTTGAAGTTCTAAAAAATTTTTATCAACCCTTTAAGGAAACGCTGAACATTGCTTATAAAAATATGAAGAAAATCAAACCACAAGTGACTAAGGAAAAATGTCCAAAGTGCGGAAGCGCCATGGTAATCAGAATTGGCCGCTATGGCAAATTTCTTGCTTGCTCTTCATTTCCTCGTTGTCGTTATACTCTTACTTTAGATGAACAGGGGAACAAGATAGTTACCCAGAAGACTAAAGAAAAATGTCCAAAGTGTGGAAGCCCTATGGTGATCAAGTGGGGTCGGAGAGGAAAATTTCTTGCCTGTAGTGCTTATCCCAGATGCAAGAGCACCAGGTCGATTCCAAAAGAAGAATAAACAGAGAAAAAGGAGAGTTCGCTTTTAGATGGCAATAGAAATCCTTCTGGACAAATTCATTACACACTTGAGAGTAGAGAGGAATTTTTCCCCGCATACTCTTGTAGGTTATGAAGGCGACCTGAAAAGCTTCATCAATTTTTTAAAAAGGGACAACATAGACAGTCTCAACAAGATTGACCGCCTGCAGGTGAGAAAGTTTCTGGCTCACCTTGCGGGAAAAAATTTGGAAAAGAGCACCATTGCCAGGAAACTTTCCAGCATTAGGTCGTTCTTCGGTTATCTGACACGGGAAAAAATCATAGCTCAAAATCCGACAATTCATATTCCCACACCAAAACGAATGAAGAGAGTACCTTCTTTTTTGGATTTGCATGAAGTCAAGCTACTCTTGGCATTGCCTAACAGGAGAACTTTGCTGGGCCTGAGAGACAGAGCAATCTTAGAGGTATTATATGGTTCGGGCCTGAGAGTGAGTGAGCTGGTAAGCTTGAATGTAAGTGACATTGACCTGTTAGGCGGAATGATTAAGGTGAAAGGTAAAAGGTCAAAAGAAAGGTTAGTGCCTATTGGAGAGATAGGACTTAACTCTATTCAAGGCTATTTGAAGATGCGACAACTACCGGGAAAGCCTGCTTTTTTTAAGAATAGAAATTTCCAGGATTTGTCTTATAACAAGGAACCATTATTTTTGAATTTTCAGGGGTCGCGGTTAAATGCACAGAGCATAAACCGTCTTGTTCACAAATATATCAAGCTCGCCAGTATCAAAAAGGGAGTGAGTCCGCACACCCTGAGACACACATTTGCCACACATCTATTAGATGCTGGCTGCGATTTAAGAGCTGTACAGGAAATGTTAGGACATGTCAGCTTGTCTACTACCCAAATATATACCCATGTAACCACAGAGAGGTTAAAGAGAATTTATAAAAAGTATCATCCTCGCGCGTGAATAATTGTGAAAGTCCTTTTCGTGGAACTGGCTGTTAATGCAGTAAAAAAGATATTTTTTAAGGCTTTAATCAGGGAGAAGGAACCATGAGAGAGAACGTAAAAATACTCATGGAGGAAACCGGCTGTGACGAGGGTCAGGCAGAACTGGCTCTCCATTCAACGGGAGACAACCTGGAAAAAGCCATAAAATCGATAGATTTACTTCTTAAATATATTGTAGTAATTAAAGGAAAGTTCATATGTAGCCAGACTAATGTTTATGGTCAGTTTATAGTCATTAGCCATCTCAATCAAAAGAGGGTCGTTCGTTTGAGTGCAATAGTCACATACGACCCCGGGATTTATGAGGGAGCCCTCGATTGTAAATGGCGCGACTTCGAAAAGAGGCTCTATGCGGATCGGCTCAGCGAGGGTTGCGCACATGAGTTAATCCAGAAGCTGGAGCAGAACTTAAACTGGCAGATTGCAAGCGATTATAGGAAGTCTTTCTTCCAGAATCTAAAAGATAGAAATTATGAAGAAATTACAGCTATCCTGCAATCAATCGTCGGTAAATCTTTGGAGGACTCTCAGTTAAAAGTAGAAATGAATGTCGAGGAACTTAATTTAAATCAATTTAAGTTTCCTCAAGAGTCAACTATTCTCTCTGAGGGAGAGGTTAAACCCTACTTGAACGAGACGCAGGAACCGGTAAGTAGAAAAGAGGGTGCAATTGTCTTGAAGACGGAGTTAGTTACTGATACCTCTTCTTCATCAGTAGAGATTGAGAAACTCAAGAAAAATGATTTAATTTTAGTTAAAATTTTGGATTCACGGGATATTGCTAAATATCTTTCCCGCCTCTTGGGTGGATGCAAGGGCGAGGAAGTAGTTCCCCTGTCGACAATAGTGGAAGAAGTAAGGACGGAAGGAGAACGATGGGCAGTGAGGACAAGGTTTAGCCCGGGAATATTAGGCGAGACTCTTGTAGAAAAGAAAACAAAAGTCAGAAGGCTAAAGCCTCAGAAATTCACAATAGAAAATAAGAAATTATATCTGGGAATTTTCGTACTAGCATTAATTGCGGGGTTAATCTTCTACGTTTTATTGCATAAATGAGATGGACCCTGTTAGAAAGGTTTGCTACTTTTACCCCGTGTGGGGAACTTATTTCTAACGGGTTTTTGGGAGGAATTTTAACTTTGCTCCTAAAAAGGAGCTTTTTAACGGGGTAAATTAAGGAGGTAGAATGGCGATTGTAACTATGAAACAGTTGTTGGAAGCAGGAGTGCACTTTGGACATCAGACCAAAAGGTGGAATCCCAAAATGGCTCAGTATATCTTCGGCGCTCGGAATAACATCCACATTATCGATTTGCAGAAGACATTGGCGAAGATAAAAGAGGCTTATAAGTTCATTCGCAACATTGTAGCTAACAATCAGACAGTACTGTTTGTGGGAACTAAGCGTCAGGCTCAAGAAATCATAAAAGAAGAAGCAGAAAGGTGTGGGATGTTTTATGTTAATCAGCGGTGGTGGGGAGGGATGCTGACCAATTTCTCCACTATTCGCCAGAGCGTGCAGCGACTGAAGAAACTGG
>JABAOH010000079.1_pt1 | contig 33354 bp, 27 predicted proteins | sample 7062181 | NCBI WGS metagenome assembly JABAOH01 (sample SAMN14538630, study PRJNA623070) | marine sediment metagenome | biome: marine biome [ENVO:00000428]; feature: marine pelagic biome [ENVO:01000023]; material: deep marine sediment [ENVO:00002113]; isolation source: pool of 5 deep marine... | reverse complement strand
CGAGTTAACGTTTGGGTTTATATTTCAGATTGCTTTTGAAACCAAAGAGTGACTGATACGTTTCAAGCGTGGTTTTTAACAGTGACTTATGCGTTATGTTGTAGAAGGAAGTGAGTTAGTGAGTTCGAGTGTGAAGCAGACCGATTTCATTCCCGCTGGGCTTTTTAATCTAATGATGAGGGTTCTGCCAATAGTTTCTGTTGAGGCGTTGATTGTCGCGGATGGTGGCTTGTTGTTTTTGAAACGGAGAAATGAGCCAGTTAAGGGGGAGTGGTGGTTTCCGGGTGGCAGAATCTGTAAAGGTGAGTCCTTGGAGAGTGCTTTGCGTCGTAAGGTCAAGGAGGAGACGGGATTGAAACTTCTTGAGAGTAGGTTAATTAATGTATATTCGCGTGTTTTTCCAGAGCGGCATGACGTAACTGTTGCTTACTTGTGCAAGTGTAAGCGTGGCGAGGTTGTTTTGAACGAGGAGCACTCTGAGTTTGCGTTTTTTAAGAGACCGCCTTCAGGTTTGCATTCATGTCTCCGTGAGGTTATAGCTGATTCTAAATGGGAAAAATGCTTTGAGTGAATTGGGTTTTAAGTGGGCGCGAGTTTCGTTTTTCCCAAACATATATGTCTGAGGTCTGTTTAATGGCGGTTAGCGTTCGGTGAATTAATTGACTGAGGACAAAAACGAGACGGTGAAAAAGGATTCTGAACATAGGCGGTTTGAGTTTAACTTTCCCATTCTTACGTTTCGAACGAAGTTGTTCAGCGGAGTGTTCGATAGGCTTGGAGCTTTTCGTTTTTCGCGGTGGCTTTCTTGGATGGCGCTCGCTATAGTTCCAGTAGTGGCTGGCATTGGGCTTTTTTTGCTTGTTAGCAGTATTGTTAGTTTGTTGTGGAACCCGGCTGCAGGCGAGGTGGCTCGTGAGGCTGGTCTGGGATTTTATCTTTTGCTACCTGGAGTCAATCCTTACGTGCCCATATTGTACGGTTGGTTTGCCATATTCTGCGCCATCGCCATTCATGAAGGAGCTCATGGAATTGCGGCTAGGAGCCTTGGATTGAAGGTTAAGTCTAGCGGTTTGCTATTCTTCCTGTTTGTTCCCATGGGCGCGTTTGTGGATGTTGATGAGGAGGAACTTAAGAAAGCTTCAGGCAAGGTTTCTTCGCGGGTAATGGCTGGTGGAGTTGGAGGAAACGTTGTACTAGGAGTTGTTTGTCTTATCGGTGTTTTATTGGTTGTGGGTGGGTTGGCTCCGGTTGTTGACGGCGTCTATTTGGGTAATGTTTTGGAAGATATGCCGGCGGAGGCTGCTGGGTTGTTGCCGGGGGATGTTCTAATCTCGGTGGACAGTGTGCCGATTGGCAACATGGAAGAACTTAGGTTTTTGTTGGACGGCAAAACCTTGGGGGATTTGGTGGAGGTAACGGTTGCGAGGGGTGATATGTGGCAGAACCGATTTTCTACCGTTGTTAATTTAACTGTCTCTGAAAATAGCACCGTGATGGGAATAGGTGCAGCCAACTTAATGATTGAGGACCGGTTGAGAATTTACCAGAATGTTACTCCTCAGAGTTTATTGTTGTATATGATGCCGCCTGCCTTATTTCCGGGTTTAGTGCCTTTCTCAGATATGTTAACTCCTTTTTATCAAAGCTGGTTGGGTCCTCAATGGGCTGTCTACGCCAATTTACTATTCTGGATTTGGTTCGTCAACATCAATGTTGCAGTGTTTAATGCCTTACCAATTTATCCTCTGGATGGAGGGCGCATGTTTAATATTGCTTTAAAGAGGATCATTCATGGGAGAAGGAGCGAGAAGATAGTCACAGCAATAACCGCAAGCGTCACTGTTGCCTTGGTTGTAGGTTTTATCTTGATTATTGCATTGCCTTTCATCATATGATTAGTTTACGATTTGAACCTAAAACAAGTGGAGATGTTGAGCTAACGCATTTTAATGAAGAATTATTTAAATATGGATTCTGAAAGAAGATTTTGTGGTTTTGTTGTTTAGGACTGGTGTTTAAGGTGAAGGTTAGGTTTCTTGGGACAAATGGGTGGTATTCAACAGACTTTGGCAATACTTCGTGTGTGTTGATTGAGTCGGAAAGGTTTTATGTTGTACTTGATGCCGGTGACGGAATTTACAAATTGGACAAGTATGTCTTGGCTGAAAAGCCGGTTCACTTGTTTTTGTCTCATTTGCATTTTGACCATATCATAGGGTTTCATTTATTTGACAAGTTCAAATTCAAGGAAACCGTGAATGTTTACGGGTTTAAAGGGGTCAAGGATGGTTTGGAGATCATTAAACACCCTTATACGCTTCCGTTAAGTGATCTGTCTTTTCCAGTTGAGATCCATGAGTTAGAAGAAGGCAACTACAGTTTGCCTTTTCCTTTCTTTTGCAAGCTCTTGTTTCACTCGGATCCATGCTTGGGTTATAGTTTTAAGTTAGACGGCAAAGTGATTTCTTACTGCACGGACACGGGCGTGTGTGATGGTCTGCGTGAGCTCGCTCGTGACGCAGATTTGCTAATAACGGAGTCTTCGTTGAAGCCGGGGCAAAGGCTGGAGAATTGGGGACATATGGATCCGAGGGAAGCGGCTGAAATCGCTAAACAGGCTGGGGTTAAACAGCTCTTGTTGACTCATTTTGACGTCGGCAATTATGTAGCTTTGGAAGAGCGGCGTGAGGCAGAAGCAGCAGCGAAGGAGATATTCAAAAACACTGTTTGCGCATATGATGATTTGGAAGTTGAACTCTAATTTTGTGGTTTTTTATTGAGGTCCAAACTTGGAGGCACGAGCTTATTTTGCTGATACAAATTTATTTCCTTTAATGTAGAAGCGCCAAGGTTTGGTTTTCCACTCGCCAGCGTAGTCTATGCCTATACGTGTTGTCTCAACTATGTTTTCTTGTAGGATAGCGGGGACATCTTTGATATATAGTGGCGGTGCGGTTAGGTCTGTTTTGTTCTGTGAGAGGGATATGTTCATGGCTATGCATAGTTTGCTTGGGCCGTTGGTTAGGTTAGCATTTCCTGCTTGTTTGGTTCCTCGGCGTTTTATCATAATTTCTTCGCCTGCGACTGGTTCGAGGGCTCTTATGAGGACTGCTTCTGGTTTTCTGGGAGTTTGTCCGGTGGTTATGTTGAAGCAGTGATATAGTCCGTAGATGAAGTAGACATATGCGTGTCCTTTTTGTCCGAACATGACTTGGTTTCTTTTTGTTCTGCGTCCGCCGGAGCTGTGGGCAGCTTGATCTTCGGGTCCCAGGTAAGCTTCAGTTTCCACTATTCGGCCTGCCGTTGTTGTTGGGCTGGATTCATGCACTAAAATTTTTCCTAGAAGGTCTTTGGAAACTGTTATAGTGTTTCGTTTGTAGAACGGCCTTTGCAGAATCATAGTTTTGGATTAAGCGTCGTCGAACAAATAAGTTTAACTAAGCTTGTGAAAGAGAGTGGATTAGGTTTTTTGCCCTAATCGTTTGTGAAGTTGGAATATTGTTTTTAACAAAAAACTTATATGAAACTGTCTTGCCTCACATTTTTTGGGTAGAATGTAGTGAATGCTGAGCCAGTGGAGTTTTTGGCTAACAAGATTTTGGATAAATATAACAAGCAGCCGGTTGGCTGGACTGTTCTGAGGGATTATAAGGGAAATGTTTTGGTTTCAGGGTCTAAGGAAGGGTACATGTTAAAGATGATTATGATTAATCCTCAAGAGTACACTGGAATCGGAGTGAAGATTGATAATCCCCGTGAGTTGAGAACTCTCGTTGAAGGCGCCCCGTTCTTCGGGTATAGGCCTTTGGCAAAAGAACAAGTTGAAGAGTTGCTGACTAGTTTTTGGCGTGGAAAACAGCGGAATAGATTCATCTATGAGATTTTAGAAAGGAATCCCGTGCCCACTTTCGAGGTAGCAAAGAAGAGACCCAGCGCTGTGTTAGCTGGGCCTATCTTGTCTCATCCAGATCTCAGCACAATCTCGAAGAGTCAAAGAGAGCTGGAGTTGAAACTTCGGATCGGAGCAGAGAAGCTTTTCAGAGAAAAATACCCGCACAGGGCTGAGATGTACCGCTAAAGCGTTCTTCTTTTCTGATTAATTCAAGGACTATAGTTCTACGGGATAAGGTATTTTGATTCGTTTTATTGTCAACCGTTACCTTTTTTCCATTTCTTTTTTTGTTCACAATAACTACTTGTAACTATCGTTATAATCACAAGTTTTTAATAGTTGATGATCAAAGAATACCGTTCACAAAATTTAGGAGAAAGAAAGATGTCAATGTTAAATGATAAAAAGACTGTGACTATTGCCGTGCTTCTAATACTGACTTTTTCTGTTTCACTCGTTGCTGTGCCTTTAGCTAACGCTCATGATCCACCATGGACTGTTCCAAGTTATGCCTTCATTAACGTAGCACCTGATCCTGCTGGTCTTGGTCAATCAGTGACAATCGGCATGTGGCTACAAATGATACCGCCAACAGCTTGGGGTTCAACTGGTGACAGGTGGGAGGGCTTCAGGGTCACTGTCACAAGGCCTGATGGATCCGAAGAAACTTTAGGACCCTTCACATCTGATGATACTGGAGGCACCTTCACTATCTACACACCTGATCAGGTCGGCGACTACTATTTCGTATTCTATTTTCCTGGACAAACCATACTAGGAAAAAACAATGCAATCCCGTTTAACGTGTATATTGGTGACTACTTTGAGCCTGCAACTAGCGAGGCGGCACACCTTGTAGTTCAGGAGGAGCCTGTCCCGCCTCTTCCGACGGTTCCACTTCCAACGCAATACTGGACTCGGCCAATACAAGCGGGAAATGGTCTATGGCATACTATTTCTGGAAACTGGCTAGGTTTGGGCACGCACCCATTTGCCAACACAGGAAGATATTCTGCATCTAGCAACTACAATCCGTACTCTGAAGCGCCGCTGACACCTCATATTGTCTGGACAAAGCCTGTAGCGTTCGGAGGATTAACAGGAGGAGAATTCGGAGGCAGCGACACAAGCAATTTCTACTCAACTTCGCAGTACGAGCCAAAATGGGCGCCAATAATCATGAACGGCATAATGTACTACGATAATTACCCAGTAAGCTCAACTAATCCTTCAGGGTGGAGTGCAGTAAACCTGAAGACAGGAGAAACAATCTGGATCAACAACGCCGCTAACCTCGGTGGTGGCAATCCTGAACAGACTGCTTTAACATCCAGCGGCATAGTAACTGAACTTCGATGCGGTCAATTACTCAACATGTTGAACCCAAACCAATATGGAAACATCGCCTACTTATGGAGCACAGGAACTCCTGATGGAATCGTCTCCAGAGACGATTCCACTACATATAACCTGTTTGATGCTATGACTGGAACTTACATTCTGAGCATTGTCAACGGCAGTTCGTTGTACCTCACACAAGATAACGTTGGAGCTCTGATTGGCTACTTTGTCGACAATAGTGATCCAAACGCACCGACACTCAATATGTGGAACTCATCCCAAGCTATCTTATACTGGGAAGACCAGTATATACCAGGAGTTACTACGACGAGTTGGAGCTGGCGACCACCTCAAAACGGCGTTATTGCTTTCGAACGTGGAATAGTATGGACAAAACCATTACCTATTGAACTTAATGGCGTTCCTTTTGGAGAATATCTAATGTTTGGCATGCCCTTCCCAGCCCGCCTCGGAATAGAACAGGTTGTTGAAGATGTGGTGCTTTTGACTGCTGAAAGCGACCGCTTTTTCAACACTGGATGGGCTATTGACGCAGGCTACAGTGCAACCACGGGAGATCAGCTATGGATATTCAATCGAACACTAACTGCATTCACAAGAGACCAAATTTTCCAAGCTGGCGCTGGCAACTACTACTATATTCAATCGTCTCAGGGCAAAATAAGAGCTTACAATTTGCAGACAGGTAACTTGGAATGGGGTCCAGTACAGCTTACTGGTGACAACGGAGTCTGGAACGTTCCTAACCCCTACAACAGCATTGGCGGGTACAATGCACAAATTGCTGACGGCGTGCTTTACATTATGGGCTTCGGAGGCGACGTTTGGGCTGTTGACGCATCTAATGGAGAGCAATTATGGTTTACCAGCACTAACATTCTCATTGGCGCCGCTGGGTCTGATACGCCTTACGGTATTTGGCCACTTTGGGTCTTCAGCGGTGGTTCCGTTTCAGGAAACGGAGTTTACCTCCTCAACGTGGGTCACGAGTACAGTCCACCCCTTTTCCGTGGAGCACAACAACTTGCACTGAACACTACCACTGGTGAACTCATATGGAACATAATGGGTTTTGATGTTACAAACGCTGCCACTATAGTAGATGGTGTCGTAACAGTGTTGAACGCGTACGACAACCAACTATACTCATATGCCAAAGGTCCAACCGCATTGACCGTTTCTGCCCCTGCCGTCGGTGTTACAACTGCTAAATCAATTACGATAACGGGTACAATAATGGACATTTCTGCCGGTGCAAAACAGGAAGCACAAGCTGCAAACTTCCCCAACGGCTTACCATGCGTTTCTGACGAGAGCATGAGAGGTTGGATGGAGTTCGTATACATGCAGCAACCTCGCCCAACAGACATTACAGGCGTCCCCATAACCATAGACGTAATCGACGCAAACGGCAACTACAGAACCATTGGAACTACTGCGAGCGATGCAAGCGGCTTCTACAGCTTCGACTGGATTCCTGACATTCCAGGAAAGTACACTGTTATCGCGACATTCGCAGGATCAGAGTCATACTACAGTTCTTATGCCCATGCTGCCTTTACCGCAGATGAAGCACCTGCAGCTACTCCTCAACCGACGTCAATTCCTGCTTCGGTGGCTGACATGTACATTCTACCAGGGATCAGTGCTATAGTAATAGCAATAGTTGTAGTTGGACTAGTACTTATCCTGATGCTCAGAAAAAGGTAGTCAACCAACAAACCACAACCCTCTCCCCTCTTTTTTGGATAATCACAATATCATTGGCCTAGAAGAAATGGGCTAAGAGGGTTCTGGATGGAATGAATGACAGTCATGCAGTCTTGTCGCCTCTTTCATTTCTCCTTTAATTTGTCATCCAGAACCCCAGCAAACCTCTCAATGCTTAATTCTATTGGTCAAAAAAAAGGGGGTCTTTTAGGTTTGGTCTGGCATCTAAAACACATGTAGAGTGAGGTAGCCTCGTTTGTTGGAACTATTCTTTAAGCACCCTGTAACCTTTTCCTCTTTTTTGTTTGAGAGACTCCTACATTGTATCAAACGAAAAAATAGAACTATCAACTTGATCGTTTGTTACTGTACTCACGTAGTCACATTATTTTAAATGAAGAAAAAGAGATTATATATTATAAATTAATAGGAGAGAGAAAAAAACGTCAAAAACAGAGATAACTAGGACTATTGCTCTGATGGTAATACTAGTATTTGCCGCTTCAATTTTTGCTATACCTATCGTTAAAGCACACGACCCGCCTTGGAGAATTAAAACCTACTGCTTTGTCAATGTTGCACCTAACCCAGTAGGACTTGGTCAACAAGTTTCTGTTAACGGCTGGATTGACAAAGTTCCGCCAACGGCAGAAGGTTTCTGGGGCTCAGTGTGGCATGACATGACAATCACTGTTACGAAACCTGATGGAACCACCGAAACACTGGGACCATACACTTCAGATGCTGTAGGAGGAGTCTGGGACTGGTATACACCCGACCAACTAGGCGAATACAAGTTCGTTACCAACTTCCCAGAACAAGTTGCATACGATGACAATCCCTATCCATATTATAGCTTCTTCATTGAATTTAACAAAGCATTCCTAGGAGACATTTATGAGGCAAGTACAAGCGACCCAGCTTATCTCGTTGTGCAGGAGGAACCCATAGAGACTGCTTTTCCAGACACTCCGCTTCCAACTGAATACTGGGCGCGTCCAATAAACTCCATGAACAGAGAATGGTATGCTCTCGGCGGAAACTGGCTTGGACTGGGAGCAACAAGTTTTGGCACTACTGGACTTTACGAAAGCAATGGGAACTTTAATCCTTACACTACGGCGCCTAACAGTGCCCACGTTATGTGGACAGAGCCTATTGCTTTCGGAGGTCAAATCGGAGGAGAATTTGGTCCAGACGAAACAAGCCTTTACGCGACAGGAACCGCGTACGAAGCTAAATTTAACGCGGTAATCATGTATGGCATACTATATTACACTGAATATCCTGGAGCTGGCAACAACCCGACGGGCTTGAAGGCTGTTGATTTGCGTACTGGAGAAACTCTTTGGTCTAAACCTATCACTACGCCACTCAAATGCGGTATGATATACAATTTCATTACAGGCGACCAATACGGAGCTCACGCGTATCTATTCACTGCACCTGCAACAGTGGGATTCATTCCCTATCCGCTTGGAAATGAGTGGGAGATGTACGACGCTATGACTGGTGAATGGATACTAAACATTGCCAACGCAAGTTCTGGCATTTTGAGGAGAGGTGAAAACGGAGAACTATTAAGCTACACTGTTAGCGGAGGGATGTTGAGTTTGTTTAACATGAGCAAATGCATTGCAGCGGGCGCTCAAAAGAATCTCTTCTTTACTATATACAGCTCTTTAGAAACTTGGAGACCTCCTCTAGGATTTACTATCGACTGGAACGATGGATACGAATGGAGCGTGCCAATTGCAAATGAAACTGATGGCAACCCCGTAGACCTAGTAATTGAAAAAGTCAGTGACGATGTAGTACTTCTGACATCAACAAGTCTTTTTACACAGGTTCCTGGTGGACACACGGAAGGTTGGCGAGTTGACGCAGGCTACAGTGCAGTTGATGGGCGGTGGCTATGGGGACCAGTGAATAGAACATTGCTAGACTGGGGCGGTGTTGAAATTTCGGGTACAGGTGAGGGCGTTTACGCTGAATTCACGAGACAGACACGTACGTGGAGTGGCTACAGATTGGATACAGGACAGAAGCTTTGGGGTCCAAGTGTGCCTTCTAATAGCACTTGGGCTTACTATGATTTCACTGCTCCCAGCGTTGTTGGCTACGGCAACCTTTACACGTGGGGTCTAGCTGGAGAAGTATACTGCTTTGACGTGCAAACGGGCGACCTAAAATGGAGCTATAATACAGGTAACTCTGGCGTTGACAGTCCCTTTGGTAGTTGGCCTCTTGGCACTTGGTGGACGCATCACGTTCTTGCTGATGGAAAGCTTTACGTCAGGGCAGGTCACGACTACACTCCGCCCGTATTCAAAGGAGCGAAATTATACTGCTTGAACGCTACTACAGGCGAGGAAATCTGGAGCTCTCTTAGCTTCGACATCGTCGGTACGACCGCCTGTACAGATGGCTATATGGTTTGGTTTAACGGTTATGACAATCAGATATACTGTTACGGTAAGGGTCCAAGCGCAATCACAGTTGCCACATCTCCAAAGGTTTCAGTGGAAGGCGACTCCATTCTGGTGGAAGGGTTGGTGACGGATATTTCTCCAGGCACAGAGGAATACGTTAATTCTGCTCGGTTCCCGCATGGCGTTCCCGCTATTTCTGATGGAGACATGAGTGAATGGATGGAATATTTGTATCAGCAGCAGCCGAGGCCTACAGACGCGACTGGTGTTGACGTTACTGTTAGCGTGCTTGACCCAAACGGCAACTTCTACGAAGTAGGCACGACGGCAAGTGATGACAGCGGCTTCTACAAGCTGATGTTTGAACCTCTGGTTCCCGGCGAATACACGGTTTACGCTTGGTTTGGCGGCTCTGAATCTTACTATCCATCATACGCTGAAACCGCTATAAGCGTTAAAGAAGCTCCAGCAGCTACTCCAGAACCGACTCCTGCTCCAGCATCAGCCGCTGACCTTTACTTCCTGCCAATGTCAATTGGCATGATCATAGTAATAGTCATAGTCTTGGTTTTGCTGGTCTTGATGTACAGAAAACGGTAAGCTCGCAACAAAAGCGCACAAGTAATCTTTCCCCCTCTTTTTTTCGGGGTTACAAAATCATAGGCGTAGGAGAGGGCTGAGAGGGCTTTGCACAGAACATGCTAACAGCGGTAGTCGTTAGCTTGCGACCATCTTTCTTTTCTCCTTTAAGTTGGTGTGCAGAGCCCCAGCAAATCCTCCAAAGCGTCATTGGATTCATCTCTTGAAAACGAAAGGGTCTCTCAGGTTTAGCTTGGGAACTAAAACACTCGTATAGCAAGGTAGCCGGGTACGTTTTGGACATATTCTTTACGCATCCTGTAACCTCTTTCCCTTTTTTGTGTGGTTCTGATTGGTCAACGTGGACTGCACTAAACGCAAGCTTCTCTATTTACTTTATTACGGGGACACATGCTAGAAGAAAAGTAGTGTTAAAAGGAATCTAGCCTAAAGATTAGAGAATAAAGTCCCTTTAAAATATAATATGAGGAGTACTCAAGACTGTTGGAAGAGATTGCAACGAAAAATGAAGAGAAGAAAGTAGACGTAAAGGCTTTTACTCAAATTTTTGTGACAATAGTATTTTGGTCTTCTGCCTTTGCGGGGATCAGATCTGCCCTTCAAAATTACTCTCCTTTCCACTTGGCTCTTCTCAGATTCTTATTGGCTTCGGCGGTATTAGTTGTCTATTCAATTATCAAAAGAGTGCAATTTCCCAACTTAAGTGACATCCCCCGGATAATGTTCCTTGGTTTCCTAGGAGTTACTGTTTATCATATAGCATTAAATTACGGAGAAATCAGTGTTACTGCAGGCGCGGCAAGTCTCCTAATTGCTTCGACACCAGCATTAACCGCCCTTTTAGCAATAATTTTCTTAAAGGAAAAAATGAACAAATGGGGGTGGGTTGGAATTGCCACAAGTTTTTTTGGCGTTTTCTTGGTCACTTTAGGAGAAGGTCACAATCTTCAATTTGATTTTGGAGCAATCTTGATTCTTGTTGCTGCTGTTTCCACGAGCGCATATTTTGTTTTCCAAAAACCACTTCTAGAGAAATATGATGCTCTCTCTATAACCACCTATGTGATATGCGCTGGAACTTTCTTTATGTTGGTTTTTCTTCCAGGATTGCCACAAGCCATACTCTCAGCTCCATTCTATTCAACGCTTTCTATAACTTATTTAGGAGTTTTTCCAGGAGCTCTTGCGTATGTAACATGGACCCAGGCTCTCTCCAAGGCTCCTGCCTCCTTGGTTTCCAGCTTCCTTTATTTATCTCCGGTCTTGGCAATCTTTATTGCATGGATGTTGTTGAATGAAATCCCTTCTTTGGTTTCATTGGTAGGAGGCAGCTTTTCTATTCTAGGTGTAATGATAGTGAGTTACTTCTATCGATGATGCTTCTGAAAAGCGGCGAATAATCGATTATGTTTTTGGCTATTTTTCTCTTGTCCAGTACGGGCGTTTCAAATATGAATATATGTAATGACTGGCGATTGCCCCGTGTGTAGCGGCCACCGTGATTAATCTAAGCCCTCCTCGAACTACATCGCCTATTGCAAATACTCCTTCAAGACTAGTTCTTTGAGCATTGTCCGTTAAGATGAATCCGTTTTTATCTACTCTTATTTTGAGATCCTTGAAAATTGCGTCCTTTGGTACAATACCTATCGAAATTATGACGGCATCGGCGTTCTTTCTAAAGACTCTTTGCTGGTCCCTAATTACAACTCTTTTGACACTGTCTCTTCCCTCTATAGCTTTCAACTCGGCGTTCAAAACTATGTCAACCAACCCACTTCTCTTCACCTTGTCTACGTTCTCATCGAAGGCTCTAAAACCTTCTTTTCGATTGGCTAGCGTTATCTCTTCTGCTAAATTCAAAAGTTCAAGTGTAGCGTCAATGGCTGTATCACCCCCACCTATCACGACACCTCTTTTTCCCAAAAATACTTCTTTGTGAGACGGAAAATAATATACACCTTTACCATTTTTGCTGAACCTTTTTTGATTTCTGATATTCGGGCTAAATAACAAAAACTAGGCAACTTTTTCCTTTTTTAACGTGTTGATTCCTGCAGTATTCTTTTCAGAATAGTGACTCCGTGTCTTACTTTCAGTTTTTTCTCGCCTATTCTAGGTCTGTACTTTATCGGTACTTCAACTGTTGTGTAACCTTTTCTTTCCACAAGGCGATTTAGTTCTACTTCAATATCAAATCCTTGCGATTTTACCATCCAATTTCTGAGTATTTCTGTTCGTATCACACGCAAACCCGTTAAAGGATCATGCAAAGAAACGCCGTTAAATAAGCTATGTGCAAACGCTAAAAGCTTGTTTCCAAAGTAGAATGAACTTCGCACTGCTTTTGATTTTATATCTCCGCTGAATCTGTTTCCACAAACCATACCCACATGTGAGTTTCTTTCAAGTATCTCAATCATTTCGGGCACGTACTCTGCAGGATACGTGAAGTCTGCGTCTGTGAGAACCACATACTTCACGCCCAAATCTATATGCTGAAGCGCTTTTGCTATAGCATCGCCCTTGCCAAATCCATCTTGAAAAGCGATGTTTGCACCCAAAATCTTAGCGATTTCCACCGTTCTATCTGTACTGTGACCGTCAACAACAAGAACATTTGAAGTAGGCACGTTATCTAATAACTCTGTCAAGGTGAGTCCTATACCATGCTCCTCGTTTAACGCGGCAACTACTAGTTGTGTTGAAGAGCTTTCAAATACTAGATTTTCCACTTGCATAGCCTTCTCTCTTTCAATCAATTTCCATAAATGGGAACCTTCCAAGCTCACATGAGTTGCTACTAAATAAACCTTGTCATAAGAATAATGAAGTCTATGATGTTATTAGAGATTGAATTGCGGTTTAAGATTTTCAGAAAACATTTCCAATTTCTCTAGAAGCTTAGACCTCTGTTTCTTATCCTCAATAAATAGTTGTTCTCTCTTTGTTTGTTGAAGGACAGAATTATAAAATGTTTGAATATAATCAATGCTTGTCCCATTCCTTTCAAATAGCGATAGCGCAACAAAATAACTGCAAAGATAGATGCTGGAATAACAAATAGAAATAGTATGAGAGTCATTTCAGTTCCTAGCATTAAAGAAATAAGTATACAATGTATTCGTATATCTTGCAATGTAAACGTTAAGAATATTATAAAAACTGCATTATTTTTCTAGATGTGCACTAAATACGGGAGAGGAGAAAACAACTTGTATAAGCACACAAAATACTCAACTCTGCTTTTACTGATGCTACTAGTGTCAGCTTTTACGGTCGCATTAAGCCCCGCCATTGCACAAGTCGACGTAGCGCAAGTGATAATCTTGGTTTCACCTGAAGAAGGAGGAACCACAGACCCTGCACCAGGAAGTTACAGCTATGCTGAAGGAGAAGTAGAAATCCTAACTGCAATTCCAAACGCTGGTTACGAATTTGCTCACTGGATAATTGAAGGCGGCTTCGATTTAGAAAACGTCCCACCACTCATCTACCCAATTGACCCTGATACGGGAGATCCAATCAACATACCATTGCCGCCTAGAATAGGCACCGGATCAACCTATGAAAGCTTGCTTGTAACTCAGAATCCCCTGGCAATAGTCTGTGGATACGGTTACACTTTCAGTTACAAGGCAGTGTTCATTCCAACCACCCCTACTGACAGGTCTGACGCAGTCTTAATTGTAAAAGAAGCTCCAGGCGGAACAACAAACCCAGTACCAGGCACCTACACGTTCGGCGAAGGATCGAGCATAACTCTAACGGCAACTGCTAGTGAAGGGTACGAATTCCAGTACTGGACAGCCACAGGCACGGGTGAAGAAGCTGGTCATCCAAGTATTATTGTGGAAAACCCCTTAGCTCCAACTTGCGGAATCGGCTATACGTATGAGTATCAGCCAGTATTTGCGCCGGTAGGCACCATTGCAGGCGGCGGAGTACCAGTAGAATACCTCTATGCAATCATAGTAGTATTGGCAATCGTAGCAGTGATTGGAATCGGGGCTGCGTTAATGTATCGAAGTAGAGGCAAGTAATCCCTCATTCTTTTTCATTTTTTGAAGAAGATTTCCAGTAGCCAAAAGGAAAGGGGCTGAAAGGGCTTTGCACAGAACATGCTAACAGCGGTAGTCGTTAGCTTCCGGCAATCTTTCTTTTCTCCTTTAAGATGGTGTGCAAACCCCCAGCAAAATCCTTTCTTTTCTAATTTCAGTTTAAAACGTGTCGTAATAAAAACTGAACTTTCTTTTTGTGTCAACCAAGTGAAAGAAAATCATCAATATAAATCGGCCCAATTCTCACCATTACTGGTCATTATAAGCAACTTTAGCAATATTTAGCGATTATCTTCGTTTTCCGAAGTAGATAAGCAAACAAGACCAAACCAGAACTATTGACTAAAAGACAGTCGCTATACAATCAATGGAAAACAATTATAATGATGGAAACATCAATTTGGGCCACTCACCAAACTAAAAGCTGTTATCACAAGTTATGAAAGTAGGCAAAATTTCTCTTATTTGTGAAATGCCCATTCTATGTTGGAGACCATAATGAATCTATAGTTACTCTAGTAAGCATGAGAAAATAGCTATCAAATTATGTTACAAGTTTATGCTAATAATTGAAAATAGGGAAATCTAAATCAACTTCAAAGAACAAGGTTAAGTTGGAGGAGTTTACAATTAGAACGAAGCAGCGCAATTATGGTAAAGGAAAAAAAACCATAACTAGAACCTTCAGAATCAAAGATGACTGGGACATGATTCTGCATGAAGAGGCAGAAAGGCAAAAAATAAGCGTAAACGCACTGATGGATAAAATCCTTCGGCGTTTTACGCTTTATGATCGCTATACTGATAGACTTAGCATTATCGGTCTTCCGAAAAGGACCCTGATGGCAATAATTCAATTCCTACCAGATGAAAGAATAATTGAAGAAGCCGAAAACACGGCGTCTCTTGATGCAATAGATTTCTTCAATTCACTGGGTTATCCTCAAGATTACGAAACTTTCAAATATCTCGTAATTGAACACTTTGGCAGTCCAGAATTTGCCAGATGGTTTCAATGTTTTTATCATTCACTAGAAACCCAGGATCTTTTCCATCTACAGCACAATTTAGGCCGAAAATGGAGCGTTTTTATAGAAACCTACCTAAGAACAATTCTAAGAAAAATAGCGAATATTAATGTGAAATCAAGAGTCTACAACTATGCTGTTACCCTAAGAGTTTCAAGCCTACCAACAGTTAAACGATAGAATATTAGCTATTGAGGCATCTGGAATAACCTTTAAACAGAATTTACGAGCTTGAATTCTCAGATATAGGGGACATACCGTCTATTTTCAATAGCCTTTCTCCGATTTCTTCGGCACTTTTTATCATAGCGGCAGATTCTTCTGCTATCAATTCCAGTTTTTCTATCTTTTCAATTGTGAACATGTCTTCTCGAGGATCCGCAAGATGAACCAATCCAATAATATTTCCTTCACTTTTTAGAGGTATTAAAGCTACAGACTCATAGCCACTGTAATTGCATAGATTACGTGTGGAACCAATAAACTTTCTTTGTTTATCCGTTATGCTGTTGAGAAGATGCGTTGTACTGTTTGTCCAGAAACTTCCTTTTTTTGAGAAGAATGGGAATCTGGGAGTGATATGTCCCCTAATAACGTTTCCACACATGCAATCTAAAAGTTGAGAACCATTTTGATCGTACATTACTTGGTCATAATCATCTTTAACTAACAAACTGTTTTCTTTCAGAACGAAGAAGTCGGGAGTACCTTTATGAACGACAAATGGAAAATCTCCGTTCTCCTGCAATCTGATAGACGAACTCTGACAATCAGAAACCGTGGCTATTCTGAACAGGATTTCTTTAAGGACAAGTCTTAGAATTGAGTTATCATGTTTTCCGAAGCTATCTGAGAGTCTAATATCTTCCAAGGCTTTTCACTATTCTTTCGCTTTAGGATTATTTAATAAGTAACGTTTGCAGTATAATGCAAAGTCTTGCACTGTGTACGCTCATCTTATTAGCTGAAAAATACAATCTCCCAAAGAGGGAGGTAAATCTTGGCAAGAAAAACAGTTTTTTCTTGTTATCCAAGCAGTTCTAGCATGGATGATTTATATTCAGACGAATATGTTTTCCAACTGCTTTTTCTTAGTCCTGAAAATCATACCGTAGAAGCTTGGGAAACCAATTTCATCGAGAGCGAAGACTTGGTCAGCCATCTCAAATCAGGTGGGTCAGTGTTTATTAGTTCAAAGAAGCAAAACCGAAGCTCCACTGGAAATTGCGTTAAAGAAATGAAGGAACCAGCATATTTCAGACGTGTTTAAAATTTTCGGCAAAACTGATTTATCAAAATTGTCCAAAAGTATATCAGAATCAAAGCTACAGTTAGGAGGTGAATAAATGAATTTTAGTGAACTAAAAGACCAAGATGTCTTTGTAGACAACCAGAAAATTGCAGAAGTTAAAGACGTAGTCATAGATCCAGAGGAATGGAAAATAACTCATCTTGTAGTCGAGCTTACTAAGGATGCAGCTGAAGAAATACTTGGTGCGGCTTATGCCGTGAAAAGCGTGCTTAATAGAATAGCGATTTCAGCTTTAGAGAAGGGGATGGCTTGCTGCACAGATAAGGGTGTTGAAATAAAAGTTTCGAAGAAGCAACTGCACATTTATCTAAGGCCCGTTTAAACGCACTTGAAAAAAAGCTGTGTCCTGAACTAAAGGGGGTGATTTGGTGAGTAAGAAAACTAAGAAGAAAGCTAGGAAGAAGATGGAGAAGGCTGAGAAGAGCTGCGTTTATGTTTGTGATTGCTGTGGCTGCGAAATAGTATGTACAACACCCAGTGAAGGTCCACTTCTTTGCTGCAACCAAGTAATGTACTGTTGCTAGCATTATTCAAATTAAAGATAGGCAAGCATCATCTACTGCATTTTTCGTTGCCTTTTTTGTTTTATGATGGAATTATTATTTGCAACTGCAAATACTCAGAGAGTGGTTAATCAGAGTAGAATAGGTAGTAGCGACCAATAGCTCTGACCACAATTATAATAGTCTTTTAAAGACTTACAATTGAAGCTCTCATAGCTTCTGGTTTAACTGCCATAATAGTTTCTTGCGTCTAGTGTCGTTTGGTTGGTTTGATTAGAATTAAATCCAAACAAGGTCTTATAAATTGCTTGCTAAATAACATGTTATAGAACCTTTTCACACGTCATTTTTATTAGGTCTTTTGCGTCTGAAATAGGATACCCCGAATAGTATTTGCTGAAATATCCGAAGACTTCGATTTGCTTCTCCAAGAAAGGCTTGATTTTGTCCGCCCAAAATTTTATCTTCTCAGCCTTGTCTATTTCTTTTCTGCCTAAAGTTCCGTTAACTTGCCTTCGATCCCCTTCCCATCGTATGTAAATAAAGTTGGAAGTTACGATGCTGAGTTCAGGCATGAAAGGGCTATCAACCCACACTAACACAACATTGTTATCTCTCAGAACAGAATACAGTTTTTCATTCAGCAACTTTCGATTTCTAACTTCAACCGCATAACGATGCGCTTTATGTAGGCTCTGTAGAAAATCATCCAGCAAAAGGGCTTGTTTGGCTCCGAAAGCATAAGGAAACTGAAGCAGCAAAACGCCAAGCTTATCTTTCAGCAAATTAACATGTCTTAAAAAGATTGCAACTTCTTCCTCGCAATCTTTCAACATTTTAACGTGAGTTATAACCCGCGGAAACTTCAAGGAAAACGTGAAGCCTTCAGTTGTTTGCTCCTTCCAGTCTGCCACGTTTAGTATGCGGGGAATCCTATAAAATGTGCTGTCAACCTCAACCGTGCCGAACTGCCTTGCGTAGTAACCCAAGTATTCCTTCGAAGACAAGGTTTTAGGGTAAAAAAGTCCTTTCCAGAAACTATAGCTCCAACCCATTGTGCCTACGTGAAGCGCCATCTTTCTCTACTCCTTGCCCTTAAGTAGTAGCCAATTCTTCTCACCAGCCTTCTTCAACCGCACTAAAACATATAGTCCCTTCAGCTTCTTGCCCTTCAAAGTGAACTCCACCATCTTCTCGTCCCAAACCTTAGCTTCATACTCACCTTTATCCCAAATCTTAACCGTGCCAGCGCCATACTGCCCCTTCGGAATCTCTCCTTCAAAACTTGCATATTCAAGCGGATGATCTTCAACCTGCACCGCCAACCGCTTTACACCAGATAAGACCGGCGGGCCTTTCGGGACTGCCCAACTTTTCAAGACACCATTTTTCTCCAGCCTCAAATCATAATGCAATCTTCGAGCATGATGTTCCTGAACCACAAAAATCGTGCCTTCACCTTTTTTTACTCCGCCAATCGGTTCCGTTGTAAAGCTGAAATCACGTTTCGAAAGATATTCACCCACCTCAGCACGCTCTATCTGATCTATAGTGCATTCGGAAGGTCGCTTGTCGCCTCTCAAGCCAGTGAAACGCGGCATCCGCAGCCGCCCATCTTTTGTGACAATCTGGTAAGACACTTCGCAGACCAATTCAGGCTTAAGCCAGGTTATCTCGTCAGGCAAGTCAACGTCGAGCGGTGCTACATCTGTTTTCAAATGTTGAAACCTTTCTAAAAGCTTCTCCAACATTATTTGCGAAAACCCCGTTCCAACCTTACCCACGTACACCAGCCTCCTATTCTTGTAAAGACTCAGCAAAAGAGCCCCAAAAGTCTCTGCTCTGGCGCCAGAACCCTTTGTGTAGCCCAAAATCACGCAGTCGCAGGACCTTAGCTTTTTTATCTTCAACCAGCTCCCGCTTCTCGCACCTGACTCGTAAGGACTCGCCTTTTTCTTAGCTACTACTCCCTCCAAACCCTTTTCTAAGGCTGCATTATAGTAAGCTTCACCTTTCTTCTCCACAAAATCTGAAAGCAAAACATGCCTGCCCTCCTTCACCGCAACCTTCAAGATTTTTTTTCTCTCAGTCAAGGGCAAGCTAACAAGCGGGACATCGTCTTTCTCTAAGATGTCAAAAACCACGTACACTACAGGTAAACGTTTAGCCTGCAGCTCGATTTCTACTGGTGATGTGGCTTGACTTCTTTTAAGCAATTCTTGAAAATCTGGTTTGCCATCTTTCATCATGACTATTTCGCCGTCGAGAACAACGTTACCTGTAAGCTGTATCAGTTCTTCAAGTTCGGGAAAAACGTGTTTCAACTCTTTTCCTTTACGGCTTCGTAAGCTTAATGTTTCGTCAACGTAGGCTATGGCTCTAAATCCGTCCCATTTAATTTCGAAGAGCCAAGCGTCACTTGAAAAAGGTTGAGCAAGCCTAGCAAGCATAGGCTTGTAGGTCCGTGTCATTTCTTTTCCAACTGCTTAAGCGTGTCTTTGAGAGCCACCATAAGCCCTTTGACTTCTTTCTGTACAGGTTTTTCGATAGTGACTGTTTCTCCTTTCAGCTTCTTTTTGATGAGTTCTTCTACTTTCTGTTTGTAACGGTCTTTGTACTCTGTTATGTCGAACTCTCCAGATAGGTCGCTGACGATTTTCACAGCCAAGTCCAACTCGGCTTTTTCAGGTTCCTTGAGGTCTTTTAGCTCCTCAAAGCCTCGGGGGTCAGTGACGTCGTAGGCATATCTCAAGGTTGTCAGGATTAATGCGCTTTTATAAGCGTGTACCAACGCTGGGTACTCTTTAGTGCGCAAAGTTATTCTTCCAACGCCCGCTTTTACCTTTTTTTCAAACGCTGTCAGCAGAAGGCTGTAGGCTTCAGCACTTTTGTCGGGCATTAAGACGTAGGACCTGTCAAAGTAAACCGGGTCTACGGCGAAGTAGTCGACAAATTTATCGAGGCGAATGCGCTTGTCCGATTCGGGTTTAACGGCTTCAAGTTCTTCCTTTTCGAAGACTATATATTCATTCTTCGCTATTTCAAAGCCTTTTGCCACTTCTTTCCATGGGATAACTTTTTGGTCTTTAACGCAAACTTTTTGGTACTTAAGCGGGTGCCCATCCGTTTTATGTAGGAATCTGAAGGAGATTCCTCGGTCGAAAATCATAGGGTACAGTTTTACTGGAACGTTGACTAAGCCGATTGCTAGGCTTCCTGTCCAAATCGGTCTTCTTGAAACACTAACCGTTGATTTCTTTTCCATACACTTTACACCGTTAATCTTTGCTTGTTATAAAAAATATTTTGCCAAGGGTCTTTTTCACGTTTGACTACACTGAAAATATTGAATTCGGTGGGCTTTATTCCTTTCTTGACTTCACTCCACTCCAAAGGGGTTGAAACTGTGGCTTCTGGTACGGCTCTCAAACTGTAGGGAGATACCATCGTTCTTCCGTGCGAGTTTTGAAGGTAGTCTACGAAGACTTTGCCTGGCTTTTTGGTTTCTTTGAATTCTGATACCACTAGTAGTTGTTCGTTGGCTAGTTGTCGCCCAATATTGTGTACGAAAGTTCTTGTTTCCTGAAAGGTATATTTTGGGAGAATTGGGACTAGAACGTGTAGACCTTTTTTTCCTGAAGTTTTCACGTAGGATTCCATTCCCAAGTTGTCAAGCTTTTCCTTCAGCAATAATGCTACTATAGTTGCTTCTTTGTATTTAGCCGGCGGTTCAGGGTCCACGTCGAAGAAGACCACGTCGGGTTTTTCTCGAGAATCTGCTGTGGAAAATGGTGTGTGGATTTCTACGGCTGCAATGTTTGATAGCCAAATCAGCGTGTCAAGATCGTTGCATAAGACATACTTCACGTCCCGCTTCGCCGTTTCTGAGTAGATCTTTATAGTTTTTACCCATGATGGAGTTCCTTGCGGAGCATCTTTTCCATAAAATCCTATTTGGTTTATGCCGTCTGGAAATCTGGTGATAACTAGCGGTCGGTTCGCCAAGAAACCAAGCATTTTCGGCGCGATTTTAATATAATATTCAATAACCTGAGCTTTCTTAATTGCCATTTTGGAAAAAAGAATTTTGTCAAGGTTTGTAAATTCGACTTTGGTTAGTTTTTCACTCATGGTTACCATCAAGCCAGATAAACACTCAAAAATGGTCGCAAGCAAGATTTAAGCAGTACTTTGCTGGTTTAGCATTGTAGAGACATCCATAGAAGAATTTTTAGGAATCTTTATAGTGTATACTCGTTTTCGATATGTCAAATCTCTATTTCTTCCTATCTTTATTCCTTGGTTCTATGGCAACTTCAGGATTTTTTCCTTATTAGTTGATAACCAGCTTTTTGCCATGCCATCATACCACCTAACACATTAAATACTTCTCGGCGACCTTCCCGTTTCAATATGCTAGAGGCTAAACTCCCACGATTTCCCACACTGCAGATAACTGCCACAGCTTTGTCATCTGGAACCAGATCTAACCGTTCTTCTAGAATACCAACATAAACATGTAAAGAGTTTTTAATGTGGTCTTCACGCCATTCCTTATCAGTTCTTACATCCAGCACAATTAAATTGTCACTATGGTCTAGCCGTTTCTTCAGCTCCTGAACAGAAAGCAAACCTAAATGATCTATTGGATGAGCAGCAGTATACCAAGATTCTAACCCACACGCTTCTGCACCCGCACAAAGATGGCCCTCTATTCGATCATAGCCTAACCTGATTAAGTAAGAAACCGCTATTTCCAATTGTTTTCTGTTTTCCAAAACAAGAAGTATCGGTTTATCATATGATAAAAGCCAACCAGCATAGCCTGGAAGCCCTTCCATCCAGATACTGTAAGAACCGTTAATGTGAGAACCCCCAAAAGCTGAAGGCTCACGCGTATCAACAACCTGAGCACCTTGGTCAATCCATTTCTTAAATTCAGCAGATGACAGTGCAGGAGGATCTGGGAGTTTTAACAATAATTTTGGACCTTCAAGATTGTATTCCTCCATCTTTCCGAAATACGGCGGACGTTCAAGGCGTTCAGCAACCTTGAACCTAACAAACTCTTCACACGACTTCTGAAGCAAGGGGTTGTAACGGCGCTCCAAACCCAAGGTACTCCATTCCTGTTCGCTAATTGCTCCACCGCATAAAGACCCCGCACCGTGAGCAGGACAAAGTATCACACCGTCACCCAAGGGAAGTATCTTGTTGAAGAGGCTGTTGTAAAGTGTCTCTGAAAGTCTCAAGGTCTCTTTTGGACCGTAAAGATCGGTTCGTCCCACATCGCCGACAAATAAGGCGTCACCAGTGAAAATCATAACGGCATTATCATCCGAGTTTGGGTCAACCAGCGCGTATGACATGCTTTCGTCAGTATGACCTGGAGTGTGAATAGCGATCAACTTCATCTTTCCGAAATGGAAGATTTGCCCGTCCGTCAGGGTTTCTCCATACTTGAAGTCTAAACCTGGACCATGATAGATTCTTGCGCCTATTTGATGCGCCAGCTCACAAGAACCAATGACGTAGTCCTCGTTACGATGGGTTTCGAAGATGTATTTTATGTTCTGTTCTTCTTTTCGGGCAAGTTCCATGTAGACTTGACAGTCTCGACGAGGATCAATAACCACGGCTTCCTTTTTAGAGCCCACAAAATATGAAATGTGAGCTAAACCTTCCGATTTAATGCGCTCAAAAATCAATTTCTACCCTGTACTTCTATGGCAAAACGTTATTATTAAGATACCTGAGGATAGGATGCTACACAACCCACTAGTGGATTTTGTTTAAGCAATAAACTCTGACAATTCTTCTTATTTTTTTAATTGAGTATAAGGGTAGAAACATCAGTAGATCTCTAGGGTTGGAATCAAGTAGTATTGGATGCAGATTTCATGGCAAATTAGCCTCATTAGGGTAGCCTCTGCTTTCCCAATATCCCAAGTAATCCGCGTTTTCCGATACCTCGATTTCTGTTATCCACTTAATCCATTTGTACCCGTATTTGCTTTCAGCCACTAGCTGAAATGGAAAACCCCTTTCAGCTGGAAGAGTAACATTATTCATTTTGTAGGCAATAAGAATGTCATTATCTAGCAGGTAATCAAGAGGCAGAGCTGTTGAATATCCGTCATAAGCGTAAAAGATCACAGCTACGGCTCCCGGATTTATTCTTACCTCGTTGAGAAGGTCTTTCAGCAAAAAGCCTTCCCAAAGAATTTTTACAGACCAACCTTCAACACAATAGAGAGTTACCACTTTCTGGTAATTCTGGAATCCGCTAATGACTTCATCATAAGTATATTCCTTTGATTCATTCACGAGGCCTTTTATGGTTAGGCTATAGGTGCTTAAGTCTATGTTTTGTGGTCCTTTGATGGAGTTTTCTCGGAAGCTGCTTATGGATGATAGGTATTCTCCTTCGTATTCGCGGATTTCTTCTGGGTGTAAGTTTATTGGAGGAGACGCTGTTGGAGTAGGTGAAGAAGTAATAGGAGAGGGCGTGGGGGTTTGCGAGCGATTTGGGGGTGAAGTTGAAGTAGGTGTCGGCGAAGGGAAAGGTTGCGGTGAAGGTGGGGGATTTTCTAGCATAATTTGCCAGTAGATCCCCGTTAAAATTAGAGCTAGGAATAGCGACGTGGTTGAGATTATTAGTAATCGTTTGTGTTGTTTTGCTTTTTCCACTTTCTTCACTTCCTGAGTACAATCCTAGATTTTAGAGGAGGTTGAATCCTTCTAATATGTGGATTAGCATTATGAAATAAAGTATTATTACTGTGTATATATGAACGCCTCTAACGACTCTACTTAGGTTTCCTATGTTTTGATACCTTTCTATTATTCCAGTTAAGACAATTAATGATAGTAGTAAATACAGAACGAATCCTTCACTTAGCGTTTGTAATGATCCGGTTAGTCTACCAACATTTTGAGCGAAATGCAGGGAGATTAGCAGAAAGGCAAAAAGATTTCCGAAAACATGAATTTTAAGAATTGTCTTGTAGTTTTGTCGTCTTTTACGTTTTAGAAAATAGTGAATTGGGTTTGAGATTGCCACGTATGATGTTGCTATTAGACCAAGCCAATGGATGAAAAGATAGTTACCTATGAAAAAAGTTAGTCTATACCAAAAAACATAGGCTACAATTGACAAGACAACGGTAACTAACAGAAGTAGTATTGTTAACCAACATTCTAAGTTCCTATGATATTTCAAATTTTAGGCCTCAATGTGCAAAATGAAATGTAAAGAATTCTAATTATATTCAAATGGTAACTTGATCTAATGAATTTGTGTTTATCGGGAATCACCCCACGACGTTTCAATTAATGTTGTTGTGTGAAAATTGGGTTCGAAGCTAATGCTTCGATGCCGTCTCATCCTGTTGGTTTTTTAACCAGTAAAGCATTTCTTGTGAAAAGAACTTTTCGCTGGTTTCGAAAATGTACTTTCCCATTTTTAAGAAAGCTGTTTTTTCCTTGTAGCTTTTTGGTGGTTTTGCTTTCAATTAAGAAAGTATGTGTTCTTGTTGGTGTTAGCTTGGGTCTTCGACTGGTCGAAGTTTATACAAATTGTGACTTGTATTTTTTTAACTATCATTTGAAAAACTGCAAAGGCAAATCTTTTGAATTCAGTATTAGCTGCCTAGTTGCCTCTAACCAGTATTGTCAAGCTTCTTGTTAATAGGGTTTCGATCTCTTGAAAGTCACATTTGTTACAAAGGCGACGGAGGAGGACCTATTTACCCCTCACCTGTTCTGTATCGTTCTCAGAATAGCTTATGTGTTGGCAATTCTGACAAAACATGAGCCACTCTTCCGAGCCCACATCTTGGCTTGTCTTAAAGGCATATAGACCAGCATCGTTAATGACAAACACGCAGCCGTCGCCAATTGTTGGGTTTCCAAAACCATTGCTCTCCAACACGTAGGACCAAAGTATGCTTCCGTCTGTTTCATTAATAACATAGAATGTACCGTTCAACGACTGGTAGTAAATCGCGCCGCAAGCTCCAGCTGGACTACAATAGCTTAGGTCCTGATAGGTTCCGTCATGGAGCTCTATCGTGTGCCACAATTCTTCTCCCGTCATCAAGTCAAAAGCAAACATCTCGCGCGAGGTGGGGATGAATATTTTACCATAGTGCACCAAAGGGGTGCTTAGGGTTCCCACCGGAAATTTGCGTATCAGATCTCCGGTGGTTTCATTCAACACGCATGTATACCCCTCTGTTACTGGTCTGCAAGCTTGGATAACCATTCCATTGTAGATTACAGGGGAGGAGTCCCATGATGATCCATAGTTTACATGCCATATCGTATCCCCTGTTGTTGCATTAAAGGCATACTGGCTTGGAAGAGCTGAAACAAAAACCATACCATCGTGATAAGCCACGGAACACACCACTTTACCGATATTTTGATGCCATATATGATTTCCATTGGTTTTGTTTAATGCGTAAACGGATCCCCAAGTTGTATAGTAAACATAGTCGCCGCAAACAAGGGGACACCCAACCCATGAGTAGTCATCGGACCCTATATCCGCAAAATGCCAAATTTCCTCTCCCGTAGTTCTGTTTAACGCTATTGCCCTCGGTCTATCAGAAGCTGGTAGTAGGGGAAGCAACTCACTAACATAGATAACATCGCCATCTATGCATGGAGAGACAGTGCACTCTCTAACGCGTTTATTCCAGATTATTTCACCATTTGAAGCGTTTATTGCGTATATCATGTCGTGCGCCTTTGAAGAGGCGTAAAGTGTGCCATCTTTATAGGTTGCTGTGAAAGCATGATCGTTTCCAGAAACAGTGGGTTGCATCCACAGCAAAGCATATTCGCTTTCGTTTCTTGAAATATGAAGATAAACAGCGACTAGTAGAATTGTGCCAAACAAAAACATAGATAGAAAAGCCAACAGAAAGCTTTTCGTCATTTTGAGTCAGCATACTATATTGCAGGTTTCGAAAAAAAATTTTTCGTTACTGTTTTTCAGGATGCAAAAATCAGCATTTGCAATCCGTTATCTTAGAGTATTTGTAATTTTTACGTTGAAATATAACATAAAATGTTAATTATTTATGAATCACACTAAAAAATTGTAATGATTTTGATATCTGTACGAATTTCAGCGCTCTTGGTTGTGGAAGATAAGTTCTTTTTTTGGGGTTTTTCGTTTTGTCTTAGAAAAAGCTGCTTAATCTGTTTTAGTCATTCATAAAGTCTAATAGAGGTATTAGATAATCGATTTGTAGGTGAATTTGTCAAGTTGGTTGTTGACATAGCTGTTGGAGTTTCGGTTCTCGTCATTGGAATTGTGGTTATGGCTTATTCCAGCGAGAAGGCGGTTGGGCGTTCGGTGAGAATTGCTTCAGCTTTGAAGGTTTCTCCGCTTGTGATCGGCCTCGTACTAGTTTCGGTAGGGACGGATTTGCCGGAGATTGTCAATTCAATCACTTCCTCGGCGATTGGTCATGGAGACATAAATGTTGGTGATTCGCTTGGATCTGCTTTGACCCAGATGACTTTGATACTGGGGCTTCTTCCCTTCTTGGCTGGAAATTTGAGGGTGAAGAAGAGGGAGGTTTTGGTTGTTGGAGCTTGTGAGGTTTTAGCGCTTATACTGGCGGTGTCTATGGCTGAGAAAGGGTATTTTACTCGGACTAACGCGTTGTTCTTGATGGCCAGTTGGATAGTTCTTGTATTTTTGGCTAGAACCATAATGGGAAATAATGATATGGAAAAAGAGGTGGGAAAGCTAAAAGTCAAACGTAAACTTCGTCAAAGCTTATTTGATTGGGTAATAGCCATTTTAGGCTTCGTAGGCGTTGCTCTTGGAGCCTATTTGGTGGTTCAATCAGTGATCATACTTTCGGCGAGTTTTAGCATTTCTGAGTATCTTGTCAGCTTTTTCATAGTTGCGATTGGAACATCGCTGCCGGAGTTGGTGGTTACTGTAACGGCTCTGAGAAGAAAAGAATACGAGCTTTCAGTAGGAAATATTATTGGATCTTCACTCTTTGATGCTTCTTTCTCGATTGGGATTGGCCTATTCTTCTTTCCCCAGGCAATATCTGGGGCACTAGCTGTTCCTACTGGCTTGTACGCAATTTTCGGTTCCATCTTTGCAATATTGGTACTTGCATTAAATAGGAAGGTTGACAAAAAATCGGGAGCATTATTCGTTCTTGTATATTTGCTTTCCTACTCCCTGATGACTGCTTAACGCTTTTTATTGTGATGTTTACGCTCTGTTTGTTTTAGGGTGAGAAATTTACAAAATCCTAATGCCTTCAAGTGGTTCCTTAAACCTAAGAAGATGCTTATAGGAAGGCTAATTTATTAATAGAACAAAATTATTGGCATGTCACGCTTGAAGAGTGCCTTCTTCCTTGTTTTTGTTTTGACGATTTTCTCTATAGGATTTGCTTTTGCTTTTTTAGTAAATTTCGATTATGGTAGCATTGATGTGAGTAGATTCACGATTCCTGGAGAGCCGGAGATTGCTGCTTTGATGTATAAGCCTAGGGATGTGTCTAAAGCTAGTCCAGTATCCGGGGTTGTTCTCTGCCATGGCATTAGCGAGTCGAAAGAGATGCTAAGTCAAATCGCCCTGGAGTTGGCGAGGAATGGTTTTGTAGCTGTTTCAGTTGATCTAGTTGGGCATGGTGATTCAGGGGGTTCTTTTGGAGGTTTTGGTTTCGATCCTGTCGATAAAACATTGGGATTGGGTGATGCAGTTCAGTTTTTGATTGAGCAAGATTATGTTGATTCATCTGCAATTGGTCTTGTAGGTCATAGTTTAGGTGCAGGCGCCGTTAGAGCCACCGCCGTAGTTTTTGATAAGGTTGCTGCCACAGTTTTTATTGGCGGAGGTTTAGGTGAACCTGTTGAGCCTCTTGAATATGGGGTTCTTAATTCTACTTTTCCGAAGAATCTGCTGATTATTGTTGGTAAGCATGACGTTTTGTTCGATTTGGAGGAAACTAAAGAGGAGCTTAGCTTGGCTTTTGGAAATGTGTCTGAGATTGTAGAAAGTGAGGTTTATGGAGAGTTTTCTGATTTTTCTGCTCGAAGCCTTGTTGTTCCGGAAACCACTCATTTGTTTGAGTCGGCTGATCCGGCTACGGTTTCGGCGGTTGTTTCTTGGATGAGAAAGGCGTTGAGAATGGATGATGTTGGTGGAGAGGTTAACTTGACGTATTTGAACAGGGAACTAGCTGTAGGAGTTGGGTTAATCTCATTTGTTATTTTGGTTTTTCCACTTTCTTTGATTATCTTTAATCGTTTTTTTGGGTTCGACGAGGCTGAGAGAGTTGTTGAAGGAATTAAAGATTGGGGATTGCTGATTGTTTGGGGTACTCTGGGTCTTGGTTTGTTTTTGCCCATGTTTTTCGCAGGTTCTCAAATTCCGTTTCCCCCGTTCCTTTTTGGAAATTCTTTTTCTTGGTGGCTTCTAGGAGTTGCAATTGCAGGTTTGGTCGTAGCGAAGTTCTTGATGCCAAAAGTTGTTTCTATCAAATTTGATTTAAGATCATCAATAGTCGAAACGTTGACAATAAAAAATATCGCCACGGGGATAGGAATCTTCATAGTACTTTACTTAATGGTCTATGTTGCTCAAGGCATCACGTTTTGTGAAATGAAAATTATTGTGCTTCCACTTTTCAAGTCATTGACGAATCCTTCGCGTGTTCTTGGATTTTTCAGTTTCATACCGTTCTATTTTGCCTATTTTTTTGTTGAGGGCCTCTATTTTCATCGTTATCGCGTTCCAAAAAGAAATTCAATAGAAGATTCTATTAGAATTATTACAATAAAAGTGGCTCCGTATGTTGCGTTGGTTTTAACCAACTATCTTCCAATGTTCTTGTTTAGTTTCAGAGTTTTTCCCTCTTTTGCTGGTTTTATAATGGAGTTTGTTCTTGGGATAATTCCGTTGTTCATGATTACGATTAGCTATTCTTGGTGGTTTTTTAGAAAAACAAATAATTTTGGAGTAGGCGTTGTTTTGAATGCATTGTTGTTTGCATGGAGTTCAGCAGCTATTTTTCCTCTTTCTTTCTGATGAAGACACCTCTTGAATCGTTTAAAGGAATAATGGCGCGGTTTTTTGGCGTTCGTTTCGGATTTTGGAACTAGCTTTATGTGTGCCGTTTAAAGTTCTATGTATGGTTTGAAATAAGCAAGTTAGGTTTGGATCGATTTTTTTGTAACTTTGAAATCGAATCTGTAGCTGTTTTTTCCTATTTTTTTGACTTTAAGAATTTTAAAGTGACCGATTTGGCTGGTGTTTTCGACGTGAGGGTCTTTGCAGGGGGTTTTGTCAAAGTCTTCGATTTCTACGATTCTGATTTCCTTCACTGAAGCTGGTAGCCTGGTCAAGTCAAATTCGTTTTCAGCTTCTTCCCTAAGTATGACGTATTTGTTTACTTGAAGATTCTTCTGTATGATCTCGTTGACGTCGTCTTGCAGCTTTTCGAGGTCGATTTTTCTTAGATCTGTTTCAGCGTAGACTTCAATTTTTCCGCTGTTCTCTTCGAAAGTGGAGATGATGAATTTGGTGTCTGCAAAGTTGTGTTCGATGGTTCTTGCAAGTATGTGTTCTGCAGTTTGAAGTCGGCCTTCTATAGGTTTCATGACAACTATTCAGCGTCATTTTCCTATTTGAAGATATTAGTCTTCACGTTCTTAATTCTTTGAAAAGGGAGTTTTGAGGTAGAAATCGCCATTCTGAGGGGAACTATTAGCCTTTGCTGTTTTTTGGAGTGTGGATCTTTTGTATCGGTGTTCGACGAATGATTGAAGCTTGTATTAAGTCGTAAGATTTAAATTTAGTTTCCCATTAATAATCGTTGGAAACAGAAATCACCACGATTCAGTTTTTTGGAAGAAACCCTCATGTCTGAAACCGAAAGCAAAAGACCAAAAAAGAGGCATATTCTACCCTTCGCCACACTAGCAAAAAACAGACTGAAAGATTTCACAAAAAACATGGAAATGGCTGCTGTCCTGTACTTAGCAGAAGCCACTAGAAAAAAAGGCGAACATTCACACCTTAAGAAGGCAGAAGAAAAACTCGTGTTCATATCTGAAGCTTGCTACCCTATCTGGTTGATCCCTTATAATAGTACAACTCTGATTTTCGATGGGTTTGGCTTGGCTTCGCACACGTTCTTCTATGATATAACGCCGGATGTTGAAGTCTTTAACAAGGATATCCAAAGATGCCAAAAGACAACTGATTCTTACATTGCTACCCTTACAAAAAATATGGATTATTTCAGGGCCTTCCAAGGCAAGGAAGAAATTGGGATCAAAGGTTTAATCGCAACTCCTGACCTCAGAGAAGATATCAGAAGCTATCTTCCTCATATGAAAACAGCGAAAAAGTCGTTTGCCAACATTGTTTTTCTGAAACCAGAGATGAAGACTCGTGAGATTCAGACTGGTATCAAGCAACTGTCAGCGTTAAAAAAGAAAGTCGGCAAGGACATCGATAATATCGATGCAAGCATGAAGTTGGTAAACAGTGTAACAGCCCGAAGAGTGGAAGCGGTTAAAGAAGAGATAAAGAGAATTCGAGAAGCACACAGTAGACAAACCAAGAAAACGAGGGTTAAATCGAGAGAAAGGTTGCGGCAAATCCGAAATCAGTATAGTAGGAAAATAGCAAATACATCCAAGAAATACAAGAGAAGACTTCTTCAGCTCAGCAAGAAGCAGATTAGACTTAATAAGGAGTTGAAAAGGTTTAGAAAGGAAGCTAGGCGATGTGAAACCAAGATTAAGTTTAGCAGGCGCCGCAATAGCAACCGATTCGAACTCCATTGGACTAAAAAGCTCGAAAAAGCCAGGAAGAGACTCCAGACCTTGCGAAGAGAGATCAGAGTGAACAGGAAGCGAACTCGTGATGTTGAAAAAGCGCAGAAAAGTGAATTGGCCAAGCAGAGAAATGCCTGTTGCAAACGCATCCAATTAGTCAATAAGAATTATCGAGATCGTCAAGGATCCCGTGAAGCCGAGATAGTAATGAAACGTCAAGATATTGCCACCGCGGATGAGATTACCCGTTACATCACGAAGTTGATGCAGAGGATGCTACAGAAGAAGAGGCTGTTCCTTGTAGAGTTGGAAAGAATTGCGATGTCGCAAGGAAAATGGGCTTGCAGACTTGTGTACATACCATTTTACTTTGTCCGCTACGAGAAAGGAGACAGAAGAAGATACGTTGTGTATCCGCCATCAATTGTTGGAGATATGGGGGTCCTCGCGAAGATGAAGGGGGCCCTTGGGGTGGCAAAAGTGAAAACTTTGATTCAGCCCCGCTCAGAAGCCATGGCAGTATTCCTGAATAAACTTATAGGGTTTTTCGAAAAAAAACCATTATTTGAAAAAGAGGTAACAGAGGCGGGTATACAGAAGAGTATACTGTTAAATAAGAAATTGCGAGTAGCCCTAGCAAAAGGACTCAAACAACTGGAAAGTGAAAACTGGATTTCAAGAAGGGAACTGCAAGCTTTCAGTGAAATCTTGTACACTTATGCCCCGTCGATAAACCTGCAGCTGAACACCATTCTGATCTCGAAGAACACCTATCTAAAGTGCTTTCCCACATAGTTTCTCTATAAATGCTAACATACAGCCCTCTGCGCAAAGTGATCAAAAACAAGCACGGGCTGCTCTAAAAATCAAGAATATTAGAACAACGTGTTTATCTGGCAGACGTATTTAGAAGCCTATTCTTAGCTATTATTTGACTTAAATTGGACTAAGTAGTGTTTTTTTCAATTATTATTTATTCTCGGCACATCATGTTTCCTTTTTTTGTAAACCACAGCTGCACAAACTGAAGTTACCAGAATTACAACGACGGTTAACACCAAATATTCTTTTCCGTTTTCTTTTCTTTCAATTTCTACAACTGGCGGTTGTGCTGGGTCCGCAAGAGTTGACACTCTTAGATTTTTGAAAGCTACTGATTTTTCGGTATTATCTACAATCAACACCACTAAATCAGTAACGTTTGCATTGTCATATGGAATCTGGATGCTTTCTAAAAAAGCACCCTTAACATCACTTAATGTTGCAGTTATTTCAGTTTCTGTCATAATTGCTTCAACCTTATACCAAGTGTTTTCTCTTATGGACTTAGATGCGTTCATAAAAACTGCTCCAGTTTCATTAATCTGGTTTGTTTTCGCAAAGTCATAAGCGTTCATTCCTTTAACGCTTACACTGTAATTGTCTCCTATGGAATTTCTCATTATAAAACCGAATTTGTTATTCATTATTTGGTCAAAATTATCCGGTAATTTTCTTTGTTGCATGCCTTCTGGTATATCTACGAGTTTTGTTATTGTTCTCTCGGGAATATGCACTATACGCCATCGCCTTCCCCGTCTTACGACTATTTCTCTTGCAGGTATTGTTGTTTTTTGCGTTTGGATTCTCGATGCATTCTGTTTATCTCTCAGTATAATGAAATCGCCGGTGAGCAAGACCCCTGTTCCTGAAAGTTGAATATCGAGGAAATCTCTGACACCTTGCCTATTACGAATTTCATTGGAGGCAAGGTAAACTGAATCATAAGTGAAGTAGTAGCCTGGTGCTGTGAACTGAAATAAGGATTGTGGGAATCCCATGAAGACTGTTAATGTTTCGCTGTCTGCTCCAGTGTAGTTTGCATTGCCGCTCCAGCTTGTTCGAACGTAGTGTGTGCCTGTTGAGTTGAGGTTCCAGCTGAAAAAGTAGTTTCCCAAGTGATCCGTTGATGTTTTGCCTGCGTTGTAGGAGACTCCGCTTTGACTGAAGTACACGATAATAGTTTCATTTGGGTACGCAGGCGACAGCGAACCGAAAACTGTGAGGTTTAGTCCTTGGTAATTTATGTCTGAGTGGGGTGAAGATAGATTTATGGATATTGAAGACGAATTAAGTGGGCTGCCGAGTTTTGAGGAGACATGTGCTGGCGACGTTTTCTCGCTGTTTTCTAGTGAAATAATCGATGGTTGTTCACCTTCTAGGAGGGGTGGAATGTCTCCCACTTTCCAATCCATTGCAGGGGTGCTTTCGGCTATCCAGTATTTATTGCCGTTGAATTCGTAGCCTGTTGCTGGCAGCCACCACCATGTGGTATGCGGCTCGTAAGGCAGGTAGACTCCAACGTTTATGTGGTTTGCTTCTTTGAAGTAAAGTAGGACGACATCTAAGCCTCCGGCTTTCATGATTGAGGCTGCAAGAAGCGATAGCGTGTCGCATTTGCCAACGTTTTCCACCAGTGTTTGGATGGGGTACATGACTTCGCTATCAGCGTATGGAATTTGGTGGACAAGTGTTAGTACTGCGTTTGCGAATTCTTGGTCGTTGCGGGAGCTGTCTTGTGTGAGGTTTCGGATGTTTTCTGCGATGGGTTTGACTGCGTCGGGTGTTACTAGCGTTGCGTA
>JABAOH010103112.1_pt2 | contig 33377 bp, 27 predicted proteins | sample 7062181 | NCBI WGS metagenome assembly JABAOH01 (sample SAMN14538630, study PRJNA623070) | marine sediment metagenome | biome: marine biome [ENVO:00000428]; feature: marine pelagic biome [ENVO:01000023]; material: deep marine sediment [ENVO:00002113]; isolation source: pool of 5 deep marine... | reverse complement strand
GCGCGGGATCGCACGGTGGCAATGCACCCCGGTGACGCCCTCATCGCAACGACGTGGTGGACGGCCTACATCGCCAATGCGGCGCTTACGCAGCTCGAATGCGATCGCTTCGTGTACCTCATTCAGGAATACGAGCCGTTCACTTTTCCCATGGGTTCGTACTACGCGATGGCTCACGAGTCCTACGGATTTCCGCATTTCGCCGCGTTCTCCTCCGGTCTGCTGCAGGAGTTCTTCGAAACGCAGCGCATCGGCGTGTATCGCGACGGCTCCGGGGGCGAAAGCGGCAACGCCATGCACTTCGAAAACGCCATCCTGTGTTTTGCTCCAGAAGAACTCGAGGTGCGCGAGCGCTCGCCGCGCAGGCTGCTCTTCTACGCGCGCCCCGAGGCGCACGCCAGCCGCAACATGTTCGAGATCGGCTTCCAGGCGCTTGCCGACTGTATTCGTGAAGGCGTGTTCGCCGACGAGCCGTGGGAGTTCTACGGCATCGGCAGTGCGCACGGCGACATCCCGCTGCCCGGTTCTCAACGCCTGCGCATGCTGGGAAAGGTGAGCCTCAACGAGTATCGCGACCTGCTGCTGCGTCACGACGTTGGCCTGAGCCTTATGTATACGCCGCACCCGAGTCTGTTGCCGCTGGAGATGGCTGCGGCCGGCATGCTGGTCGTCAGCAACGAGTGCATGAACAAAACCGCCGCCAAGCTCGAGGCCATCTCGTCGAACATCGTTGCCGGCGCTCCCACGGTCGAGGGCGTCGTGCACAGCCTGCGCTCGGCGGTAAGCGCGGTTTCCGCATACGAGCGGCGGCGGGCGGGGGCGCGCGTCAACTGGGCGTCGTCCTGGGAGCAGAGCTTCGATGCAAGCTTCATGACCCGCCTGGGCCGGTGGCTCGGAGCAGCACGTTGAATGTCGCACAGGACAGACCGGCGCTCACAGTGGTGCTGCCGGTGCTGAACGAGGAGGCCAACGTCGGCACCGTCTACGAAGAACTCAAGCAGGTCTTGAGCACGATGGGCATGAGCCACGAGATCCTCTTCGTCGACGACGGCAGCACCGACGCGACCCCGAGGCTTCTGCGCGAGCTGCAGGCGCGTGACCCGGCGGTAACGGTGGTGCGTTTCCGGCGCAACTTCGGCCAGACGGCGGCCATGGCCGCGGGCTTCGACCAGGCGCGGGGAGAGATCGTCGTCACCATGGATGCCGACCGCCAGAACGACCCCGCCGACATCCCGCGCCTGCTGGAGAAGATCGACGAGGGCTACGACCTCGTCAGCGGCTGGCGCCACGAGCGTCGCGACGCGTTGCTCCTGCGCCGGCTGCCGTCACAGCTCGCCAACCGGATCATCTCCTACACCACGGACGTGAAGCTGCACGACTACGGCTGCACGCTCAAGGCGTTTCGCCGCGAGGTGGCCAAGAACCTGGATCTCTACGGCGAGATGCACCGGTTCATCCCCGCGATCGCGAGCTGGATGGGCGTGAGGATTGCCGAGATCAAGGTCAATCACCGGCCGCGGGTGGCCGGTGACTCCAAGTACGGCATCTCACGCACGGCGCGGGTACTTCTCGATCTCATCACGGTCAAGTTCCTGCTGAGCTACTCGAGCCGTCCGCTGCAGTTCTTCGGCCTGTTTGCATTCGCCTTCGGCGGCATCGGGGCCGTGATTACGCTCTACCTCGTGATCCAGCGCCTGATCTTCGGCATGCCCCTCGCCGACCGGCCGATCCTGCTGTTCGCGCTGCTGATGGTGTTCATGGGCCTTCAGTTCATCACCGTCGGACTGCTGGCGGAAATGCAGACCCGCACCTACCACGAGGCGCAGCGCAAGCCGATCTATGTCATCAAGGAGATCCTGCGCGACGGCGAGGGCGCGGATCGCGCCCGCTCGGGCGCCGGGGACACGGAGGGGTCCGGCGCGCCGTGAGGGACCATGGGCGGGATGGGGGACGCGAGCCCGCGGTCACGGCGGATGATATCGCCGTCATCGTGGTCAACTGGAATGGCGGGGCCTATCTGCCGCGGTGTCTCGCGGCGCTGGCCGCGCAGACGCAGCGCCCCGGTGCCGTCGTGCTGGTCGACAACGCCAGCGAGGACGGCTCGGTGCAGGCCGCCCGCGGGAGCTACCCGGGCATGCGCCTGCGGCGGCTCGATGAGAATCGCGGCTTTGCGGCCGCCAACAACATCGGCCTCGAGATGGCGGCGGACAAGCCTTGGGCGGCGCTGCTCAATCCCGACGCCTTCCCCGCCCCGGACTGGCTCCAGAGTCTGATGGGGGCTGTCAACGCCCGCCCCGAATTCAGCTTCTTCGGCTGCCGCATGGTCGACGCGGCCGACCCCGGCGTGCTCGACGGCACCGGCGACACCTACCACTGCTCGGGCCTCGCCTGGCGCACCAATCACGGCGCTCCGGTAAGCCACGCCGCAAGCTGTGGCGGCGAGATCTTCGCACCCTGCGCGGCGGCCGCGCTCTACGAGCGCGCGGCGCTCACGCAGGTGGGCGCCTTCGACGAGTCGTTCTTCTGCTACTTCGAGGACATCGACCTCGGTTTTCGGCTGCGTCTCGCCGGTTATCGCTGTGGTTATGTCGACGATGCGGTGGTGGCGCATGTCGGCTCCGGCATCACCGGACGGCGCAGCGCGTTCTCCGTCTACCACGGGCACCGTAACCTCGTATGGACGTATCTGAAGAACATGCCGGGAGTGCTGTTCTGGCGCTACCTGCCGCAGCATTTGCTGATCAACCTGGTCGCACTGGCTTACTTCACGCGGCACGGGCCGGCGAGGGCGATCTGGCGAGCCAAGATCGACGCCCTGCGCGGGGTGCCCGCGGCGCTGCGGCAACGACGCCGGATCCAGCGCCGCCGCCTGGTGTCGTCTGCGCAGCTCCACCGACACATGGCTCGCGGCCTGGCATCACTCTACGCGCAGTTCCATGCCTGATACGCCCCGTATCGCGGTCATCGTCGTCAACTACAACGCCGGGCGCTTTCTGCTCGATTGCGCCCGCTCGGTGCTGCATTCGCACGCTGCGGTGCAGCTGGTCGTCGTCGACAACGCCTCGCGCGACGACAGTCTCGCGCGGCTGCGCGAGGGCGCCGGCGAAGACCCGCGCCTCAGGATCATCGTCAATCCGCGCAATCTCGGCTTCGCCGCGGGTGTGAACATCGGCGCTCGTGCGGCCAGCGCACCCGTTCTCGTTTTGCTCAACCCCGACTGCGTCGTGGGCCCCCATACCTTCGAGCGGGTGCTGCAGGCGTTCGAGGCGCGCGCCGATGCCGGAATCGCCGGCGGGCTGGTCTTCAACCCCGACGGCAGCGAGCAACGCGGCTGTCGGCGTCGCGAGCCTACGCCAGCGTCGAGCTTCGTCAAGATCAGCGGCTTGGATCGCCTCGCCCGGCACGGCACGCGGCTCGAAGGCGTCGACATGACCGCCGAGCCGCTGCCGGGGGAGGCGGTGAGCGTGGATGCGGTCTCGGGCTCGTTCATGGCCGTGCGTGCCGATGTCTTCGCACGCGTCGGCGGTATGGACGAGGGCTACTTTCTGCACTGCGAGGACCTCGACCTGTGCAAGCGCTGTCGCTTGAGCGGCTTCGGGGTGCTGTTCGTGCCGGCGGCGTCGGCGGTTCACCACCAGGGCATATCCGGTCTGGACCGCCCGGTGTGGGTAGAGTGGCAGAAGCACCGCGGCATGGCACGTTACTTTCGCAAATACCAGCGCGAGCGCTACGGCGCGTTGGCGCGAGCCGCGGTATACACCGGCATCTACGCGCGCTTTGCGCTCAAGGCCGCCGCCGCGTGGCTGACGCCGAGACGGATCCGCTCGCGGGCGTCCCCGGACGCGGGCGACGTCATCGCGGTGCAGCGCTTCGCGCAGACCGCGGACGCGTCGACGGTGGTGCTGGTCGGCGCCCGCAGCCTCGTCGGCGAGCCGCTGCTGCGGCGCCTGGTGGCGGCGGGCCGGCGCGTCATCGCCGTGAGCCGCCGCGGCGGTGCGCCGGCGCGCAAAGGGGTGGCGTGGGTGTCGATGGAGTACTTCAGCAAGGCGCCCGCGGGCGACTTCCCGGCCGCCGAAGCGTTGATCTATGCCGCGCCGATCTGGACCTTGCCGGCGTTGCTGGAGGTGATCGCCGCGCGGGGCATCAAGCGCATCGTCGCGCTGAGTTCCACGAGCGTGCTGACGAAGGCGGACAGTCGCGACCGCGGCGAGGCCCACCTCGCGCGTGAGCTCGAGCGCGGCGAGACGGCCCTGCGTGAGTTCGCCCGCCACCGCGGCATCGATTGGACGATCTTCCGCCCGACGCTGATCTACGACGGTCGCTCGGACGCGAACGTCGCCCGTATCCGGCGTTTCGTCCAGCGCTTCGGCGTCTTTCCCTTGATCGGCGCCGCCGCGGGATTGCGCCAGCCGCTGCACGCCGACGATCTTGCCGCCGCCTGCGTGCACGCGCTCGGCGCCCCCGCCACGCACGGCAAGCTATACACCTTGAACGGGGGCCAGACGCTGAGCTATCGCGACATGGTCGGCTGCGTCTTCGCAAGCCTGGGACGGCGCCCGCGTTTCGTCGTCGTGCCCCCCGCGCTCATGCGCGCTGCCTTGCGAGTGCTCTCGGTTCTGCCGTCGCAGCGCGACCTGACGCCGTCGATGGCGGAGCGCATGAATCGCGATCTGTGCTTCTCCAGCGAGGAGGCGCGTCGCGACTTCGGCTTCAAACCGCGCCCGTTCGCCGAGGCCCTGATCAATGCCTGAAGGCGGATGAGCGTGAGTGCCGAAGGCAGTGTCGTGCTGAACACGCTTCTGACGCTGGCGTGGATCGCATGCGCGGCGGCGCTCGGGACCGTGCTGACCCGGGTCGTGCGCGCCCGCGCCATGAGCACGGCGCTGCTCGACATCCCCAACGAGAGGAGCTCCCACAGCGAGGCGATCCCGAGCGGCGGAGGTCTCGCGATCGCCGCCGTGGCCGCCCTCGCGCTCGCCGTGCTGGCGCTGACCTCGGGAATGAACGCGACGCTGTGGGCGCTGGCATGGGCCACCGTCGTGCTGGCAACGCTCGGCTGGCTCGACGATCGACGCGGTCTGTCCGTGTTCACACGCTTCGGCGTGCAGCTGGTCGTGGCCGCTGTCATCGTCGCACTGCTCGGTCCCATCGCACGTATCGGGATCGGCGGGTTTGTTCTCGAGCTGGGCATCCTCGCTCAGGTTTTCACCGTTTTATGGATCGTGTGGCTTGTGAACCTGTACAACTTCATGGACGGCATCGACGGGCTCGCCTCGGTGGAGGCCATCGTGGCCGCCGGCGTCATGGGCGCCTGGTTCGTGCTGGCGGGGGCGTATCCGCTGGCATTGTTCGCCTTTGCGCTGGCCGGAGCCAGTACGGGGTTTCTGCGGCTCAACTGGGCACCGGCCAAGATCTTCATGGGCGACGTCGGCAGCCTGACGCTTGGCGGCGCTCTGGCGACCTTGACGGTGGCGGGCGTCGTTGCCCATGATATCCCGTTCGGCGCCTTCGTCATCGTGCTCGGGGTCTTCGTGGGCGACGCCTCTGTGACCCTCTTGAGGCGCCTGCTGCGGGGTGAGAACCCGCTGCGGGCCCACCGCAGTCATTTCTATCAACGTGCCGTGCAGGCGGGCTGGTCGCACGCGCGGGTGTCCGCGGTGATCCTGCTGGTCAATGCCGCGCTCGCGGCGCTGGCGAGCGCGGAGGCGCTGCGGCTGGCGCCGCGGCCGCTGTGGCCGGCGGCGGCGCTGCTCATCCTGCTCGCACTCGCGGCCACGGTGATGCGTCGCGAGTCCCGTATGAGCGTCGGCGCATGATGGACAAGCTCTGGTCGGCATTGCGCGAACAGCTGCTGCACCTGCGCGGCCGGTGGCCGGTGTTGCTGCTCGACGCCGCCATGGTGCCGGTGGCGTGGGTGTTCGCGTACTGGTTGCGCTACAACCTCGCGGAGATACCTCCCGTTTTCCTGGACCGGGCGCTTTCCCTGATTCCGCTGGTGACGTTCATACAGGCGCTTGCGTTCGTGCTCGTCGGCGTGCATCGCGGCGTGTGGCGGTTCACTTCCGTGCCCGACCTGGTGCGCCTGATCAAGGCCGTCTGCCTCGGCACGGCGGTGGCGGCCGTCGCCATCTTCCTGTTCACGCGACTCGAGCAGGTGCCGCGATCGGTTTTCGTTCTCTATGCGGTGCTGTTGCTGCTGTTCGTCGCCGCCCCGCGCCTGCTCTATCGCCTGCGCACGGACCGGCACCTGGGGCGGGAGAGCGAGCTCAAGGTGCTCATCGTGGGGGCGGGCTCGGCAGGCGAGATGCTGGTGCGCGATCTGCTGCGGGCCCGGCCGCGGCTCTACAGCCCGGTCGGCTTCGTCGACGACGATCCGACGAACCACGGCAAGGAGATCCACGGCGTGCGCGTCCTCGGCGGCTGCGCCGAGTTACCCGCGTTGTGCGCGAAGTGGAGCGTGGAGCGGCTCATGATCGCCATGCCGAGCGCCACGGCGCGGCAGATGCGGCGCGTGGTGGAGCACTGCGAGAGCGCACGCGTGCCGTTTCGCACCCTGCCCAAGCTGAACGACATCATCGACGGCAGGGCGAGCTCGAGTCAGCTGCGCGAGGTGGCCATCGACGACCTGCTCGGGCGCGAGCAGGTGTCTCTCGACTGGGAGCGCATCACGGCGGGACTGCAGGGCAAGCGCATTCTGGTCACCGGCGGCGGCGGCTCGATCGGCAGTGAGCTTTGTCACCAGCTGGCCCGCCTGCGGCCCGAGCAGCTCATCCTCTACGAGCAGAGCGAGTTCAATCTCTACTCGACGACACTGGAACTGCGCCGCGAGCACCCCACGCTCGAGCTCGTTCCCGTGCTCGGCGACGTCTGCGACGAAAGCGCCGTGGACAACGCGTTGTCGAGCTACCGGCCGCAGGTGGTTTTCCACGCCGCGGCTTATAAGCACGTGCCGTTGCTGCAGGTGCAGGCACGCGAGACGGTGAAGAACAACGTCCTCGGTACCGCGTTGGTGGCCGAGGCGGCCGATCGCCTGCAAGCCGAAGCCTTCGTCCTGATCTCCACCGACAAGGCCGTCAACCCCACCAGCATGATGGGGGCCAGCAAGCGCATCGCCGAGATGTACTGCCAGGCGATCGCGGGCACGTCGCAGACGCGCTTCATCACGGTGCGTTTCGGCAACGTTCTCGGCTCGGCGGGCAGCGTCGTGCCGTTGTTCAACCGCCAGATTGCAAGCGGCGGCCCGGTCACCGTCACTCACCCGGAAGTGACCCGTTACTTCATGACGATCGCCGAGGCCTCACAGCTCATACTGCAGGCGAGCGTGATCGGCGGTCGCGGTGAGATCTTCGTCCTCAACATGGGCGAGCCCATCAAGATCGCCTACCTCGCGCGGCAGATGATCCAGCTCGCGGGCAAGGTGCCGGACGAGGACGTGCGCATCGTCTACACGGGACTGCGGCCCGGGGAGAAGATGGCCGAGGAGCTCTTTCACAGCGACGAGTCGCTCACCGACACCGGCTTCGACAAGCTGCTTCTGGCCCGCAGCCGGCGGGTGTCGCGCGACGAGGTGATGACACTGTGCGCCGAGCTCGAGGAGGCCTGCGGCGCTTTCGACTACGCCCGGCTCGAGGACGTCGTCAGGCGGCTGGTGCCGGAGTACGGCACCGAGCGCACGGCCCGCGGCGCAGAGACCGGCGCCGCCGTGACGGCGGCGGGGACGGCGCCGCAGGCGCAAGGTCCCCCGGTGTGTTAGCGCCCGTCATTCTCTGCGGCGGCACGGGATCGCGTCTGTGGCCGCTGTCACGGCGGCTGTACCCGAAGCAGTTTCATGCCTTCGGCGACGACGGCACGCTGCTGCAGGCGACCGCGCGGCGGCTTGCCGGGCTGGAGCAGGCGCTGCCGCCCCTGGTAGTGTGCCACGAGGAACACCGCTTTCTCGTGGCCGAGCAGCTGCGGGCCATCGACGTCGACGCCCGCGTATACCTGGAGGCGGAGGGCCGCAACACCGCGCCGGCGGCGACGCTGGCGGCACTGGCGTATCTCGGCGCCGGCGACGACCCGCTGCTGCTGGTGCTGCCGGCGGACCACCTCATCGAGGACGCGGACGAGTTTCGCCGCTGTGTCGACGCCGCGTGCTCGTATGCCGAAGAGGGCGAGCTCGTCACCTTCGGCGTCGCGCCGCGTGCCGCCGAAACCGGCTACGGGTACATACGTCATGCCGGGCCCATGGACGGGGGCGAGTCCGGGGCGGCGGAAGCCTACCGCCTCGATCGCTTCGTCGAGAAGCCCGATGCCGACACCGCGCGCGAATACGTGGAGTCGGGCGAGTACCTGTGGAACAGCGGCATGTTCCTGTTCAGGGCCAGTCGCTTCGTGCAGGAGCTCGAGCGGTGGCGTCCCGAGATCGTCGGCTGCTGTCGCGAGGCGCTCGCGGGCAGCCGGGCCGATCTCGACTTCGTGCGCCTCGACGCGGACGCCCTCGGCCGCTGCCCCAGCGACTCCATCGACTACGCCGTGATGGAGCACCTCGAGCGCGGCGTGGTGGTGCCGCTGAACGCCGGGTGGAGCGACATCGGCTCGTGGGCGGGACTGGCGCAGGTGTCTTCGGGCGACGCGGCGGGCAACGTCACCGTCGGCGACGTTGTCCTCGATGAAGTCTCCAACTCCTACGTTCACGGCAGCGAGAGGCTGATCGCGGCGCTCGGGCTCGACAACGTCGTCATCGTGGACACGGCCGATGCGGTGCTCGTCGCCGACAAGGCGCACGCGCAGGCGGTCCGGCGCCTCGTCTCCCGGCTGGCGGCGGCGCAGCGTCAGGAGGTCGACGTGCACAAGCGGGTGCTGCGCCCGTGGGGTTCGTACCAGGGCGTTGACCGGGGCGAGCGCTTCCAGGTCAAGCGGCTGGTCGTCAAGCCGGGAGCACGGCTGTCGCTGCAGCGCCATGCCCGGCGTGCCGAGCACTGGGTGGTGGTGCGCGGGAGGGCGCGCGTGCGCTGCGGCGAGAGGGCGTTCGTGCTCGAGGAGAACGCCTCCACTTACATTCCCGTGGGAGCGGTGCACCAGCTCGAGAACATCGGCGACGAACCGCTGGAGGTGGTCGAGGTGCAGACCGGCAGCTATTTCGGCGAGGACGACATCGAGCGACTCGAGGACGTGTACGGGCGCTCGTGACGGCGCGCATCGCCATCATCGGAGGCAGCGGCCTGACACGGCTCGAGGGGCTCGAGGTGGGCGTGCGCCGGGTCGTGCGCTCGCCCTACGGCGTGGCCTCGGCGCCGCTGGTGCACGGGCACTATCGTGGGCAGGAGGTGGTTTTTCTCGCGCGCCACGGTCACGGTCACAGCATCCCGCCGCACCGCGTGAACTACCGTGCCAACGTCTGGGCGCTGCAGCAGGCCGGCGCCGAGCTCGTCATCGCCGTGGCCGCCGTCGGCGCCATCCGCGAGGACCTTTCCCCGGGCGCGCTGGCCGTGCCGGACCAGATACTCGATTACACTTACGGGCGCGAGCACACCTACTTCGACGGCGGCGGCGGGCCGGTGACGCACACGGATTTTTCCTACCCCTACTGCAATGGGCTGCGCGATGTGCTGTGCCATGCGGGGTGCGCCGCGGGTCTCGTCGACGAGCGCGCCACGCGCTGCACCTACGGCGCCACCCAGGGTCCGCGCTTCGAGACCGCCGCCGAGATCGACCGGCTGGAGCGGGACGGCTGCGACGTGGTCGGGATGACCGGCATGCCCGAAGCGGCCCTCGCACGCGAGCTCGAGCTTTGCTATGCCTGCGTCGCCGTGGTCGTCAATGCAGCGGCGGGGCGCGGTCCCGTCATCAGCATGCCGGCCATCGAGCGGCATCTCGAAACGGGCGTGGAGAAAGTGCACGCGTTGTTGGCGCGGGCGTTGCCCGCGGCGGCAGGTCTGTCGCGGGAGGCGCCGGCCGGTGGGGGCTGAGCCCACCGCCCGACCCTCACGGAGCGGCGCCCGCCGCCTCCGCCGGCTGCCACACCCGCACGAGGGCGCCGAAGCCGGGACCGTCGATGTAGTGGGTCTCGTCGAGCGTCATGCGGCGCCGTTCGTCGATGACGTACTCGCGGTCGATAAATTCGCGCGTGTAGGGCCCGGGGATGTAGACCGTCTCGCTCGGAAGCGGCGGGTCGGGCCGGTAACGCAGCGACAGCTCGAACAGCGGTTGCGCGGCGCGGTAGAGTCTGGCGAAGCCGTCGATGGCGAAACGCCGCGTGCCGGGGGCGGGCGCGTCGCCGTCGCGTGCGGCGGCGGGAAGGTTGATACGCAGCGCACCGGCCTTGGAAGCGAGCGTCTGCTCCCACGCGAGCATCTCCAGCACCCGGTATTGAGGGTGCCGCTCGAGGCGCTCGACGGCCTCGACGAGCTGCTCGAGTGCGACGAACACGGGTGCGTCGGGGGCGGCCACGGCGGGGGCGGTTTGGGTTTCCGCCGGCAGGCCCGGTCGAATGCGCCAGCCGGGCCGCAGCGCTTCCCCCGCCTCGGCGGCGCCGGGATCGCTTGCGAACACGACGAGCTCGACGCGGTACGTCTCGGCGACGGCAAAGCAGGGTACCGCCATCGCCAGCGTCAGCGTCAAAACGGCCAGCGGGCGTCGGGGCATGCGCGCGGTCACCTCTCGTACGATCCGGAGAAAAGGGGCGCCGTCGCGTGACGGCGCGGACGATGGTAGCAGAAAACGCAGCGAGGACGACGGTGGCGGCGAGAACGGTGCTGAGAATGGGAGACCCGAGGCTTTTGCAGGCGGCGCAACCGGTGGAAACCGCGGAGCTGCGCGGGCTCAAATCGCTGATCGAGGACATGTTCGACACCATGGCCGCCTTCGACGGCGCCGGCCTGGCCGCGCCGCAGATCGGCGTCGGCAAACGCGTCGTCATCTTCGGCGTGGAGCACAATGCGCGTTACCCCGATGCCGAGGCCGTGCCGATGACGGTGCTCATCAACCCCGTCATCGAGCCGCTCGGCGCAGAGCTCGAGGCCGGCTGGGAGGGTTGTCTCAGCGTGCCGGGCATGCGCGGCCTCGTCGAGCGTCACGCCCGGGTGCGCTACACGGGCCTCGGTCCCGAGGGGGAGCGCATCGAACGCATCGCCACGGGGTTCCACGCGCGCGTGGTGCAGCATGAATGCGACCACCTCGACGGCATCCTCTACCCGATGCGCATTCGCGACCTGCGCTACTTCGGCTTCGAGGACGAGCTGTTCGCGCCCGCACCGCCGGCGGGCGACGCCGGCGACGTGCCGCAGGGGGAATGAGCGGGTGAGCCGCGCCGGGACCGCCGTCAGGGACCGGAGGCGTGCGCGCCGTGCGCGTGCGAAAGCGTGTCGAGGACAGTTGCCAGCGCGTCGACGCGGCTGTCGAGATCCGGAAGCTCCCGGGTGATGTGCAGCGTCGTCGCGTCGCCCATGCGGTAGGCGGCGGGGGCGCTCTCGATCAGCCGCACGATCGCCAAGGGGTCCAGATCCGGGTGCTCGACGAACTCCACGCGACCGCCGTGGGCGCCGACGTCGATCTTGCGGATGCCGAGCGGGGCTGCCCTGATCTTGAGCAGGGAGAGGCGGAACAGGTTCTGGCCCGCCTGCGGCAGCAGCCCGAAGCGGTCCACGGTCTCCACCTTGAGCTCGTTGAGCGTTTCCTCGTCGGCGGCGCTGGCGATGCGTTTGTACATCACCAGGCGCGTGTGCACGTCGGGGATGAAGGCGTCGGGAAACAGCGCCGGCACGTGCAGGTTGACCTCGGCGGGCTGAGGGGGCGCGGGCGCCGGCGCGCCGGGGTGCGGCGACAGCGAGGCGATGGCGCGTCGCAGATAGTCGCTGTACAGGGTGAAGCCGACCTCGTCGATGGCGCCGCTCTGCGACTCCCCGAGCAGCTCTCCGGCGCCGCGGATCTCGAGGTCGTGGGACGCGAGCGCAAAGCCTGCGCCGAGATCCTCCAGCGACTCGATCGCCTCCAGGCGTTTGGCGGCGTCGGCCGTGAGCTGGCGCTTGCTGGCGATGAAGAGATAGGCGTAGGCCTGGTGGTGCGAGCGGCCCACGCGCCCGCGCAGCTGATGCAGCTGAGCGAGACCGAAGCGGTCGGCGCGATTGATGACGATGGTGTTGGCGGTGGGCACGTCGATGCCGCTCTCGATGATCGTGGTGCACACCAGCACGTTGAAGCGCTGATGATAGAAGTCGCGCATGATGTCCTCGAGCCGGCGCTCGGGCATCTGGCCGTGGGCGATGCGTACGGCCGCCTCCGGCAGCAGGGCTTCGAGCTCGGTGGCAATCCGCTCGATGGTGCGCACTTCATTGTGGACGAAGTACACCTGCCCGCCGCGACGGATCTCGCGCAGGCAGGCTTCCCGAATCAGGCCGCGGTTCCACTCGCGCACGAAGGTCTTGATGGAGAGCCGCTCGCGCGGCGGTGTCGCCACGATGGAGATGGCACGCATGCCGGCCATGGCCATGTTGAGCGTGCGCGGTATGGGTGTGGCGGTGAGCGTGAGCACGTCGGTCTCCGCCCGCAGGCGTTTGAGCCTTTCTTTCTGGCGCACCCCGAAGCGGTGCTCCTCGTCGATGATCACCAGGCCGAGGCGCTTGAAGTGCACGTCGGGCTGCAGCAGCCGGTGGGTGCCGATGACGATGTCGGGCCGGCCCGTCGTCAGGCGCGCGAGGGTGCGCTCGATGTCCTTGCGGGCACGAAAACGCGACAGCAGCTCCACTTCGACGGGCAGATCGGCGAAACGGTCACGAAAGTTTTCGTAATGCTGCTGAGCGAGCAGCGTCGTCGGCACCAGCACCGCCACCTGGGCGCCGTCGTGAACGGCCAGGAACGCCGCCCGCAGCGCGATCTCCGTCTTGCCGAAGCCGACGTCGCCGCAGACCAGGCGGTCCATGGGGCGCGTTGAGGTCATGTCGTCGAGCACCTGCTCGATGACCTGTGCCTGGTCAGGCGTCTCCTCGAAGGGGAAGTCGGCGGCGAACGCATCGTAGGCGCCCACGGGCAGCTCGAAGGCATGGCCCGGGCGCGCCGAGCGCAACGCCTCGAGCTCGAGCAGCTCCGCGGCGACGTCGAAGGCGCGCTTCTCCGCGCGGCGCTTGGAGCGGGCCCATTGCTCCGAGCCGAGCTTGTGCAGGGGCGCCGCGTCGGGGCCGCCGCCGACAAAGCGGCTGATCAGCTGCAGCGAGAGCACCGGCACATAGAGCTTGTCGCCGTCCTGGTACTCGACACACAGAAACTCGGTCAGCTCACCGTCGATGCCGAGCTTGGTCAGGCCGCGGTAGCGGCCGACGCCGTGCTCCTCGTGCACGACCGGGTCGCCGAGCGCGAGCTCGGCGAGGGAGCGGATGACGCTCTCGGGGTCGCGCGCGGCCTCACTGCGGCGCCGGCGCTGAAACACCCGGTCGCCGTAGAGCTGCGACTCGGTGACGACGACGATGGCGCCGCCGTCGATATCGAGGCCGCGCTCGAGCGTGGCGACGATCAGCCCCAGGCGTACGTTGCGCTCGACCCGGAACTGCTCCCAGGACTCGCACGGGGCGGGGACGACGTCGTGGTCGCGCAGCAGCTGCTCAAGGGCCTCGCGACGTCCCGGGGTCTCCGTCGCCAGCAGCACCCGGCCCTCGTGCGCGGCCAGGTAGGCGATCAGGCGCGCGTACGGGGACTCTGCCTTCGGGTTCACCGTGAGCTCCGCGGGTGCACGTGCATCGAAGCGCACGCCGCCGCGGACACGCTCACGGCGTATCTCCACACGCCGGCACGATTGCAGGCTCTCGGCGAGCGCCTCGGGGCTGAGAAACAGTTCCGCGGGCGCGAGCGCCGGTCGCTCGGGGTCGAGCCGTGCGCTCTGGTAGCGCTCCTCGACCTGTGCCGCGGCGCTCGCGGCGGCGCCGGCGATGTCGCCGTCCAGCACCCAGCAGGTGTCGCTCGGGAGGTAGTCGAACAGCGTCGCCGTGGTGTCGAAGAAAAGCGGCAGGTAGAACTCGACGCCCGCCGGCGTGTGGCCGCGGCTCACCTCGCGGTAGACCGTCTGCCGCTGCGGGTCGCCCTCGAAACGCCCGCGAAAAGCGCTGCGGAACCGCTTGATGCCGTGCGGCGTCATCGGAAACTCCCGCGCCGGCAACAGCTCGATCGCGGTCTCGGTGCTGAGCGAGCGCTGCGTCTCCGGGTCGAAGTAGCGGATCGACTCGATCTCCTCGCCGAACAGGTCGAGTCGGAACGGGTGTTCGGCGCCCATGNNGATGGACTCGATCTCGTCGCCGAACAGGTCGAGTCGGAACGGGTGTTCGGCGCCCATGGGGAAGACGTCCACGAGCCCGCCGCGCACGGCGTACTCGCCGGGCGCCATGACCTGCCCCACGGCGTGATAGGAGGCGCCCTGCAGGCGCGTGCGCAGGGCGTCCACGTCGATGCGCTCGCCGACGTGCAGCACGAAGCTCTGGCCGGTGACGTAGTCGCGCGGCGGAAGCCGCTGCATCAGGTTGGCGACGGAGACGATGACGATACCGCGCGCGAGGTCGACGGTGCGGTGCAGGGTGAGCAGACGCCGCGAGACGATGTCGGGATGCGGCGAGAAGACGTCGTAGGGCAGGCACTCCCAGTCGGGCAGCGGCAGGACGGCGACGTCGCTGGCCCGCGGCAGATAGAAAGCGAACTCGTCCTCGAGCAGCTGCGCCTGGCGCGCGTCCTCGGCGACGACCACCAGCGGGCCGCTCCCGGCCCGGGCCGCCTCGACGATGGCGAGGCTGCGGCTCGAGCCCGGCAGGCCCGCCCAGATCAGCCGCTCGGCGGGCGCTGCGGGCAAGGGCGGCGAGAAAGGCGAGGCGGCGCCGGTTCCGGATCGTTGCGGGAGCATGGGCTCGGGGCTTGCGACAGGGCGCGGATTGTAGCGACGCGCGCGATGACGACCAAGCCGACCCGGGTACGGGCGGGACGGCGCGGCGTCGCCCGGCGGGCCTTCGCGCCCGCACACGGTCCGGGGCGCGCGCTAGCGCACGGGCTTTTTCTTCAGCAGCACGTACACCGCGCCCGTGCCGCCGTCGGCGGGGCGTGCCGAGCAGAACGCCAGCACGGCGTCGAAGCGGCGCAGCCAGTGGTCGGTCTTGTGCTTGAGCACGGGCTCCCTGCCCGGGGAGCCCAGGCCCTTGCCGTGGACGACGCGCACGCAGCGCAGTCCGCGCTGCGTCGCCTCGCGCAGGAAATCCACCAGAGCGGCGCGGGCCTCACGCGCCGTCGCCCCGTGCAGGTCGAGCTCGGCCTCGACCACGAACTCGCCGCGGCGCAGGCGTCGCAGCACCGAGCGCTGCAGGCCGGGGCGTGCGAACACGAGCTCGTTGCCGGTCTCGAACTCCACCATCGCGGGCGTGTCGGAGAGCAGGCTGGAGACGACACGCTCGTCGTCGCGGCGCGACTGCAGCGGCTGCGGCGGCGACGGCGGCTTGCGCAGGGCGATCCGGCCGTGCTTGAGCTCGGTGACGTCGGCGAGCGTGTCGCGAAAGAGTCGGCGCTCGTCTTCACCCATGCCCGCTCTGCTCCAGGCTTTCCAGGTAGCGCTCGGCGTCGAGGGCGGCCATGCAGCCGGTGCCGGCCGAGGTGACGGCCTGGCGGTAGACGTGGTCCATGACATCGCCCGCGGCGAAGACGCCGGGCACGCTCGTCGCCGTCGCGTCCCCGTCGATCCCGCCGCGGGTAACGATGTAGCCGTTGCGCATCTCCAGCTGACCCTCGAAGACGGCGGTGTTGGGCGTGTGGCCGATGGCGATGAAGACGCCGTGAACGTCGATGTCTTTCGTTGTGTCGTCGAGCTTGCTGCGTAGGCGAACGCCCGTGACGCCGCTGTCGTCGCCGAGAACCTCGTCGAGAACGTGGTTCCACCGCATGACGACGTTGCCGTCGCCCCCGGTGCGTGCCATCAGGCGGTCGACCAGGATCGCCTCGGCGCGCAGCTTGTCACGCCGGTGCACGACGGTTACCGACGAGGCGATGTTGGACAGGTAAATGGCCTCCTCGACGGCGGTGTTGCCGCCGCCGATCACGGCCACCGGCTTGCCCTTGTAGAAGAAGCCGTCGCAGGTGGCGCAGGCGGACACGCCGCGCCCCTTGTAGGCTTCCTCGGAGGGCAGGCCGAGATACTTCGCCGACGCCCCGGTGGCGATGACCAGAGCGTCGGCGCTGTAGGTGCCTGCATCGCCTTCGACCCGCAGCGGCCGCGCGGAGAGGTCCGCGGTGTGGATGTGGTCGAAGACGATCTCGGTGTCGAAGCGCTCGGCGTGCCGGCGCATGCGCTCCATGAGCTCGGGCCCCTGCACGCCGTCGGCGTCGCCGGGCCAGTTGTCGACGTCGGTCGTCGTCGTCAGCTGTCCGCCCTGCTCGATGCCGGTGACGAGCACCGGACGCAGATTGGCCCGCGCCGCGTAGACTGCGGCGGTGTAGCCGGCGGGACCGGATCCGAGAATCAGCACGCGAGCGTGTTTCGCCATCGTTGGGAGGATCTCTCCTGGCGTGAAGCGAGTTGACCCGGCGAGAGCGGGGGACGTCAAGCGCTGCCCCGGCGACCGCCCCGCAGGGAATCTGCGCGACCGGGCGCGTGCTTGTTGAGGTAGCGACGTGTTTATGGTACGACAACGGTTGCGATGGAGCAAAAGGAACGGATCCCGCCCGCATCGCTCCCACTGTCCCGACGATCTCGGCGTGCCAATCGTGCCGACGACGCGGCGTTGTGGGGCAACGGTGCTTGCGTGGGCGTCACTGACGCGCCCGTCGTGAGTCCAGCGCTGAGCAGATAACGTGCCCCAGGCCCGCCGAAACAAGAGCAACACGCCGCGCCTTGCGCCGCGGGTGATGGTGCTCGCGCGCGAGACGACGCTGCTGGTGCTGGGCGCCGTGGCCGTGTACACGCTCATCTCGCTGGCGAGCTACTCGCCGCTCGACCCCGGCTGGTCCCACACCGGCGATCCCAATCGGATCAGCAATCTCGGCGGGCGGTTCGGCGCCTGGTTCGCCGACGTCATGTTGCACGGCTTCGGCCGCACGGCCTATTTGCTGCCCGTGCTCGGCCTGATCGCCGGGTGGCGCCTGTATCGCCAGCGCCGTGCCCAGGCCGGGTCGCTGCAGCGCTGGCTGCTCGTCGGCGGCGGCTTCCTGGCGACACTGGCCGGCGGCTGCGGGCTGGAGAACCTGCACTTCACCGAATGGTCACTTGCCGTGCCCTACGTCGCCGGCGGCGTGCTTGGCGATCTGACGAGCGCCTGGCTCGTCGGCCTCTTCGGCTTCACCGGGGCCACTATCTTTCTGCTGACGTTGTTCGTGTGCGGGGTCACCTGGATGACGCACCTGTCGTGGTTCCGGGTGATGGATCTCCTCGGCAAGTGGGCTTTCGACTTCGCCGGCTTCATGCGCAGCGCCCTCGGCGGCACCGCGGAGCGAGTGAAGGCCGTGAAGACGCGTCGTGCCCGCAAGGCCACCGTGTCGCGCGCCCGCGAGCGCATGGAGGCCAAGACGCCGCCGCGTATCGAGCCTCAGATCGCCGCGTCGCCCAAGGACAGCGGGCGCATGGTCCGGGAGAAGCAGACGACGATCTTCGCCGACCGCGCCGGTGCGTTGCCGGCGCTCTCGCTCCTGGATCCGATCGCGGCGAAACCGAGCGGGTACTCCAACGAGGCGCTGGAGACCATGTCGCGCCTGGTGGAGAAGAAGCTCGCCGATTTCAACATCGACGTGCGCGTGGAGGCGGTTCACCCCGGACCGGTGATCACGCGCTTCGAGATCGAGCCGGCGCCGGGCATCAAGGCGAGCCAGATCGTGTCGCTCGCGCGCGACGTCGCCCGGGCGCTCTCCGTGGTCAGCGTGCGCGTGGTGGACAACATCCCGGGCAAGACCGTCATCGGTCTGGAGATCCCCAACGAGGCGCGCGAGACGGTGCGCCTGGTCGAGGGCCTGTCGTCGCGCGTTTACGAAGAGGCCAATACGCCGCTGGCGCTGGTGCTGGGCAAGGACATCGGCGGCGACCCGGTCATCGCCGATCTGTGCAAGATGCCGCACCTCATGATCGCGGGCACCACCGGCTCGGGCAAGTCCGTGTGCATCAACGCGCTGGTGCTGAGCATTGTCTACAAGTCGCTGCCCGACGAGGTGCGGCTCATCATGGTCGACCCGAAGATGCTGGAGCTCTCCGTGTACGAGGGTATACCGCATCTGCTCGCGCCGGTGGTCACCGACATGCAGCAGGCCGCCAACGCGCTCAGGTGGTGCATCGCCGAGATGGAGCGGCGCTACCGCCTGATGGCCGCGCTCGGCGTGCGCAACATCGCCGGCTTCAACCGCAAGGTCAAGGCCGCGATGGACGCCAAGCAGCCGCTCGACGATCCGCTTGCCGAGAACGCCGAGGAAGCCGCGCCGCTCACGCCGCTGCCTTACGTCGTCGTCGTCATCGACGAGCTGGCCGATCTGATGATGGTGGTGGGCAAAAAGATCGAGGAGCTGGTAACACGGCTGGCGCAGCGCGCCCGTGCGGCGGGCATCCACCTGATCGTGGCCACACAGCGGCCCTCCGTGGACGTGATCACGGGGCTTCTCAAGGCCAACATCCCCACGCGCGTCGCCTTTCAGGTGTCCTCGCGCGCCGATTCGCGCACCATCCTCGACCAGATGGGCGCCGAGCAGCTGCTCGGACACGGCGACATGCTCTATCTGCCGCCGGGCAGCGGGCTGCCGGTGCGCGTGCACGGCTCCTACGTCTCCGATCAGGAGGTGCACCGCGTCGTCGAGCACCTGAAGAAGATCGGGCCGCCGCAGTACAACGATGACGTCACCGAGGGTGTGGTCGAAGGCGCCGAGGCTTCCGGCTTCGACGCCGACGGCGGTCCCGGCGGCGAGGCCGATCCGCTCTACGACAAGGCGCTGCGCTTCGTCACCGAGACGCGGCGTGCCTCGATCTCGGCCGTGCAGCGGCAGCTGCGGGTGGGATACAACCGCGCTGCGCGCATGATCGAGGCCATGGAGCAGGCGGGCGCTGTCGGGCCGCTGCAGTCGAACGGCAAGCGTGACGTCATTGCGCCCCCGCCGCCGGAGTAGGGCCGCAACGCAGCGCGACAACCTCCGCAGCCACGACTTACCCCCGATGAGCAGACATCGCCCGGCATCAGCGCAGCGCCGCGCTCGCGCGGCGGCGCTCGCGTTGGCGGCCGTGCTGGCGCTGGGCGGCCCGACGCCGAGCGGGGCGGGCGGCCTCGAACGCCTGCAGCGCTTCTTCGACAAGGTCCGCACCTACGCGGCGACGTTCGAGCAGGTGATCCTCGACGAGGGTCTGAACCGCATCGAGGAGAGCGGCGGGCGCATGTGGATCGCGCGCCCGGGCCGTTTTCGTTGGGACTACCGCCCGCCGCTGGAGCAGCACATCATCGGCGACGGCGAGCGCGTGTGGGTCTACGACGTCGAACTGGAGCAGGTCACGGTGCGGCGCCTCGGCGAGGCCCTTGGGCGCACGCCGGCGATCCTGCTGGCGGGTGAGGGCGACATCGAGTCGACCTACGACGTCACCGATCTCGGCGCCCAGGGCGAGCTTGCGTGGGTGGCGCTCAAGCCGAAAGACGACGAGTCGCAGTTCTCGGACGTACGCCTCGGCTTCGAGAAAGACGCGCTGCGCGTGCTGGAGCTCATCGACGGCCTCGGGCAGACGACGCGCATCGTCTTCTCGCGCACGCAGGAGAACCCCGACGTCGACCTCGCTCTGTTCCGCTTCGTGCCGCCGCGCGGTGTGGATGTCATCGACGAGACGCAGTGAGGTGCGGCGCGACGTGAGCGCTTCGTGGATCGACGACCCGGCGACGCCGGCGCGCCCGCTCGCCGATCGCGTGCGCCCGCAGCGCCTGGACGACATCGTCGGCCAACGTCACCTGATCGGCGAGGGCCGGCCGCTGCGCACACTGCTCGAGAGCGGCGGTGTGCACTCCATGGTGCTGTGGGGTCCGCCGGGGACCGGCAAGACCACGCTCGCGCGCGTCATCGCTGCGCACTGCCAGGCGAAGTTTCTCTCCTTCTCGGCGGTCACCAGCGGCGTTAAGGATCTGCGCGCCGCGGTGGAGGCCGCGCATGCGGCGCGCGCGCAGGGCCGCGACACGGTGCTGTTCGTCGACGAGGTGCACCGTTTCAACAAGGCCCAGCAGGACGGCTTTCTGCCGCACATCGAGGACGGCACGCTGACCTTCGTCGGCGCCACCACGGAAAATCCCTCGTTCGAGCTGAACAACGCGCTGCTCTCGCGCGTGCGCGTGTACGTGCTGCGTCCGCTGGAGGACGCCGACGTGCGCGTCATTCTGGAGCGCGCCGTGGCCGCAGCGCTGACGGAGCCCGTGCCGGTCGAGGCACCGGCGCTCGAGGCTCTGGCGTCGGCGGCCGACGGCGACGCGCGCCGCGCGCTCAACCTGCTGGAGACGGCCGTGGCGGTGGCGGCGGCGGAGGCCCGCGGCGTCGACGTCGAGCTTGCCGAACGCGTCGCCGGCGAGCCCGTATCGCGCTTCGACAAGCGCGGTGACATCTTCTACGACGAAATCTCCGCGTTGCACAAGTCGGTGCGCGGCTCGAGCCCCGACGCCGGGCTGTACTGGCTCGCGCGCATGCTCAACCACGGCTGCGACCCCGCCTACCTTGCGCGGCGGCTGGTGCGCATCGCCAGCGAGGACATCGGCAACGCCGACCCGCGCGCGCTCGCGCTGACCCTTGACGCCTGGGAGGCCTACGAGCGTCTGGGCAGCCCCGAGGGCGAGCTGGCGCTGGCGCAGGCGGTCGTGTATCTCGCCTGCGCGGCGAAGAGCAACGCCGTCTACCGCGCCTTCGACGCCGCCGGACGGGACGCGCGCGAGACCGGCAACGCCGAGGTCCCGCTGCACCTGCGCAACGCGCCGACGCGGCTGCTCGAGCGGCTCGGCCACGGCCGTGGGTACCGCTACGCCCACGACGAGCCCGAGGGCTACGCGGCCGGCGAGAGCTACCTGCCCGAGACGCTGGGTGACAGGACCTACTACCGCCCCGTGGAGCGCGGCCTCGAGAGTCGCATCGCCGAGCGCCTGGCCCACTTCCGCCAGCTCGACCGCACGGGGCCGGGGCGGCGGTGAGCGCCGGGCTTGTGCCGCGGCCGTGTTGAGGGTGGTGGCCATCGCCGCCGGCGGCGCCGCCGGCGCGCTCATGCGCTACTGGGCGTCGCAGGCGGTGCACGGCATCCTCGGGCGCGGTTTTCCGTACGGCACGTTGGTGGTCAACGTGGCGGGCTCGCTGGCGATCGGCTTTTTGTTCGTGATGCTGCTCGAGCGCTCGGCGGCGAGCGAGCTGTGGCGGGCCGCGCTGCTCGTGGGCCTGCTCGGCGCCTTCACCACGTTCTCGACGTTCTCGCTGGAGACGCTGGCCCTGCTGGAGGACGCCGAGTACGCCCGCGCCGTCGCCAACGTCGTCGCCAGCGTGGTGCTGTGCCTGGGCGGCTGCTGGCTCGGCATGCTCATTGCCCGTGCCTGGTGACCCATGGCCTCTAGAACCGTCACCGTCGTGCGCATCTACCTCACCGAGGGGGAGCACCGGCTGCAGGCGTTGCTTGGCCGCCTGCACGACGACGCCCGTGTGGCGGGCGTGACGGTGCTGCGCGGCATATCCGGTTTCGGCAAGTCCGGCACGCTGCACTCGTCGCGGCTGCTGGATCTGTCGCTGGACCTGCCGCTGGTGGTGGAGTTCTTCGACGAGCCCGCCCGCGTGGCGGCCATCCTCCAAGAGCTCGACGACTTGATCGAGCCCGGCCACGTCATCAGCTGGACGGCCGAAGTCAACGCCTGACCCGGAGAGCGAGCATGCTGGATCTGCAGGAGCTGCGGCGGGACCCCGTCGCCATCGCGCGCCGCCTGGAAACGCGCGGCTTCGATTTCGACGTGGACGGCTTCCAGCGGCTGGAGGACGAGCGCAAGCGCTGCCAGACGGAAACGCAGTCGCTGCAGGGAGAGCGCAACCGGCGCTCGAAGGAGATCGGCCGGTTGAAGGCGAGCGGCGGGGACGCCACGGCGCTGCTGGCGGAGGTGGCCGATCTCGGCGCCCGCCTGGACGCCGCCGCGGCGCGGCTCGACGACGCGCAGGCCGCGCTCGGCGAGATCCTCGAGGGCCTGCCCAACCTGCCGCACGCGAGCGTGCCGGTGGGGCGCGACGAGGGCGACAACGTCGAGGTGCGCCGCTGGGGCGAGCCGCCGGCCTTCGATTTCGAGCCGCGCGACCACGTCGATCTCGGCGCCGGTCTGGGCATGCTCGATTTCGATACCGCCTCCCGGCTGACGGGCGCGCGCTTCGTCGTCATGCGCGGGGCGCTGGCACGACTGAACCGAGCGCTCGCTCAGTTCATGCTGGACCTGCACACCGGCGAGCACGGTTACACGGAGATGGGCGTGCCGTTCCTGGTAAACGGCCAGGCGCTGTTCGGCACCGGTCAGCTGCCCAAGTTTGCCGACGACCAGTTCGCCACCCAGGACGAGCCGCCGTATTACCTGGTGCCCACGGCCGAGGTGCCGCTGACGAATCTCGTGCGCGAGCGCATCGTCGAGGCCGACGCGCTGCCGCTCAAGGTCACCGCCTATTCGCCGTGCTTTCGCCGCGAGGCCGGTTCCTACGGCAAGGACACGCGCGGCATGATCCGTCAACACCAGTTCGAGAAGGTGGAGCTCGTGCACATCGTGCGCCCGCAGGACTCCTACGAGGCGCTCGAGGAGCTCACCGGACACGCCGAGGCGGTGCTGCAGCGGCTCGGGCTTGCTTATCGCGTGGTGGCGCTGTGCACCGGCGACCTCGGTGGGGCCGCCGCCAAGACCTACGATCTGGAGGTATGGCTGCCGGGACAGCAACGCTACCGCGAGATCTCCTCGTGCAGCAACTGCGAGGCCTACCAGGCGCGACGCATGCGTGCGCGCTGGCGCAGTCCGGACAGCGGCAAGCCCGAGCCGGTGCACACCCTGAACGGCTCCGGGCTGGCCGTTGGCCGCGCTCTGGTGGCGGTGCTGGAGAATTACCAGGAAGCCGACGGCGGCATTCGCATCCCGGGGGCGCTGCGGCCTTATATGGGCGGGCTGGAGCGGATCGGGGCCGCAACAGCGTGAGCACACTGCCGCTGTCGGCGCGGACTGCGGTTTGCTAGACTGAAAAATGCACTGGGGGGTGCCTCTGTCATTACAGAATCTACCTCAATTTCAGGTGATTAGCGCCTGATTTTGCGATATTTTTTGGTTTATCGCAGTGGCGGTAGCGTGGTCGCCACCAGCGACGCGGCGCGAGCCGTGCGGGGAGGGCCGACCGGCCGAGGCCCGCGCTTAGAAAAGCCGGGCTTATAATTGAGTGGTGGGGTTGTCCAGAGTCTTCACCGTACCGGGGCGTCGCCTGGCCGGCCCCGAGGGTGGGCGTATGCGGGTCCGCCGCCCACCCATTGGTCGACGGCCACGAGGAGAAGACGTGCCAAATCCGGGACACGGTCAGATTCACGCCGCGCCGACCGCACCATGGGGCGGCGACGGTCGCGAGTGATGCGCCTGATGCGGGCGTGCGCGAGCACCGGCCGGGCCGCTGGCAGGCGTCGCCGCTTGATCGGCGGTGCGGCGCTGGCGCTGTGCCTCGTCGCCGAGGGCTCGCACGCCCTCATGGAAGAGGACACGCACATCATGTATCCCGACGACGATCCGGTGCAGTTCGACATCGATCAGCGCACCTTCCAGACGATCCGCACCATGCTGATAACGGGCTATCCCCTGACGGCGGTGCTGCTGCGCGGTGTCGCGCTCGGCATCCCCATCGACTTCGTCACCAACCTCGTCACACAGTCCCAGCCCGAACGCGTGAGGGAGATCTACGACACGGCGATCCGGCTGATGCCTTCGCTGCCCGGCTGGAGCTGCCGCGGCCGCTATCGCGAGACGCCTTTCTACGGCGTCTATCGGGCGAGCGATCTGGGCGAGCGCCCCACGCTCACCGAGATCGCGCGGCGTTACTTCGAGGAGGACCTCAAGCTTACACCGTTCCCGCGCTGGCTCACCGGCGCCGCGCACGTGAGCATCCCAACGCGCGAGCTCGCCGAGCTGATCGACCCGAAGCTGCGCTGGTACTCGATCACGGACGCCATGGCGCCGGACGCCCTCACGCCCCGACCTGTCTTCGTCGCGCTGTACAAGGATGAGGAGCAGATCGTCGTCGACGCCAATCTCGAGCAGATCGGCGCCGCGCTGCAGAGCGGCGTCGACGAGCTGCCGGTGGTGATCGTCTACAACCAGGCATTCCAGCAGCCGGTGGCGCGCTTCGCCGACCCGACACTCAAGAGCGTGTCGGAGAAGTTCTTCGACGAGGGCGTGCAGCTCACCCCGGTGCCACTGTGGGAGGAGGGCGATCACCACTTCGTCGCGCAGATGAGCGAGCTCAAAAACCGCTTCGACCTGCCGGGCGCGAAGGACATTGGTGAGGATAACTGGTTAATGCTCGAGGCCGACATGCTCGATAACGGCTTTGTGCGCCCGGCACTGATCACGCTATACGAGGGCGGCGAGCGGATGTGGCTGAACGACCCCGAGCGCGTCGCCATGGCCGAGAAGCTCGGCTTCACCGAGCTGCCGGTGGTCATGTTCTACCACGCGCTCGACCGGTTGCCGTGCGGGGACATCGCAAGCTGCGATGAGCTGGTGTGCTGCGCCGCGCGTGCGGGTGAGGCGGCGCAGCGGCCCGAGCGAACCAGCACGCTCGAGTGCCAGTGCGGTCTCGAGGCGGAAAGGGACGAGAGCGCCGGCGCGGGAGGATGACGGTTCTCGCCGCCAGGGGACCCGGGAGCCGCGGCCGCCTCAGCAGTCTTGGTGCGGCGCTTGCCGCGGCGGCGGCGTGGTGCCTCGCCGCGCCGGCGGCGGCGCAGCCGGCGACCTACGCGGTGGCGCCGCCCGAAACCGCCCAGCGCGCGCTGAATCCCGTGGTGGCCGTTGCCAAGGGCCTGATCTCGGGTTTCTACCCGGGGATCACACTGGGCGTCACCTACGACAGCAACATCTTCCGCACGCCGGACAACGAGGAGTCGGACATCTACTTCACGGTCTCACCGACGCTCTTGTGGAAACAGAACCTAGCCAAGGGCGGCTTTTTCGGACGGCATTCCTTCCAGATCGGTCTCTACGCCAGTTTCGACGGCTACGACCGGTTCGCCGAAGAGGATGCCGTCAACTGGGGCATCGACGCCGGTCTCTCCCTCGATCTCACGCGCATCCTCGACGTCGACCTGCTCGCCGGCTACGCCGAGGGAGTCGAGCAGCGCGGCGCCTCCGGTACGCGCTCGGACCCGAATTCTCCCAGGGACGAGTTCCAGCGCACGCAGGTCGGTGCGGCGGTGACGCTCGGGCGGCGCACCAACACGCTGCAGTTGCAGGTGGGCATTACTCACGAGGAACTGACGTTCACCAACAACGACCAGGGCGGCCGCGACCGCGACCAGGACATCGTCTACGGCACGCTGTTCTATAATCTCGGTCCCCGCACGCAGCTCCTGTTTGACGTCACCGAGCGCGACATTAACTACCTCGACCCCGCCAGCACCGACGACAGCACCACGTTGAATTACGGCGTCGGCGTCACCTACCAGACCACCGCCATCACGAATCTCAACTTTCGCTTCGGACGCAGCGAGCGTGAGTACGCCGATTCGACCAAGGACGGGGACAACACGGAGACCTACAGCCTGCGCTTCAACTGGCAGGCGCGCCCGCGCACCGGCGTCGGCGTCTACGGCGCCCGCACCATCGAGGAGTCCGCCGACGCAACCTCCGCCGCGTTCGTCCACACCCTGCTCGGCGCATCCGTCAATCAAAGGCTCGCCGAGCGCTGGAGCCTCAACGCCTTCGCCAACTTCTCCAACGACGACTTCGACGACGGTCGCGAGGACGATATCTTCGACACGGCGGTGGGGTTGAGTTATGCTTTTCGGCGTTGGATGAGCCTTGACGGCCGGGTCGGGCACATCGAACGCACCTCCAACCGGTCCGAGGTAGAGTACGACGCCGAGTACGCCTCGCTGTTCGTGACGTTCCGGCGGCAGTGACCGGCGCAGGACAACGATAGCGCGCGGAGCCCGAAGCCGTGAAGCCGACGCGATGGCCCAAGCTCTTACCGGCCGCTTTCGCCCTGTGCGTCTGGGCCGAGGCGGCCGTGCCCGTGGGCAGCGCCTACCGCATCGCGCCCGGGGACGTGCTCACGATCGAGGTTTTCCAGGAGCCCGACATCAGCCTGGGCAGCGTCAAGGTTGACGACGACGGCGTCATTCCCTATCCGCTGATCGGCGACGTGCTCGTTGCCGGGCGCACGGCGAGCGAACTCGAAATCGAGCTCGCCGCGCGGCTGCTCGACGGTTACCTGCGCGAGCCGCATGTCACGGTGACCGTCAGTGAGACGCGGCCGATCTACGTGCGTGGCGAGGGCGTCGCAAGTCCGGCCACCGTCTCCTACCGTGAGGGCCTCACGGTAGAGCTTGCGCTGCTGCTCGCCGGGGTCGACGACCCCGCGCAGATCGAGGAAGCGAGCATCGCGCGTGCCGGATCACCGGGGGCGCTGCCGGTCGAGAAGAGCATGTCGGTCTATCCCGGCGACATCATCACGGTGCCGCCCGCGCCGGGCGGCCCTACCGGCGAGTTCATCTATTTCCACGGTGAGGTCGCACGCCCCGGGAGCTACGCCTACCGCGACGGACTGACGGTGGAGCAGGCGATCGCGCTCGCCGGCGGGTTCTCGCTGCGGGCCTCGAAGCGCAAGATCAGGATCACTCGCGAGGGGGACCCGCCGACCGTGATCAAGCGCGCCAAGCTCACCGCGCCGGTCATGCCCGGGGACGTCATCACCGTCGGGGCGAGCCTCTTCTGAGGTCGGCACGAGTCCAGCGATGGCATCCAACATAACCCCCATCTCCCGCCGCGCCGTCGCCGAGGCGTTGCCCGCCTATCCGGGGCTCGACGCCGTGGGCACACAGGAGCACCTGACGCTCGCACGGCTGTGGCGCAGCGTGCGCCGCCACAAGTGGCTGATCATGCTGCTGGCCATCCTCGGCGCCGTCGTCGGCACCTACAAGGCGCTGTCGGCGACGCCGATGTACCAGGCCACGGTCACGCTCGCCGTCGAGCCCGAGCGCGCCAACCTGGCGTCGATCACGGGGCCGGTGGTGATGGTGCCGTCGTTCCGCTTCTACGAGACGCAGACGGCGCTCATCCGTAGCCGCGCCATCGCCGCGCGGGTGGTCGAGCGGCTGCGGCTGGTGGATCGCGACCCCCTCACGCGGCCGCCGGCGGCACGGCGCGAGTACCAACCGCTGCGGCTGCTCGAGCAGCGCCTCGACGAGTGGAAACGCCTCGCCCGCGAGCGGATCTGGCCCGGCGGCACGGAAGCGGCCGCGGACCCGGCGACGCCGGCGATGAGCCCGCAGCAGCGCGGCGCGCGGGCCCTCGCCCTCACCGGCACGATCCAGGGGGGTCTCGACGTGCGGGGCAGCCAGAACACCCAGATCATGAGCATCACCTACCGCGCGGACGACCCTGAGTTCGCGGCGGAGGTGGCCAATGCCGTCGCACGCGCCTACATCGACTTCCGGCTCGAGTCGCGGCTCGACCGCGTGCAGCACGCGAGCTCGTGGCTCACGGAGCAGCTCGATGAGCTCAGGCAGAAGGTGGCCTCCTCGGAAGCCGAGCTTACCGCCTTCCAGTCGCAGGAGCGGCTGATGATGGACTCCGACAACCTGGAGGCGTTCGACGACAGCCGCCTGCAGTCGCTGAACGCCGCCGTGATCGCGGCCCAGCAGCGTTACAACGAGCTCTCCAAGCGCTACGGCCCGAAGCACCCGAAGATGATCGCGGCGACAGCCGCCCTCAGGGACGTGCGCGGGCGTCTGCAGCAGGAGTCCGACATACTGCTCGCGAGCAAGGAGAAGAAATCGCGCCTGACGCAGCTCGAGCGCGAGGCGGCCACAAACCGCACGCTCTACGAAACCTTCCTCACACGCTTCAAGGAAGCCGGCGTGTCGCAGGACCCCAAGTTCAACAGCGCGCGCATCGTCGACGCTGCTCTGGTGCCGGGCGCGCCCTACGCTCCCGACGAGATCCGTATCATCGGTCAATGGCTGCTCATCGGGCTGCTGGGCGGCATCGCCACCGCGCTGGCGCGTGAGTACCTGGATCGGACTTTCAAGGCGCCGGCGCAGGTCGAGGAAAAGCTCGGCATGCCGGTGCTGGCGGCGGTGCCGTTGCTGCAGCGTCGCGAGCTCACGCGCGCCAGAAAGGGCCGCTCGACGTCGTCAGACGCGGAGCGTTTTTACTTCCATGCGAATCGGTCGTCGTTCGCGGAGTCGATCAACCACGTGCGCACCAGCGTGCTCTACTCGAACGTCGACAAGCCGCCGGGCGTCGTCCTGGTGACGTCGGCGACACAGGGGGAAGGCAAGACGACGCTTGCGACCAACCTCTCGGCCGCCTTCGCACAGCTCGACGACACGCTGCTGATCGATGCCGACCTGCGCAAGCCGCGGCTCGCGCATCTGAGCGGGCGGCACGGGAACCCCGGCCTGGTCGAGTTCGTCGCCGGCAGCAATGCCCTGGACGAGTGCCTGTACAAGGACCGCGACTGTGACAGGCTCTCGATACTGCATGCCGGCGCCGTGCCCCCGAACCCGCTCGAGCTCGTGTCGTCGAAGCGTCTCGCCGATGCGCTCGCCGAGATGCGCGGGCGCTTCGCCCACATCGTGATCGACACCGCGCCGGTGCTGCCGGTGAGCGACGCCGTGGTGCTTGCTCACCTCGCGGACACCGTGCTGCTGGTGCTGAAGGCCGACAGCACCACGCAGGCCACGGCGCAGGAGATGCTGACGCGGTTGGAGCAGGCCCGCATCGAGACGCTCGGCATCGTCCTCTCGCAGGTCGACCGCCGCAAGGCCTACTACTACGACGCCAGCGACTATTACAGCCGCTACTACGCCTACGCCGAGCGCAAGCAAGCCCGGGCCTCGTGAAGCCCGGGGGGCGGCGCCTCAGGCAGGCCGCCGCGACGCCAACGTGGCCCTGGGCGCAATACCTGACAGCCGCCGCGTCGGCCGCACGATCATGTCCCGCCCCCTTCGACGCCTCGCTTACACGCTGGCGCTGCTCGCGAGTCTGGCGCTGACGCTGTGGGCATCGGCGTGGGGCTGGAGCGGTGTTCTCGGCGGCGCGGTGGACGCCACGCTGACCGGCTGGGATCAGAGCGGTCGGGCGACCCGTGCCGACGAGTGGGCGCTGGCGCGGGCGCGGGCCCTGACCCGCCGGCAGCTCGATCCGGCGAGTGCCGAGGTGCCCCTGCAGTTCGCGCGGCTGCAGGAATGGCGCGCCTGGCAGCAGCGCGTCAGCCGGCGCGATGCCCGCCGCCAGCGGAGGCTTGCCGACGACCACTACCGGGAGGCACTCGAGCGCCGCCCGAGCTGGGGCCGGGCCTGGGCGATGCGGGCGCTGAACCGTGCCCGCCTCGACGCAGAGTCGCCCGCCGTGACGGAAGCCCTGGTGCACGCGCTGGAGGCGGACCGGTTCCTGCCGCCGACGCAGATTCCCGCGGTCACGGCGGGCCTCGTCGCCTGGAAACAACTGCCGGATGAGCTGCGCCGGGAGCTCACCGTCATCGTGGCAAGCATGCAGAAGGACTGGAACACGATGCAGGCGCTGCGTCACGCGGCACGGACGGTCGACCGCCTGGCGCTGCTGGATGAGGTGGGCCAGCGGGCGAAGGCCGCGCAGAACGCGCAGGCGCCGGCCGCGGGCGCGCCGGCGAGGCTGCGGTGAGTGGTGCGCCTCGTCGACCGGATCGCCTTCGCGCTGCTGCTGCTGCTGATCGCGTGGCTGCCGATACCCTACGGCAGCAACCGCCCCTGGGCGTGGGCGCTCATGCAGCTCGCCGTGTTCGCGATCCTGTCGTTGTGGCTGGTGGCGCGCGTGCTCGACGCGCGGCGGCCGCCCCCCGCTGTGGCCGCGCTCGCTGGGGCGGGAGCGTTTCTGCTGCTGGCGCTGCTCTACGTCGCCGCGCAGGCGTTGCCGCTGCCGCCGGCGCTGCTCGAGTCGCTGTCGCCGCGCACTTATGCGCTCTACGCGCCGGTGCTGGCCGCGACGACCGACGCCGCCGCGCCACTCAGCATCGACGCCGGCACCACGCTCGGCGAGTGCCTCAAGTGGGCGGCCTATCTCGGCCTGCTGTTGCTGGTGGCGGCGCTGGTCGACAGCCGGGCGCGGGTGCTGGCGCTGTGCGTCACGCTGGTGCTGGTCGGTTCTGCCGAGGCGCTCTTCGGCATCTTCGTCTGGCAGCTCGACATTCAATACGTGCCGCTGTCGCTGCGCGGGGGTTTAAGGGTCGTAGGGGGCACCTTCGTCAACCGCAATCACTTCGGCGCGCACCTGGTGATGACGGCGGCGATCGCGCTGGGGCTGCTGCCGGCGGCGCTGCACGCGGGCGCGTCGCGCTACGGCGGCTACGGCCATCGGCACGATCTGTGGACGGGTCCGGCGCCGCTGCTGCTGCTGGCACTGGCCGCGATGTTCGCGGGGCTGGTGCTGTCGCGCTCGCGCGGCGCCGTTCTGGCGCTGGCGCTGGCGCTGGCGGCTGTGATGACGCTGGCGGTGATGCGGCGCGGACGGCGTGCGCCGGAGCTCAGGCTGCTGCCGTGGCTCGGCGCCGGCGCGCTGGCCATCCTGCTGGCGACGGGCCCGCGCAGCGTGCTGAGCCGCTTCTTCCGCCAGAGCCTCGTCGCCGACGAGCGCCTGGCGCAGTGGCAGCTGAGCCTGCAGATGGTGGCGGACTTCCCGCTCTTCGGCATCGGCGCCGGCAACTACGTGTGGCTGTTCTCGAGCTACCGCGACGGCTCGCTGCGCGAGAACCTGCTCTACGACCACGCCCACAGCGACTACCTGGAGACGCTGATCGAGCTGGGGCTCGTCGGCGCGGCCCTGCTCGCGGTCGGTGTCGCGCTGCTGCTGGCGAAGATCGCCGCCGGTTATCTCAACCGTCACGACCCCCTGCTGCGCGGCGTGCTCTTCGGCGCGCTCACCGGCATGCTGGCGATGCTCGCGCACGCCGCGGTGGAGTTCAACTTTCGTATCCCGGCGAACGCCGGGTACTTTTTCGTGCTCGCGGGCCTGGGCGTGGCCGCCTCGACACTGCCGCGCCGCGCTGGATAAGCCCGCCACCGCCTCGCGACCCGTGTTCTGAGAGAAGGAGCGATCCCAACCATGCGTGAAGCCAACCACAAGCGCGTGCTGGTCACCGGCGGCGCGGGATTTCTCGGTTCGCACCTCTGTGAGCGGCTGCTGGCCGACGGCGCGGAGGTGCTGTGCCTCGACAACTACTTCACCGGCACCAAGGACAACATCGCGCCGCTCCTGGACAACCCGTACTTCGAGCTCCTGCGCCACGACGTCACCTTCCCGCTCTACGTCGAGGTGGACGAGATCTACAACCTGGCCTGTCCGGCCTCGCCGATTCACTACCAGTTCGACCCGGTGCAGACCACCAAGACCAGCGTGCACGGCGCGATCAACATGCTGGGGCTCGCCAAGCGCGTGAAGGCGAAGATCTTCCAGGCGTCCACCAGCGAGGTGTACGGCGACCCCGAGGTGCACCCGCAGCGCGAGGACTACTGGGGGCACGTCAACCCCGTCGGCCTCCGCGCCTGCTACGACGAGGGCAAGCGCTGCGCCGAGACGCTGTTCTTCGACTACCGCCGCCAGCACGGCCTGGCGATCAAGGTCGCGCGGATCTTCAACACCTACGGCCCGCGCATGCACCCCGACGACGGCCGCGTGGTGTCGAACTTCATCGTGCAGGCGCTGCGGGGCGAGCCGCTCACCATCTACGGCGACGGCTCGCAGACGCGCTCGTTCTGCTACGTCGACGACCAGGTCGATGCCATGGTGCGGCTCATGGACACGCCCGACGACTTCACCGGGCCGGTGAACTGCGGCAACCCCGACGAATACACCGTCCTCGAGCTCGCCACGCAGATCATCGAGATCACGGGCTCGGGCTCCGAGCTCGTGCGCAAGCCGCTGCCGGCGGACGACCCGCGCCAGCGCTGCCCGGACATCGCCCTCGCGCGCGAGGCCCTGGGCTGGGAGCCGCGCGTGCCCCTGCACGACGGCCTGCGCCACACCATCGAGTACTTCGACGCGTACCTGAGTCGTCGCGGCCGCGGGGCGGGGCAGGGCAGCGCCTCGTCGGGCAATACGAAGCGGCGCGACGCGGCGGGCGGGTGAGGGCCGCCCGCTAAACCTGACCAAGTCATGAGCAATCGCACACGAGACTGGTTTGCCCAGGCGCGCCGCGACCTCGAGCAGGCGCGCGCCTCGCAGCGGGACGGCCGCCACGAATGGGCCTGCTTCGCCGCGCAGCAGGCGGCGGAGAAAGCCGTGAAGGCATTGCACCTGTCGCTGGGCGTGGAGGCCTGGGGTCACGCGGTCGCGCGACTTCTCGCGGAGGTTTCCGTCGCGGTGCCCGACGAGCTCGTCGAAAAGGGGAGGGTGCTCGACAACTTCTACGTCGCCACGCGTTACGCCAACGGGCATCCCGAGGGCGCGCCCTTCGAGCACTACGGGCGGATTCAGAGCCAGGACGCCATCGATTACGCCGACGAGATCCTGGCGTTCGTCGAGAAGGGGCTGAGCGCGGAGTAGAGCACCGTGCCGACGCGACCGCTGACACAGCCAACGCTCAAGTGGCCCGACGACGTCGAGGTGCGGCGTGCTCTCGAGCGCTGGGCCGACGCGCAGCGCAGCGCCCACCCCGAGCTCTGCCGGCTCGGCTTCTTCGGCTCCTACGCACGCGGGGACTGGGGCGTGGGCAGCGATCTCGACCTCGTCGCCGTCGTCACGCACTGCGAGGAGCCGTTCGAGCGCCGCGCCCGCACCTGGGCCACGGAGAGGCTCCCGGTGCCGGCGGACATCGTGATCTATACCGAGGACGAGTGGCATGCGCTGCTGCGCTCGGGCACACGCTTTGCCCGCACCCTGAGCCGGGAGACCGTCTGGGTGTTCCCGCGGGACGAGGACTGACATGGCCGCGGTCGATCCCAACGAGCAGTGGACGAAGGTCATCGAGCCGCACGGGCACGCGTTCGAGCTCAAGCTCGGCGAGCTCTGGCGCTACCGCGACCTCGTCACGCTGTTCGTGCACCGCAACTTCGTCGCGCAGTACAAGCAGACCCTTCTGGGGCCGGCCTGGCACCTGGTGCAGCCGCTGCTGACCACCGTCATGTTCACCATCGTCTTCGGCAAGATCGCGCGCATCCCCACCGACGGCGTGCCGCCCTTTCTGTTCTACATGGCCGGCACCGTCGTGTGGGGCTACTT
>JABAOH010033278.1_pt1 | contig 33379 bp, 27 predicted proteins | sample 7062181 | NCBI WGS metagenome assembly JABAOH01 (sample SAMN14538630, study PRJNA623070) | marine sediment metagenome | biome: marine biome [ENVO:00000428]; feature: marine pelagic biome [ENVO:01000023]; material: deep marine sediment [ENVO:00002113]; isolation source: pool of 5 deep marine... | reverse complement strand
TTTGAAGCTTGCAGGTATAACGGTCATGTAATACCAGACACATTCGTAAGGACCTTGGAACCATATGTTATTTACAAAAAAGTTTGTCCCGAGGTAAAGATTGGATTAGGGATCCCTAGGAATCCTGTAAAAATAATAATTGACAAAGACAAAAAAAAATTGTTCCAACCGGAATCTGGTAATGACTTAACAAGAAAAATTAATAAATTTTCTAAAAAATTCATATCTTCATTAAAAAGTGAAGTTGACGGGTTTATATTGAAAAGCCGATCACCTTCCTGTGGACTAAAGGATGCAAAAATTTATGAATCCAAGGGTACGGGGTCGGTCGTCGGTAAAACCAGTGGATTTTTTGCGACTAATATTTTGGAATCTCATCCGGGCCTTGCAATTGAGGATGAAGGAAGGCTAAGAAATTTTAATATAAGAGATCATTTTCTATCCAAGCTGTTTACACTGACAAAATTTCGTCATGCTAAAAACAAGAATTCAATAAATGAACTTATAAGATTTCATACTTCAAATAAATTTTTATTCATGGCATACAACCAGAAGGAATTAAGAAATATGGGCAAGCTGCTTGGAGACTACAATAACAGGAATTTCCAGGTTTTAAAAGATAATTATGAGCAAAATCTACACAAATGTTTATCAAAAATGCCAAGAAAGACATCATTCATAAATGCGCTGATGCATGCGCTTGGTTATTTTTCTAAAAAACTTCATACGAAAGAGAAGGCTTTTTTCCTTGAGCAACTGGAGGATTATAGAAATAATAGAATTCCAATAAGTGCTTTACTCAGTGTTTTAAGAGTATGGTCAGTTAAGTACGAGGAGAAATATTTACTGCAGCAAACCTTTTTTGAACCCTTTCCAAAGGATTTGATGGATGTTTCTGATTCTGGAAAGGGAAGAACGTTATGAATAAAATTTCAAATTTTGATTCTAAAATTTATTCTTTTCGACGCTACAGGAGACATTGAATTTACTTTTTTGCAAAGAGCTTAGCATTTAGTAAAATAATATTTTAGTTAAAAGGGATAATCAATATGAGATTGTAATAATAAAGAATATTTACACAGCTTCCAGTAAACTATCTTAATATAGTAAGGAAGAGTTAACTATGGCATAAACAAGAGGTTACTATACATGTTACAGCAACTATTGATAAATTTAATCATATCACTGGAAATGAGCTTAGTTTCAGAGAAAGCGGTTTAAAAATTTACATGTTTAACTTGAGACGGGCTGGGGGGATAAATTCAGGTCAGATATTAGTTACTGGGCCTTTAGAAGTAATATAGATTGATAAATCCGTCGATTTTGAAACAGATTACGGTGATTATAGAAAAATAAAATTTAAAGTGAGTGAAAATTAGATTATGAAATTCGGCATTTGCCTACCGATAAGAACTGACCATTCTATTGAATTTAACATTGATCTTGCCAAAAAAGCCGAACAACTGGGTTTTGATTCGGTATGGGTAAGTGATCATGTTGTTATCCCTAAAAAAATCAAGGGAACGTTCACTTCGGTATTTTATGATCCTTTTGTGCTATTATCCGCAATTTCATCAGCAACTAAATCAATAAAAATAGGCACTAGTGTAATTGTGGTACCATATAGAAACCCGGTGGTAGTGGCAAAAATGCTCTCAACTCTGGATAATCTTTCAAAGGGGAGGTTGATCTTTGGAGTGGCTTCGGGATGGTTACAGGAAGAGTTTGATGCTCTGGATGCTGATTTTAAGAACAGGGGTAGGATAACTGACGAATATCTGGGAGCGATTTTGAATCTGTGGTCGGAGGAGAACCCAAGCTTCAGCGGAGAATTCGTAGAATTTTCAGAAATTGATTTTTACCCGAAACCATATAACGGCAGAATCCCGAATATATGGGTAGGTGGAAGCAGCAAATTTGCAATCAGACGCTCTCTAAATTATGGAAGTGGTTGGCAGCCAACCTGGGTAAGTCCCGAGAAGATGGTAACATTGATCGAATCATTACAAAATATAGCAAATGGAATGGGTAGAAACTTGGAAGACTTTACCCTATCTGTAAGAAACCGTATCAAGATTGGAGATCACGTAGATTCTCGTGAAATTAGCGCTGTACCTTCTTATATGTTCCCGAACAGTTGGGACGAAATTGAAAAAGATATCGATGCTTATTTAAAACTGGGTGTAGAGCATATATTGTTTGATCCCGCGACTGACAAGGAAGAAGAAACATTTGAATTAATCAATACTATTTCTTGCAAGGTTTTGGATCACTTTTAATAATACTTATCATCTAAATTAGTATCTTTCACTAAATTCCAAGTAGGTATGTGTGCAATCACTACCCGCATGGAGATTTTGCAGTGGGTGACTAACTTGCTGTGATTATCAGCTTTTTACTTTATAAAATAATGAAAATTAAGTGGCAAGTTAAGGGAGTTCGAATACAATAGCTCCAGTATCTACTTTAGCATCGATGTTATAGAGTTTGAGCTTCGGAAAGTCTACTTTGTCTTTTAGACCTATTATGGTCATGGGCAGTCTTTCTGTATGAATTTATTGCAAAACTTCAATACCTAAAGACACCTATTTGGACACCAAATAAGATTGAAGTCACTTGAACTGTTAATCTAATGACACGTAAGTATCTAATATTATTGAATGTTTGATGTATCGGGGTGACTGGACTCGAACAAGCGGCCTCTGCGTCCCGAAACTATAATGGTCAAATCTGTACAAAATAGTACTACCCTGTATTAAACTTAACACTTGCAGTCATCGTAAGGTTTGTAATTGAGATTAAAATACTCTCAAACATAGCAAAAAGGTACTAACTGGATACCTATATGGACATCTCCCTAATTCTATAAACTCAAAATCTAGATTGTCCACCGCACGGATGTGAGTTCATCTAAGCTTTCAATTAATTAATAAGTTAGTAATAATTCTTTAATTGATTAGACGTAGCTAAATATAGAAAAGCGTAATTTAATGAAGTTTGAAAGGTATAAGAAAAAGCAATCAATTAAATTATAAAGTATCGAGTTTTACTTATAATATTCAATATTAGGGACCTAGTGAGAAAAGATCCAGTGCTCTATAGATATTATAACAATATTGGTAGTTACACATTTTCTAACTTACTGAAAATAAACAAAAATATTTTCAGATATTTTATCATATATGTGTTGATTTCATTATTTTTCAAATGTATTCTTTGATAATTCTTTGATAAGTAAAAATCTCAGGAAAGATAGAAAATGGTGTAACATGCTGTAATCATTGAGTATTGTTATGCGGGCGATGGGGGATTCGAACCCCCGACCCCTGGCTCCGGAGGCCGGTAAAAGCAATTTTTCTAACGTTCTGAAATTATTACATAATCACAAAACCCACTAAAAATCAGGAATTCCATATGGTCTAATAATTCTATGTATTCTATAAAACCTCAAAGAATACATATCGTTCTTTGAGTATTCTTTGAGTGTTAAATATTCGAAAAAAAGAGTAAATATTACTTTAAAACAACTGGTCATTAATATAACGATATAAAAAGATTACTCTAAATAAGAGTATTGTAAATTCTCTATTACTACTATGAACCTAGACTAAGAAGAAGGAAAAAACTACACAATATTATCAAACATTATTTTCAACTTTCTGAAAAAATATGAATAATTTATAACTCTAAAGGTAGACCTATTTTCGGGGGGTCTTGACACTGTACTGCACCCCTTTTGCCAAGAAAGGGTTAAGTTGAATTCATGAACAAACCAACTAGCCTTCATGAACTGCTGTAATAGGGTTTTCCTTCAAAAATCTAACTTAAATTATGGACCTATTATAGGGGTGTCAGGTCAAAACTAAGTATAGTATGAGCCTTTTTTATTGCTCCAATTCACCTGCTTTTCTAAGTTGCCATAAAGTAAGTATAGGACCTATAATCTCAAAGATAATAGTACTGGCTATTACTATCGGGAGAATCTTCATTCCAAGACTCGGAAATCTTTCAACCACTAGCAAGGCCATCCCTACCGCAACTCCTGCTTGAGGTATTAAACACCATCCAATACAACGAGTGATTAATTCAGGTGCTTTTGACATTTTCCCACCAACCAGGCCTCCGAGAACCTTCCCGATGAATCTGGTAAAAATGTAAACGATTGAAACGCCGCCAATTACAAATAAGACTTGAAGCTCAAACTGATATCCTGCTAGGAAAAAGAATAGAGCAAGGAACGGTTCACTTATTCCTTTTATATCCCGAAAGGGCTTAGTATGGTGTTTGGCTCTATTGGCGACAACCACACCCAAAACCATGGAGCTCAGCAAAAATGAAACATTCAAGTAGAGTGCTAGCCCTCCGCAGAGAAAGACAAAACCAGCCGCTTCTAGTAACGTGGGTTCACCCTCTCTAATTCTACCGGTGAGCCATGCCATGGGCACCCCTAATATAACTCCTAGCAAGCCCGCGCCTAAAACTTCCCACAATCCGTAAAGGAAGTTCATCTCTACCATTGCTCCATCGACTAATCCCCCAACCAAGATAAGTATTATGCTAAATAAAATAATTCCCCATGCATCATCTAGTGCCACAACTCCGAGTAAAGTATCGGTAAGGGGACCCTTTGCCTTACTCTCTTGTACCAGATCGATAGTTGCTGCAGGAGCGGTAGCGGGAGCAATTCCTGCGAGTAAAAGAGATATTGCAATCCCTGCTCCTGATATATAAAGAAAAATAAAAACGAAGAATGCAACTATCACTGTTTGTACTATGGAAATCCAAAGCACAACCCTTCCGGTAAGCTTTAGATGTTTACCGTAGAAACTTTCACCTAATAAAAAACCGACCATGGCAAGAGCCATGTGTGCTATATATGGAAACCACTCTTCAATAATTTTAGGAATTAGATCTAACAAGTAAGGACCGGAGATGAGACCCAATAAAAGTAAAAGAGTCACTCTCGGTACATGCGTACGTGCACCAACTGCATGTGCGGCATAACCGGCAAGAAGCAAAAGTCCTATAACTACGAGAACCAGTGATATATTATCCATGATTAGAAGATTATAAAATTATGTCATATCAAACGATAATTGTTCCTTATTAATTATCAACTTAAGATTTAATTAATTATTGACATTATGGCAGAATTGAGCATCTTAATTAATAGGAAATATCGGTGTAGTTCCATTCTAAATTAAGATTCATTTCTAAATTTTTTTCAGAGCCACCCAAATGATCCGAGTTTAAATACAGGAGGTATCCGACAATGGCAGAGCGTGTAATTGGCACAGTAAAATGGTTCAATGCAAGCAAAGGTTTTGGTTTCATAGAACGTGAAAACGATCAGGATGTGTTTGTTCATTATAGTGAAATCAGCAGCGATGGCTATCGTTCTCTTGAAGAAGGACAGCGTGTTGAGTTTTCAGTTGCAGACAACGGTCCTAAGGGTCCGCAGGCACAGAATGTAGTTGCGGTTTAGTATAATAATAATTATAACTAAAACGAAAATAAGAAAGCCCGGTTATAATACCGGGTTTTTTATTGAAACTCATATAGTTTATATGATTGGATTCTTATTTGAATATCATTTTCAGTTCGAAGTGTATATAAGAGCCCAGTCAGTCCAGTATTGTTACTTTTATCTATGTGAAGCTCTGCTGAATAGATATTCATTGACTTGTTCACTAATGTAATATCGTCTTTATCTAAGTTTTTGACACTTTCTCCGAATACATCAGAAGTAATGTCCCTTATCGGTGCAAGGATATCTGGTTTTGTGTAGGTTGTGTGATTAGGTAAGTTCTGTACTCACCTCTTCTGCCCAGACCTTAAAACTCTTCAGCGTAGTTGGACCGAACGTGTTGCTGATCGCGACATCAGCGGCATCGCGACCTCGCGCGATTAGCACTCGGCCTATACGCGGAACGTTGTACCGAGCATCAAAGGTATACCAATTACTTCCAAGGTATGCCTCAAACCAGGAGGCGAAATCCCCAGGATCGTATGGCGGAGGTATGCCGATTTGACTCAAATATCCAGTGCAGTAGCGTGCCGGAATGTTCATGCAGCGGCAGAGTGCAATGGCAAGATGCGTGTAATCACGGCAAACGCCAGTTCGCTCATTGAAAGCTTCCCATGCCGTCTTAGTGGCGCGGGCGTGCTCGTAACCAAAGGCGATATGTTGATGGACGAAATCGCAGATAGCCTGGACACGTCCCCATCCGGTGGGCGATTTGTCGAATAGGCCCCAAGCCACCTCTGACAACAGATCAGTTTCACAATACCGACTTCCTAAAAGAAACAACAGCGTCTCCTCGGGAAGAGCTTGCACCGGATTCTGATGGGCGGAAGCTGCGACAACATCCGGCTTACCAGTATCGCTCACGACCGCATCAGCTGAAAGCCGTATCTCGCCTTTCGGTGCGACAATCCTGCTGCACCAGTTGCCGAAAGAATCACGATAGGCAGTGATTGGGATGGACGGCTTGGTGATGAGTTGATCAGGAACGATGATATCGGAGACGCGTGTAAAATGGATGTGTAATGTCAGTATCATAGGCGTTGACTGCGGACAATCGTAGATTAGTTCGTAGCCGACTCGTATCTGCATAAATAGACTCCTTCAGTAGTGCCCCACCCTTGAGTGGAAGAAACTCGCTAACTCATTGATGGAGTGTAGAGATTATATGGAAATTATCAGAATAATATTATACCGTATTATTAAATTTACGTATTAATGTCAAATATGTCTTTAGAAGTGTATCGTGTATTCAAGAGCCCAGAGCGAATTATTCATAACCTATCATAATTTTTAATAAATGTAGTGACATCTTCCAATTTCAATAAATTCAAAGTTTCGATTGTTAACCGATAGGATTATAATTCATGGCTACGCTTTTTTACTCTTTTGAACTCTTTCTAACACACATTAACATTTCAATTGATGCCTTATAACATACTGATTTCAAAGGATTTTCTTAGTGTAAATCTTTAAGACTCACTTTAGCACAAATCGATAGGAAAGGATTAGGAATTCTTTAAGGAGTATTTTCGTAAGTTATTGGTATTGTTGAAACTTTTATAACCTACCCTAAATAAAGGATTTCTATCTATTACATATGGTTTATAAATTATATAATGAAGGATAAATTACGGTTCATTCTTTGAATATTCTTTGATTAATTAGTATTAAAGGAAAGAAGAGAATACTGAGAACTAACTGCCAATTCTTAATATACCAATTTAAAACCTTTATACAAGAACAATAAGAGAATAGTTTTTATCGTACTGTGCATATGCAGTTCTAAAATAATATTATGTGAATAATATATTAAAAGTAGATTCCCTTATCCTCATTATAAAATCTGCTCCATGGGTTCCTGAGTTCTGCTTGATTTTCTCCCCCCCTGTTTATTTAATAAAGATAGTATTTATCCTGATTGTAATGTATAGTTATTAGTAGATTATTTAGATAGAAAAATCCTACCAACTGCAGACCGTTATACTCTCTTTACTTGGCAGTTTGCCTATATCACTTTCTATTTATTTTTCTTATACATTAGGAAAAGTATTAAATAATTTCTGGATACTTAATATTGCTAAGGAGTACGGGTTAAAAATAAAATGATAGATGCCAGTCCCTATATTTTGTGGAAAAAATATCACCATGATAACAACGAGAAGAAAATAAATGTGCTCCATATAGCTACCCTGAACCGGCCGATCAGGCAGGATCTGGGTTACGGTCCTATCGAAACAGTTATTTATAATATTGATAAAGGACTGCATAAACTAGGTCATCGTTCGATTGTCGCCTGTTCAGGTGATTCCCGTGTTGTCGGAGAACAGTACACGACTATTGAAAATAGTTTCAGTGAGTACTGGAGTAAAGACACACTCGTACAGCGGGAAAATATGCGCAGACATCTCGTACTGTCACTTCAACGGGCAAAAGAGGGTGATATTGATATTATCCACATGCATGATGCTGTTATGGTTGAATATATTTTTAAGAGAGTTTTTAGAAGTCCTGTTCCTATTGTGATGACTCTCCATGTACCCGCCGAAGACAAAGGACCATTCGAGCGGTGGAATGAAACGCTCATTTCCTCATCCGGCGCATATTTTGTCCCGATCAGTGAATACCAGAGTAAGCAGCATCATGGATTAGTGAACATGCAAAAGGTAATTCATCACGGCATTGATGTGGAAGACTATCCGTTCAAAAGCAACCCTGGTAAACAAGACTATTTGTTCTCGATCGGTAGAATCACCCAAGATAAAGGGCAGGATAAGGCCATCGAGATTGCGAAAAAAACCGGTTCCCGGCTAATCCTCGCCGGCAATGTCCAGAACAAAGTAAAAGACCGGGCATTTTTCAAGAGATTAAAAAAATCAATCGATCTTGTGATTGATACGAGCAAACCTCTCTCCGGCAGCGAGTATTATGAAAAAGTCATGAAACCTATTCTGAATACGGACAAGCAGATCATCTATATCGGAGAAGTTGATAGTGCCCAGAAAAAGATGTGGTACCGTCACGCGAGAGCGACACTCTTTTCTATTCAATGGGGAGAACCCTTCGGGCTTGTCTTGATTGAATCCATGGCCTGCGGCACACCCGTACTGGCCTTCAATAAAGGCTCGGTGCCCGAAATTGTCATTCATGGAAAAACAGGCTTCGTCGTGGATACAATCGATGACATGACTAAGGCCGTGGGAGCAATCCATCTAATCAATCCCAGTGACTGCCGTAGTCACGTTAAAGATAATTTCTCAATCGCCAGTATGGCTGTGAAATATTCTGAGCTTTATCAGCGAATTGTGGATAAAAGGACTTTATGCCTAAAGACATCCCCGTAAGTAACGGGTCTTTTCTTTTGAATTTTGATTCGGATTATCAGATCCGGGACGTTTATTTCCCTTTTATCGGGCAGGAAAACCATTCAAGCGGACATCCCTTCCGCTTCGGTGTATGGGCGGATGGACAATATTCGTGGATGGGACATGAATGGAAAAAAGATTTAAGATATCATAATAATAGTCTTGTGACGGACGTTTTTCTAAAAAATGATGCCTTGGGTTTGGAGCTACAATGCTCAGATGTGGTGGATTTGGATTTGAACATCTACATCAAAAAAATTGAGGTGATCAATGTTAAAGACGAAATCCGCCAAGTCCGTCTCTTTTTTAGTCATGAATTTAATCTTTATGGAAATGACATCGGAGGTACAGCATATTTTGATCCACGAAGCTGTTCTATCATCCATTACAAAATCCACAGGTATTTTCTGATCAGCTGCTGTGCACATGATGAATGGGGGGTGAAACATTTTACCTGCGGAAAAAGAGAGACCTTGGGAAGTTCGAAGAACGATAAAGAGGCAGAGACTGGAGAACTTAGTGGTGAAGCCTCGGCATGGGGCACACCTCATTCCACAATTGGAATTTGGCTGAAATTACCTGTCAAGGGAAAAACAAAAGCTTATTATTGGATGGCAGCAGGCACAAACTATCACGAGGTCGCAAAGCTCAATATGGAAGTACACAAAAAAACGCCGGAAGAACTCCTCAAACGCTCGTCGAGATACTGGAATACATGGGTGCATAAAGATTCGCTGCAGATACAGGGCTTGCCCAAATCCGTTACCGAAGTTTTTAACCGAAGCCTGCTTATCTTAAGAACACAAATTGACAACCACGGGGCCATTATCGCCGCCAATGATTCTGATATAATTCGTTTTGGAAAAGATACATATTCATATATGTGGGGACGAGATGGCGCTTTTGTTGCCGCCGCTTTAGCAAAGGCCGGATACTCTCACGCATGTATAAAATATTTTGACTTTTGCGCCCGCGTTTTATCCGACGAAGGCTATTTATTCCAGCATTACAATCCAGACGGATCCCTTGCGAGTAATTGGCATTCCTGGTTAGTCGATGGCAAAGAGGTCCTTCCTATCCAGGAAGATTCAACCGCTTTGACTCTTTGGGCGCTTTGGATTCACTATCAGAGTTTGAAGGACGTAGAATTTATTAGGCCTCTCTACAAAACACTCATTAAGAAAGCCGCTGACTTTTTAGTCAGTTACAGGGACCCTCAAACGCTGTTACCTTTACCTTCCTATGATCTTTGGGAAGAGCGTTACGCACTGCATGCCTATACGGTTGTGTCCGTAATAGCTGGTCTCAGAGCTGCTGCGAAATTTGCGAAACTCTTTCAGGATATATACGTAGTTGAGAAGTATGACTCCGCAGCCGATGAAATGACAGAGGGAATTAATAAATACCTATACCATGATGGTCTAAAGCGATTTGCCCGTTCAGGGTCCAGAATAGATGTAGGGTATAAACTTGATGAAGTTATTGATGTCAGTCTTTTAAGCTTGGCAACTCTTGGGGTTTTAGATTCCAAAGATCCGAGAATGATTGAAACTGCCAATGCTGTACGTGAGCAGTTGTGGCTTAATACTCCTGTTGAGGGTTGCGCCAGATATCAGGGTGATGTCTATCAGCGTGCTGAGGAAAGCCCAAAAGAAATTCCAGGAAATCCATGGTTTATCGCAACGCTTTGGCTAGCTGAATATTTTGTCGATCAGGCAGAGAATCATGAGCAGCTTCAAGCAACACTTCCCTATCTTGAATGGTGCATAAAAAATGCTCTTCCTTCAGGAGTGCTTGCCGAGCAGGTACATCCTGTAAGCGGTTCGCCTCTAAGTGTTTCGCCTCTTACTTGGAGTCATTCTGCTTTTGTTTGGACTGTTCTGCGATACACTGAAAAAGACAAGGCACTCAAAAAATAATAGATATTAAATAAGGAGAAAACTAATGGGAGATAAAGGATCGAAAAATAAAGCAAAAAAAATAAAATTAATTGAAAATATCAAGTAGGAGCGACTTATTCATAACTTACTCTAATTTTTAATAAACGTAGTGACATCTTGTTAATTCTAAAAACTTGAAGTTTCGATTGTTAACCGCACGGATGTGAGTTCATCTAAGCTTTCAATAAATTAATAAGAAGTAATATTTCTTTAATTGATTAGACGTAGCTATATATAGAAAATCGTAATTTAATAAAATTAGAAAGGTACAAGAAAAAGCAATTAATTAAATTATAAAGTATTGAGTTTTACTTATAATATTCAATATTAGGGACCTAGTGAGAAAAGATCCAGTGCTCTATAGATGTTATAACTATATTGGTAGGTACACATTTTCTAACTTATTGAAAATAAACAAAAATATTTTCAGATATTTTATCGTACATGTGTGGATTTCATTATTTTTCAAATATATTCTTTGATAATTCTTTGAGAAGTAAAAATCTCAGCAAGACGAAGAATGTCACAACTTGCTGTAATCATTGAAGAATATTGGCGGGGCCGACGGGAATTGAACCCGCGACCTTTGGCTTGACAGGCCAGTCAGGTGGTTTTTTCTAACTTATGGGAATTATTGGAAATAAAGAAAACCCCCTATTTTTAGGGGGGTTCTGCATATTCTATATAATCTATTAAATCTGTAAAACCTCAAAGAATACATATCGTTCTTTGAGTATTCTTTGATAGTTAAATATTCGAAAAAAGAGTAAATATTACTTTAAAACAACTGATCATTAATACAACCATATATCAAGATTACTCTAAATAAGAGTATTGTAAATTCTCAATTACTACTATGAAACTAGACTAAGAAGAAGTAAAAACTACAGAATATTATCATACATTATTTTCAATTCTCTGAAAAAACATGAACAATTTATAACTCTAAAGGTAGACCTATTTTCGGGGGCTTGACACCCCAATTGATCGGTTGACGAAAAGTTTGGAGGTAATCACAAGTTCGAAGTGTATATAAGAGTCCAGCCATTCAAATTTAATAGTTTTTTTGAGTAAATAGCTATAATTAGCGTACAGAAGGTAGAAGTTCAATAAATATAGTGACATATCCCTAATTCATCTAACTCAAAGTGCCAATTATTAACTACACGGATGTTTTTGTGGTGGGCAACTAATTTACTGTAATAATTAGTGTTTTAATTTATAAACAAATAAATTAAGTGGCAGGATAAGGAGTTTCAAATCCTACTGCACTATTTAGTAGGCGCTTAACTGATTGTTGATGTGAGTTAATTAACCCCATACTTTTTTTAATTAAATTTCTATACTGATATTGAATTTTTAAGATTTACCTTATCATAGGACTTCTGAGAAATGTTGTAACTGTCTTATATATTCTAATTCACGTTTGAAAATCTTCATTACATCATGGCATTTACTTAACTGATATTCTATTATAATTTACAGAAAAGACAGATTCGTTAATGATACACTTTCTTATTCAATGAGACTGGTCACAACCTCAAGTACTATGACATTCCTTCTCGGTTATTGTTATACTAAAGAAAGTACCGCTGCCTATTTTGCTGAAATGTTGGGAAACTCTTATATTAAGAACAGAATAGTTTATTTGTAGAATTTAAGCCAAGACGTAAGAGGCTTCTATGAGTCGCTTGAATTTTGATTAGAGTCATGACGGTACATGTACAGTCTCAATATCTGTCCAATAACGAGAGGTACAATACTCATTATAATAACTAATGCCCAGCCTTTCATGGGAGGGCTTACGACACTTAGAACTTCTGCTAAACCAGGAAGGTAAATGGCTGCAATTATTAAGACAGTACATAGGGCCAGAGCTCCCCAAATATAAGGATTTTTAATTATATCATTGCTAATAAAAGAAGACCCTTTATCGCGCATATTGAATACATGCCAGAGTTGAGCAAATGCTAATGTCAGAAAAGAAATAGTCACCGCTTGCTTTTTGTCATATTCAAACCAATATAATGATATGGAAAGGCTTATTAATACCATTAATGTAATGATGAGACCATAAATACCAATTGATATCCAGTTTTGTCTCGATAATATAGGTTGCTCCGAGGCCCGCGGCTGTTTTTTCATAATATTAGGGTGTCCCTCCCCTAATCCGAGTGCTAGCGCAGGAAATACATCTGTAACCAAATTAAGGAAAAGTATATGTAAAGGCAGTATGGGCAAAGGCAAATTTACAATATAAGCAAACGTAACCGTCATGATCTCACTCACATTGCATGACATTAGATATATGACAAATTTCCTAATGTTATTAAATATTATCCGCCCCTGTTGTATTGCTACAACAATCGTTGAGAAAGAATCGTCTTTTAAGATCATATCAGAAGCTTCACAGGCTACCTGAGTGCCCCGTTTGCCCATTGCGACACCTATATCTGCCTTTTTTAGCGCAGGAGCGTCGTTAACACCGTCACCTGTCATCGCAACAACCGAGCCCGCCTTTTGATGAAGTGAGATCAGATCAAGTTTTTGGCTTGGACTTACTCGAGCAAATATGTTTGCTTGCAATAGGCTTTCTCTACTATCAGAAGATGATGATTTTGGATCAAGAACTTCCTTACCTTGAATAACGTCGGCAGCACCGTTGTCAATCAATCCAACAGACCATGCAATATTGTGTGCTGTTACTGGTTGATCCCCTGTAACCATGATCACTCTGATTCCGGCATCCTTGCAGTATGCAATGGATTCTTTTATTTCACTGCGTGGAGGATCATTCATTCCAACCAAGCCGAGAAAAACTAATTGCTCATATGGATTGCTCTCTATTGATTTGACAGTCTTTGTTGCAAGAGCCAAGACACGAAGACCATCCTTTGCCAGTTCATCTGTACGCTTAAGCCATACAGCACGATCCTGATGCTTGATTTCTTGTTCACCTTGATCTGTTGAGATGAAAGAACATGCTTCCAAAACAACTTCGGGGGCACCCTTAACAGAGACAACAATTCCATTTTTGTCTTCATTAAAAGTAGCCATCATTTTTACTTCAGGATCAAATGCTACCTCCCTGAGCTCAGGTTTTTCTTTTAATAGAGAATCGTGCTCTATGGCTGCTATTTCGCCAGCCGTTAAAAGTGCTATCTCTAGTGGGTCACCCGTGGACTTTTTTGCACCGTCTTGTGATTCGCTGTCAATAGATGCGTTATTACATAGGACTCCTGTTTCAAGCAATTTAAACAATATCTGTTCCTTATTCGGATCGATAATTTTACCTTGTGATATAAAACTACTTTTTTTCTCTGCGCTATTGTTGGTTAAATGATAAGTTACTGAATCAGTGATTACCCTTGTTACTGACATCCTATTTTCTGTTAGAGTGCCAGTCTTGTCAGTAAAAATAACATTGGTAGCCCCCAGAGTTTCTACCGCGGATAAACGGTTAACTAATGCATTTCGACCAGCCATACGGATCATTCCCCTTGCCAGTGCTAGAGTTGCGACAATTGGAAGTCCTTCGGGTATTGCTGCGACAGCAAGTGCAATTGAAGTCTCTATCATCAAGAATACTTCCCTACCTCGAATAATACCTATTAATGCCACAATACCAGTTATGGCAAGAGTGATCCATATAAGTTCTTTGCCCAGTCTGTTCAAGCGTTTTTCCAGTGGAGTTATTTCTTCGTGCGCCTGATCAACAAGTGAAGAAATTTGACCAAGTTCGGTCGCCATACCAGTTACCACTACTACTCCTTTGCCCGATCCACGGGTAACAGCTGTTCCCTTGAAAAGCATATTTTTACGTTCGGCAAGAATTGTGTCTTTCCCTATTGCTTCTTCAATTTTGCTCACAGGCTGGGATTCACCTGTGAGTGTAGATTCATCCGTTTGAAGCTTAGAAGCTTCTATAATTCTAATATCTGCTGTTACTATGTCCCCACCTTCAAAAACTACTATATCTCCAGGTACTAATTCCTGGGCGGGAATTTCGGTAATTGAACCGTCTCTTATTACCTTGCAATTTACCCTGGTTAACCTTCGTAAAGAATGCATTGATTGTACTGCTTTTAGCTCTGTAAAGAATCCAATTGCAGAATTAATAAATATGACAACAATTATTGCTATCGCCTCAAGATATTCATCGAATATAAATGATAAAATTGTGGCGGCGATGAGAAGAAGAACTATAAGACTCTTTAATTGATCAATTAAAATTAACCACCAGTCTCTGCTTCTTGACTCGCGCAAATAATTCAGCCCGTATATCTTCCTTCTTTTATAAATCTCTTGCTTTTTGAGCCCTTCATCTGGGGATACACTTAATGATCTAAGTATCTTATCTTTAGATTCATTCCAGGGTTTGCTAGGTATAGAAAGTCTGGACATAAATAAGTCTGTTCAGAATAATCTAAGGTGTACTAAAATTTATTATTAAAGATTAATATCTAGTTTAACTTATATTGCAAGAAGTAAAATAATCACTTCCTTAAATTTATCTAATTGTATAACCAAAAATTGTACATTTCAGGAAAATTAAGAAAGGGTATTTATAGAATTGTGTTCAATCAGCAAAAAAGAGAGCATTGATTCTCAAGTCAGTCATGAATAAAATAAATTAATGACATTGAATCTTTTACTCAAACTATTACAAAAATAGAATTTGGTTAGCGAATAAGACCAAATATGATTATTAATATATTTATTTTGTTTTTGGGTCTCAGTTTACTTCTTGGAGGAGGTAGTCTTCTTGTACGCGGAGCATCGGCTTTGGCAAGAGACCTTGGGGTTTCTTCGCTTGTCATCGGTTTGACAGTGGTTGCATTTGGAACAAGTGCCCCTGAGCTTGCTATCAATCTTATCGCGGCAGTTCAGGGTAACCCGGAAATTTCCTTTGGTAATATCATAGGCTCCAACATAGCTAATATTGGACTTATTATAAGTATTGCCGCACTTTTCAGACCACTCACAATTGAAAGTGTAATCATTACTCGCGAAATTCCCATGATGGTGCTTGCAACTCTTTTGGCTTTAGTCTTAGGGGCAGATACGATATTACATGAGTTACCAAACTCTTTTGATCGGTCCGATGGGATTGTTTTACTACTGATTTTTTGTGTTTTTCTCTATTATACTATTGGCGACGTCATTAGACGAAGAAGGACTGATCCGTTTATCCAACAAGCTAAAGAATTATCTGAAAAAAGTCTGAAAAAAACGATATTTAACGTCTGGATTCTTCTAGGGGGACTGGCTTGTCTCATTATAGGGGGTAAACTCACTGTGGATTCAGGTGTAAAAATTGCCGAAGCATTAAACGTACCAAGAGTGGTTATCAGTTTGACCATTATAGCTGTAGGTACAAGCCTTCCAGAATTAGCAACCTCCATCATCGCCACATGGAAAGGTCAGACTGATCTAGCAATTGGCAATGTAGTTGGATCCAATATCTTCAACCTTCTGTTGGTCAATGGACTGTGCTCCACTCTAAGACCAATTCCAGTACCTATTCATGGAGGATTGATTGATCTTTTTATGATGACCTTTCTCTCTTTGCTTCTTCTGCCAATTTCAGTAACTGATAAAAATAAAATTGTACGTTGGGAAGGTGCAGTGTTGCTTTTTATATATTGTGGATTCAGCTTATTCAGAGTAATTTTAAGCTAACTTAGCCAATACTGTTTCTCTAGGCATATTTTTCTTGTGCTTCCCAGATCATTAATTATATCAATTAGAAAAAGATAAAATTATCATTTGTCTAATATGATGTATGTAACTTTTGAGAGTATCATACTAAATGTGTTCATCTTGGTGCCGCAAATGCAGAGTAATCATCTTGCTGATAAGTAATAGCTTGTGTTCTATATAGTCTATCTATGACAACGCATGCTGTGAGATCACCAGTTACATTCACCGAGGTTCGCATCATATCTAAAATTCTGTCAACCCCTATAATGAGTGCAATACCCGCAGTAGGTATTCCAACTCCTTCTAAAATCGTCGCTAATATTATGATTCCTGTTCCAGGAGTAGCAGGTGATCCAATAGAAGCAGCGACTGCCATTGTAACAACAAATAACAACCCAAATGTTCCGATTTGGACATCAAAGACCTGAGCTAGGAAAATTGTTGCAACTCCTTGATAAAGTGCCGTCCCGTTCATATTTACTGTGGCTCCCAGCGGAATCAGAAACCTTGCTATGGAGGGTTTGACCCCAATACTATCCTCAGCAGTTTTAATCGAAAGAGGCATAACGGCCGCCGAACTGGATGTAGAGAGAGAGAGAAGCACTACATCTTTAACGGACTTTAGAAACTCTATGGGATTTTTTTGGGCCAATAAAAATACTAACGCAAGAAAAATAACCATCATTAAGAACAGACCTAAAGTAACAGTCAGAACATAAAAAGATAACACTTTGAGAATTTCAACTCCAACCGACGAGGTTAGCCTGGCAATCAATCCAAACACGGCAAATGGCGCTATCAGCATAGCCCAAGAAACTATCTTCATGCATACTTCTTGTATGGAGCCAAGAAGATCGAACAAGGGAGCAGATTTTTCAGTAGCAAGATTAACAAGTGCTATACCAACTATTACTGCAAAAAATATAACCTGCACCATCTCACCCCCAACCATTGATGCAAGGGGGTTGCTCGGCAACAAGCTTGTTACAATCTGGGGTAAATCTGTAAAGCTAGAGACTTCTGTTAAGGTAGGGGTAATTTTTTCATCTGAATTAGTGACAGTTTTTATCAAACCGGCACTCACCAACCTTCCCGGCTTTATAAGCAAAGTCAAAGCAAGACCCAAGAAAGTAGCAATAGCCGTTGTAATCAAGAAAAAAATACCAGCGCTTATCCCGATTACCTTAAGTTCCGAAGAGCTTTCAGTTGCCGTAAGTCCCCTTACAATCGATGCAAAGACAAGTGGTACTACTATCATCTGGATGAGAGCAATAAATATGGTTCCAGGAAGTGCAAGCCAGCTGACTATAGTTGCAGAAACCTGACTGTCGACTATTCCAACAGTAGGCCCAAGAATAAACCCAGCGATTATTCCAAGAAAAAGACCGATCAAGACCTTGATCCAAAGCTGTGTTTCTACTAGATGCTGGAGGGTTCCGCTCAGTCGTCTTAACGAGGAAAGTTCAATCTCTTTAAATGGTTCACCCATAGTTTGATCTATTAATGAATAATCTGTGCTGTTGCATAATAAATACTACAAAACTTACATATGCATTTTCTAAGCTTTAGTTTTCTCTAATTCCTTTATAATAGCTTTTTGAATTGCTAGATTGTTTGGATAATAAACAATCCCAGTTTTTGTTTTAATCTCTATATTAAACAGTGAAAGGTTTAATACTTCTCCTTCAATTGTATTATCGCCGTCTTGTATTTTGACTTTAGTGCCGGCTTTTATCGGGTATTCAAAAAATAGAATAACAGCAGACGTTACGTTTGAAAGAACTGACCATGAAGCAAAAAGAGCTATTCCAGCTATTGCGAAGAAACTTGTAATATAAAGCGAGAGCCCTTCTATGCTAATTCCCCAAATTAATATCAAGATAGAAAAATACATGGTAACCCAAAAAATGGTGTTTAATTTCTTGATGAGGAAAGCTCTTTCAGTTGTATATTCATATTTTTCAGAAATCCCCTTGATAACCTTGTTAAGCAACTTTCTTGAGCCGAAGAAGATCAGTGCCACAACTATCGATAATATTATTTGAAAAATCATTTATACACCTCTAGACTTTCATAAATTAATGTATATTTTTAGAAATTATAACTTAAATATGTGTATGGAATAAGCCTTTGTCCAGTGTTGATATAATTATAGAAATCCCAAAGGGTAGCAGGAATAAGTATGAATATGACAAAGGAAGAAAGGCGTTCAGGCTGGACAGGATGATATTTTCTTCTGTGCACTATCCTGCCGATTATGGATACATAGAAAATACGTTGGCAGAAGATAACGATCCACTGGATGCGCTTGTTTTAGTCTGGGAACCTACATTTACTGGATGCATAGTGGAAGGCAGGCCTGTGGGATATCTGGATATGAAAGATGAAAAGGGGCAGGACGAAAAGGTTTTGTGCGTCCCACTTACTGATCCTCACTGGGAACATATTAAAGACATCGAGGATGCGCCCTCGCATCTATTAAAAGAAATCGAGCACTTTTTTATGATTTACAAAGAACTTGAGAGTAAGAAAGTAGAAGTAACTGGATGGAAAAATAGAGAGTGTGCAATTGAGATTATAAAAAAAGCTAAGCAAAAGTTTAATTCTAGAGGATAATTATTTTAAGGAGCAAAGATGCCTAAGATAGATATTGAATTAAAATTGAATTATAGAAAAAATGATGAAGAAAGGTTGGATGAGTTAAATATTGATGGAATATTGGAGGAATTAGGAGATATAATAGTAGATCACTTTAATATTATCCAAAAGATTTATGGAACTGTTAACATATACAAAAAAGACAAGCTCAAAAGCTCTTTGAATTTTGACTAAAAAGCAATATCTACCAATAATATTGTAGTTGTAATAAATATTTCATACAATATATACAATAACTTCTGTATATAACAAATAGAGGTATATTGTAGATATTAAAACAGTTTTGACAGATGTTTTAGGACAAATTGGCATTACAGGCTTTGCCGACATGCTAATCATGTCTTTTATTATTTACTCCCTTATAGCATGGCTTAAAAGAACCCAGGCTCGATTTATACTCACTGGAATTCTAATAGTCGGAGCAGTTTACCTTTTATCTCAACATTTCAACCTAGTATTAACTAAACAAATATTACAAGCTTTTTTTGCAGTTATCCTGTTTGCTATACTGATAATTTTCCAGAAGGAATTGAGACAGCTTTTCGAACAGGTTGCGCTTTGGAGTTTTAATCCTGCATTGAAGAGAGAACAGATTCAAAGTGAGTTTCAATCGAATATTCTGATTATATCACAGTCGCTTATAGATTTCGCAAATGAAAAAATAGGCGCGTTAGTTGTCCTTCCAGCAAAAGACAACATTGAAGGCTTTTTGGACGGAGGAACTGAGTTAAATGGGGAACTAAGTGAAGAACTGATCAAGAGCCTTTTCGATCCTCACTCATCGGGACACGATGGAGCGGTTATCATAGAAAATGATAAAGTCACAAAATTTTCCTGTCATCTACCACTCTCACAAGACTTTAAACAGCTTCAAAAACGTGGTACCCGTCATGCAGCCGCCCTTGGTCTTGCAGAAAACACAGACGCTCTTTGTCTTGTAGTTTCAGAAGAAAGGGGAGAGATATCAATAGCAACAAATGGAAAGCTCACAAAAATACCGAATGATGAATTAAATAAATACTTAGAAGAATATTATACAGAAATATATCCAGACATTTCATCTGTTTCATGGAAAGACTTTTTTAAGAAAAACTACAGTGACAAGGCTATAGCAATAGCAGCTTCAGTATTACTATGGTTTGTGTTTGTCCATGAGTCTAGGCTGGTGTACAAAAGCTTCACAGTGCCTGTAAAAAATATAGTAATACCCGCAGAAATGAAGATTGATTCTGTTTATCCCGATAACATTAAAGTAGTTTTGACAGGCTCAAGAAAGGATTTCTTTTTTTCAGACAATGATGATATTAAAGTATTTATAAGACTTCCCGATGCCGCTGTTGGCAAAAACGCAGTCACGATTTCTAAAACAGACGTCGTAGTTCCCAAAAACCTGGTGCTTGAAAAAATTCAGCCGGAAAGCTTAAGCATAAATCTTTTAAAAAAAGAGCAGCCAGTCAGACAAAATCTAAAGGGGGGAATTAATAATGGAACAAAATAGCCAGTTAATCCCGTTTGTGAGCAAGTTTTTTGATTATGATCCGCTAACTGCGACTCATACTCTTGAGGCTATGGAAAGATCACAAGCAGTACAAGTGCTGTCTGAACTACCTCCATCAATTTCTGCAAAAATATTTAAGCACCTTCAGGTCGATTATGCATCGGAACTCTTAAAGTCAGTTTCTTCAGAGACCCTTAAGGAAATCGTTGGGAATCTTGATCCACAACAGGGAGCAATGATCTTTCTTAATATAGAAGAAGGCTTGAGGCATAAACTCCTGGAATATTTAACTCAAAAGGATAAAAAGGCTATACAGGAACTGCTTACTTATCCCAAAGGAAGCGTAGGTAATATTATGTCTACCGATTATGTTGCCTTTCATAATGATATGAAGACAATGGACGCTGTGAATAAAATTAGAGAGCGTTCTAGGGCAAAAGCCCCGCCTGCGTCATATGTATATGTTGTCGACTCCGAAAATCATCTTATTGGTATCTTGAATATGAGAGACCTTATAGTGGCGGATGATGACACACCGTTGGAATCGATAATGACGAAAAATGTCTTTACACTCGACGCTTTTACTCAAAGAGAAGATGCGGCAAACGAGCTTTCAAGCAGAAAATATTTTGCTGCACCAGTTGTGGACAGTGAAAATCATCTGCTTGGAATAGTTAAGGCGGATCAGCTTATAAGCCAGGCACAAGTGGAAGCTACTGAAGACATTTTGAAAATGTTCGGTGTGGGTAGCGAAGAGCGCGCGTTCTCTACACTATTTTTCTCACTTAGAAAAAGGCTGCCCTGGCTTCATATAAACCTGGTTACTGCTTTTATGGCGGCAAGTGTGGTTGCTCTGTTTGAAGGAATTATAGCAAAGATCACTGTACTTGCCGTGTTCTTGCCCATAGTAGCGGGTCAAGGGGGTAATGCAGGTTCACAATCACTTGCGGTTGTGATGAGGGGGCTTGTTATGCGTGAAATTTCTCCAAGGGAGTCAAAGAAGATGCTTCTTAAGGAAGGCAAAATTGGTTTTGTAAACGGCGTGGTCATAGGGCTAGTAACTGCAGTGGTTGCATATTTGTGGAAAGGCAACCCTTATTTAGGGGTTGTTATAGGACTTGCAATGATAGTAAACCTTGTGGCGGCAGGATTATCAGGAGCGTTTATACCGCTTACACTAAAAGCGCTTGGTCAGGATCCTGCACAATCTTCCAGCATAATTTTAACAACAGTTACAGATGTAGTTGGATTCTTCGCATTTTTAGGATTTGCCGTAATATTTCAAAGCCTGTTAATATGATGTATTTATACGCTGATTAACACTATTATATTGATCTGTATACTAAGTAATTCTCTGATCCGAGCTGACTACAATTTTTACACAATATTTTCGGGATTCCTTCTAATTTATTGGAGATATACCAAGCAGGCTTGTTAACCCAGCTTTCAACTACACCATGAACAGCGCATTCTAGCCAATAGTTAAGCTTAGGTTTAATATATTTATATGTTGAACAGCGTATAGGTAATGCATCGACACTCAAAGCTATTTCTTTCCATTCTTTTCCATGTGGTTTTATTGATAACCACCTTTTATTACATCCATATCTTTCAAATACAATAGCATGTGCTATTTCATGCCTCAAAGTGTTTTGAAAATCAGATATAGCATTAAATTCTAAGTAATCTTTGTTTATTTCAATTGTTTTTTTTATGTAGTCACATTGACCTAGTCTATGTCTTGGTAACCTTTTGACACTCAATGACCAAAGGTGATTCAAATAGGACCTTAAAAGAACTTTAAAATCAATTTTAAGTATTACTATTTTTTGTTCTAAAGAAAATATTTCATCACTGAATGTTCTAATCATGACCTATAGTAAATATATAATACTACGTTTTTATTTTATAAATTTAATCAATAATAAATTAATAAATAGTGTTTATTAATATGGTTATACAGCACATCTAAATCAATAATACTTTTGATGTATTTTTAGTCCGATTATTTATACCAAGTTATCTAAAATAAGCATCTAAAAATCTGAATTAGTTTTAGGACTTAGAACTACTTAGCATCGATTTTAAAATCGGAGTGAAATACATATATTGCATTATATAACTTTTTAGAAACCGAAATATATTTTAGGTTATGATCTCAATTAGCCTTAAAGGAAATATAGTTGGCAAAAAAAGATACTGTATATATTTCAAAATCTAAAATAGGCAGAGGGGTATTTGCCAGCAAGGATTTTCTTCCTGGTGATTCAATCCTAGTTTTTAAAGGTAGGAGAATTGATAAGGATGATCCGATACATAAGACTCTATTTGGATCAAACATGCTACAGACAGGATATAAGACATATATTATGCCTGAGTCACCAGCAGTTTTTATAAATCATTCCTGTAATCCAAATGCCGGAATTATAAATAACAGGAAATTAGTTGCTATAAAGCAGATTAACGAGAATGATGAAATTACTTTTGATTATTCCACCACAATGGATGAAGATTTCTGGACAATGGACTGTCTTTGCAGTGAACCCTTATGCAGAGGAGTCGTTAGAGATTTCAAGACAATCCCAATCGATCTTCAACAAAAATACTTATCATTAAATATAGTGCAAAAGTTTATAGTTAACAGGTATGGGAAACACACTAATATACTCTAAATAATCTGCTTTCACCTTTGTATCTGAAATAAATTTTTTGTGCCCAATTTTATTAAGAAGGTTATGCCAAATTATGCCTTGTAGATTTTAGCTAAAATAGCATACTCTCTATTGAAAAGTTAAAAATATTTATAATATATTGTAATAGATGCTCACTTTTAAATTTAGTAAAAATATATTATAAATATAAATATGATTAACGTTTTATTGGTAATCCAGCCTAACATATACTATGAGCTGTTAACAAAAAGGCTGAAATCAGAAAAAGATATATCATTAGTCGGCAAGGCTTCAGATGAAAACGAGTTATTTAATCTAGTTGCTGAACATGAAGTTGATGTAGTGTTTATTGACTCGCTTATTCCAAATTTAGATTATTCGAAAATTATAGACAAGTTAGATGAGATCAACCCTAATATTGGTTTGGTTGTCCTATTCCACAACTATGATGTAGATTTATTAGTAAATGCAATACATTGTGGTATTGATGGATGTCTGAATATTAACTCTAGCTATATTGATCTTGTTCAGTCAATAAGAACTGTTAAAGACGGTGGCATCTGGGCAGATAATGAGGTTTTAACTTCCGCCTTAAAGAAATTTATAAACAAAAATGATAAAACCATCAAATCATTGTCCAATAAACTGACTAAAAGGGAATATGAGATTGCAGACCATCTATATCAGGGTTTTAGTAATAAGGCTATAGCACAAAAACTATTCATTAGTGAAAAAACTGTTAAGACTCATATTAGCCATATATTCAAAAAATTAGGTATAAAGCATAGATATGAGTTAAACTCCCAGTTACTAGAAACTTTTAAACAGTTTAAAGGTATTAAGACCTAGTAGTATAAAATATATCCCTATAAATACTTCCTAAATTATCTAAAAGTCCAATAGAATTTGTTGGCAAAATCCTTAAATTAAGCACATATTTTATGGGAGGTATGCCTTGAAATTATTATGTGTGTATTGTGGCAGTAGTACAGAGAACATTGATCAGACTATTCCTTATCATATTTGTGATAAGTGCATTAAATCTCTTAAAAAATCAGCAAAAAGAAATAAAACTGATAAGAAGATCAAACGATCTAAGTTCTTTCTGAGTTAAATAAATTGTTAATATAATTATGAGAATATGTCTATTGGAGGAATGCATTTGAAAAATATATGTCCGTTTTGCGGTAATACCAAAAAAAGCAGTGTCTCACTCAACGTTAAACACTTCGTTACATATAACATATGCGAAATGTGTATAAATGTATTAAACAGTACAGTAAAAAAGAGTAACCAAAACAATAGATTTAAAGTGAAAAGAACTAAATGAACCTGAGCAATAGACATATAAAATAGTCACTTTTGTTAGACTAATTAGCATTAGCATATTAATAAGAGGTTATGAGAAAAAATGAATCAATTTATGGATTTTATGCTTATATTAACAGGTTTTTATAATATGAATTTTGATAGGATAATAATATCAATAGCAGTACTTTTAGTTGTGATAGTCTTGATCTACTTGATATTATTGATGGTAGGCTCTTACGGAAGGAGCAACAAACTACATGTTAAGAGAACAAAATACATAATAAAATTGTTCAGTCTTTTTATCATAATATGTTATTTCGTTTTCCTACTCGTGCTGTGGGGTATAAATTCCCAAGGTATTCTAGTTTTTGCTTCTACAATATTTACGGTGCTTGGCATAGCACTTTTTGCTACATGGTCAGTGCTGAGTAACATAGTCTCCAGCGTCATAATATTTTTCGGATGTCCCTATAGGATAGGGGATTATATAAAAATTGTAGACAGTGATAACTCGCTGGAAGGTAAGATTACAGACATTAATTTCTACAATGTTATACTAGAAGATATAAACGCAAATATTATTACATATCCTAATAATATTATTTTACAAAAGGCGGTTATAAAAAGTTTACCATAATGATGTACTGCTCCCCTTTTATCAAGCAGCGTTTAGTAGAGGATTTTCCTTTTTCTTGTAGTATATTCATCCTGGGCCTGCGCTGGGGTTCGGTACCCATGCGCCGAATGCAGATATTTATTGTTATAGTAATCCACCCACTTATCCAGTTCATAATCAAGTTCTCTATCATTCTTCCATTCCCTTAACCAAAAGAGTTCTTCTTTCATTGTTCTTATCATTCTTTCTGTATCTGCATTACCTTTGGGGTTATTGTAGCTGGTAAATACTTGCTCTACTTCAAGATTGGAACAGGCTTTTATAAAACTGAGTGAAGTAGGCTGACTACCGTTATCACTCATGAGCTTTAGCCCATGACCCCTTACTCCTCCGGGGAACTCTCTATTAAGTCCCTTCTCTAAGGCTTCTAACCACTCTGTTGTTCTTGCTTGTCTTCCACTGTAGTGACCTACTATCTTCTTCGTATACCAGTCCAGTACTATTACTACATATACCCAGCCTGTATTTGTTAAGAGCTTTGTCATATCTATTCCCCACCACTGTCCAGGTCTGTCCGGTCTGGGTTTTAGTCTTTCCGATACCCTCTTTGCTATTAGTCTAGGGTTTGGCTTTACTGTAAGGTTATACTCCCTCATTAACCTGTATACTCGCTTCTTGTTTACTATCAATTCATCTATATATCTCAGATATGCCCATACCCTCCTGTAGCCCCAGAAGGGATGTTCTGCTTTTATGTCTTTTATTCTTTCAAGTAAGTATTCGTTGCGAATAGTTACAGAGTCAGACTTGCTTCTCATATGAACTCGTCCTCTGTTTTTTTTAATTCAATGGTAAGGGAGCCGATTATTTGCGTTAGCTCCTGATTCTTCTTACGAAGGTGGATTACTTCCCCAACCTCTCTTTTAGATTCAAATGCTTTATGAGCTTCGGATAAGAACTTATCACGCCAGGTGTAATATTGGTTCTGGTGTATACCGTACTCGTTGCATATCTCTGATACAGGTCTTCCAGATAATCCTTCAAGTACTATCTTGGTCTTTGTTTTAGAATCCCATCTCCTTCGCTTCATAGCTCCCTCTCCTTATACCTTTTTGAAACTATTTTACTAGCTTAATTATACTAGGTTCTTAATGGGGAGCAGTATAATGATTCTAGTTATTACCCTAACAGCTCCTTTACTTTTAATATCATGTTAACTGTTTAAAATATATAATTATGGAAGAATTTAAAACACCAACAAATGTGAATAAATCGAAAAAGAACATATTAAAATTGTTCAGCATCGAAGAGTATCTATTCGCATTTTTGATTACATTATCAATCATAGGAATTGCAGTTACCAGTTATTCTAACAGACACGTATTAAAATACTGGCTTGTGATGGTACCTGTATTTGCAACTGTGAGCATTTATTACGGCTGGGTATTTGAAAATAAACGCAGTCGAAATAAATCAAACATTATTAGGGATCAGATACTCCAGTGGGCAGGTCTTCTCATTGCAGTATTGCTAGTTCTTCTGCTTGTAAATTATGGAAATATAAGCAGTAGTAATGCCGGATATTTTATTATTATCTTGTTGTCACTAGCAACATATATATCAGGAATTCAATATGACAGGAGGCTGATTGTACTCGCAGCATTGCTGGGATTAACCGCTGGAGTCGCGTCTGTAATTGAACACATTTTCTGGATGGTGCTTGTATTGGCAATACTCTATGGTGCTTACTTTATATATATAAAGAGGAAAAGTGTTTAATTTATTACGGGAATAATCGTCATAACATACAAAACACATAATATTAATTATTTATAATTCTAATACTGGACCCATTATCGGGAGCTTGACATGGTTACTCTGATTTCTTTGATTTCGAAAACTCCTGCATATCCTCATGAAGGTCTAGTTCATCAACTATCTCGTCTCCAATGAGAAATTCCAAGACATCTTCAAGTGCTACAACACCTACATACTGTTCATTTTTATCTTCAACACAGAATAGATGTCTACGTGTAATCAAGAATCTATCCAGAAGATCATGAAGCAGCATCTTGCTTGGAACAAAATCTGGAACGATCATTATATTGTGAATGCGCTGGTCTTTTTCCCCCCTTAGCAAGTTTTGAAAAATATCCTGCCTTCTTACTATACCTATGATCTTATTTTCATCGTCTTTACTGAAAACTGGAATTCTGCTAAAACGCCAGTGGTCTGAATCTAAATCAATTTGGCCTAATGCGGTGTTTTCTTCAAGAGCACATACAACGTTTTTGGGAGTCATAATATCTTCTACATAAGCGTCGTCTAATTTCAGCACATTGGATACCCATCTTGCTTCCTGCTTTAATATTTCGCCTCCGTGACGGCTGAGCTTAGTCAGGCTTATGATGTCTTCTTCAGTAGGTAAATTTAAATGAGAATTTTTGCCCCATAAGCTTGTAATAAACACACTTGCTTTAACAAAAGGCATCAGTATTGTCACAAGAAGCTGAATTAATGAAGATAGTTTAGGAGCCAGTGCATTCGCATAAGTAACTCCCAAAGATTTAGGAATTATTTCACTAAAGAATAGCACACCAGCTGTAAAACATGCAGAAAACAGCCCAAGCCATGCATCTCCATAATAACCAGCAACAAGAGCACCCGCCCATGAAGCTCCCATAACATTAACAGCAGTGTTAAGGGTAAGTATGGCTGCTATAGGCTCGTCTATCTTGTCCCTTAATTTCGAAAGCCTTATTCCTCCAGCATCCCCTTCTCTTTTAAGACTTTCTATCCTGCTTCTAGGCATAGAATATAAAGCCGCTTCCATAAGAGAACAAAGAAACGAACCTATCAAGCTTATACTAGTGATCACTATAATGAGATACATAACTAATCGTCTTCTTGATCTAAATTTGTAGTACCGATATGAACAATTGCATCACCCCTGTTTACAATTGGTGATGAACGGATAGCCAGTACATGTCCATCAAAACGCGATTTAAGTTTATATTCAGTCTCTCCGTAAGGGTCAGTAATAGTAGCTATAATCTGATTTCTTTTAACTTCCTCTCCATAGTCTATAAAAGGTCTGTAAAGTCCAGAGTGATTTGCTCTTATCCATGAACTTTTTTTAATAATAACTGTTTCTCTGTTACTAATAAACGCACTGTTATTCATACCCAAATAGCTCATCAGCCTTTTCACTCCTTCAATACCTTCTTTGATAGTAATTTCATCGAATCTCAATGACTCACCACCCTCAAACACTAAGATGGTTTTACCTAATTTCTGAGTCTCTCTCCTGAAAGAGCCGTCTCTCAGAGAGGAGTTCACTATGAAAGGTGGTGAAAATGCTTTTGCCAGCTCTAAATTCTTTTCAATATCAAAGGTGCATCTTATCTGAGGATAGTTTTGATTAGCCCCTCCAGTGTGTAAATCAACTCCGTAATCTATATGAGGTATCACAGTATTCATAAGTGTGTGTGCGATTCTTGCGGCAAGTGACCCGTTTTTGCTTCCCGGAAAGCTCCTGTTTAAGTCTCTTCCATCGGGCATTGTTCTGGAGTTATTTATAAAACCATAAACATTTACTACTGGAATTACCAATACAGTGCCCATTGTAGGTATTATTTCTTTGCTGGCAGTCAGTGTTCTTATAATCTCTACACCGTTCAGCTCATCACCGTGAAGTCCTGCAGTTATTAGCAGGACTGGTCCGTCTGTAGGCGCTCTGTAGATATAAACCGGCAGATCTATTACGGTGTGTGTAGGGAGTTTTGCTATCTGTAAGTCAATCCGAGTAGTTTCACCAAGGGCTACATCAGTACCATTTATTGAAATTATATGGGGCATATTTATTGATAGTTACTGTTTTACTATTTTAACTAGCTGTCTGTACGATTTTCTAAGATAAAAGATTTCATATTCTCTAACTTGCCAAAACACAGAAGCGTGTCCCCTTTTAAAATCTCCCTGGTTGATTTTGGGTTTGAGATCATTTTGTTATTGCGGTTAATGCTCATTATAACTATATCTTTTTCTCTAAAGCCTGCTTCTTTTACTGGTTTGCCGATAATCTCAGAGTTTTTAACTATCTGAATCTCTGCTACACCATAACCCTTATCTAAAGTAAACCTCTGCCTTAAATCCAGTTCAGGAAACAGTGCCTGCTCTTCTAAAAATTCTACTATTTGTCCAGCTACATCTATTTTTGTAGCCCTCTCTATCCCTTCTAGACCTGGAGAAGAGTTCACCTCCATTATTTGGGGACCGTCTTTTCCTTCAAGCATATCAACACCTGCAACATTTAGCCCCGTGATCTGAACAGCACGTATAGCAGTCTTCTCATACTGCTCGTCTAACTCCACACTTTCAACCGTTCCTCCCCTATGGACATTGCTACGGAATTCATCACCCTTTGCCTTTCTGCGCATGGCTGCTATTACTCTATTGCCTGCAACGATGGCTCTAATGTCTCTACCTTTACTTTCTTTTACAAATTTTTGTATCAGAACGTTCTGCCTCGTGCTTTGCAAGGTCTCTATTATAGCCTCTGCAACCCTATTAGTATCAGCAAGAATCACACCGATACCCTGGGTGCCTTCAAGCAGTTTAATTATAACAGGCGCCCCTCCTAGCTCATCTATTGCAGGTATGATCATTTCCTTGTTTTTCACAAATATGGTCTGAGGAAAACCTAGGTTATGCTTGGCTAATAACTGGATTGATCTCAGTTTGTCTCTAGAAGACACAATACCAATAGAAGAGTTAAGACAGTAAAGTCCCATTTGCTCAAACTGCCTGAGTACTGCCGTACCAAAAAAAGTTATTGATGCACCTATTCTGGGGATCACAGCATCAAACTTAGTAAGACGTTCATTTTTATATATTAGATCGGGATTTCCAGATTCAACATTGATGGAAAACTTTGTCGTATCCAGCACTTCTGGCTTGTGTCCCCTATCAGCGCAAGCTTCAACCAGTCGTTTTGTGCTATACAAATTAGGACCTCTGGACATTATTGCTATTTTCATTTTTTCACCCTGTTTTTTCGTTTTTGTCTGTATGATAGATTATATCTGTTCACATCGACAATAAATTTTTTGCTTAGAAGTTTTCTTCCTATCAGCACTGGATAAGTCATCTTTTCCCTGTTTGTGAGAGAAAGCTCTATGTCATAATTCCTTTCAAAAAGTCTTACTATTGTTTTTACGATATACCGCTGTTCATACTCTCCAAAGGAGCTTTTTACATTTTTTTCTTTATATATTGGTAGTTTGAACTTTTTCTTTGAATACTTGGGATGTGTAGGATCAAGAAGTTTGAACAGTACATACTTCTTGTGATTTTCTTTTATTAATTCTATAGTGCTGCAGTGAATAGATGTGGTGTACGCTCCTGTATCGACTTTAGCATCGATATTGAACAGTTTTAGCTGCGGAAAATCGACTTTATCTTTCCTGCCAATTATGGTCTTGGCCGGGTTTTCATTTACTACTTTATTTGTATACAATTTTAAGAGCAAATTATATCACAGTGATATCAAAATCTAAGCTTGTATTGACAAGTTTTGTATGATTTCAACATTCAGTGGACTATATTTAGAAGATTACTAATTTATATAGATTATTGCGAGAAGGGCGGGGTAGTATTTAATATAAACCCTTCTCGCAGTATGTAAGTATATAGAATATTCGTGATATTCTATATGAGGTATGAGATTATTTTAATAAGTTTTATGTGTCTGATGGTTCCTCCGCAGGTTCATCACCTTCTTCAGGTGCATCTTCAGGATAACCTTCTTCGTCTGCAGGTTCTTCTTCAGGTTCCTCTGAAGGATTCTCTTCATGTTCATCAAATTTGCTATAATCTGATACAATGTCGTTTCCAGCAGCATGGACACTGCTTGAATATATGCTTAATGTACCTGCCGTACAAATCATAGTTACTAACACAAACAACAAAATTACTCTTTTCATTAGTCATTTTACCTCCTTAAAAAATTTGCAATAAATTAATTATTTCAAAGATAATAATCAATACTTCAGAAGTTGTATTTTGGGTGTAGAAAAAGATTTAAGAATGTAAGACTAAGTATTATTATTTTGCTAGATTACAAAGGCAAACTACTTTAGTTACCGAGAATTACTCCAGTAATCAGACCTATACCAAACAGTAAAAAAATCATAATTGATTTAGACATTTCTAATTTCCAGATTAAGAAACTTACTTTTACCACTTAAAATTTAGAAAAGCGAATACAAGCACTATTAATGCCAAGATTAAGCCTGTTCCATGTTTAAAGTTCATCTCTAATATACTCCTTATTTAAGACTATCTTTTATCTCAATAATGCTATAAAGTATGACTTAAATGTAATGATAGAAAGACAACAATCAATAAAAGAGGAAATAGCAAACAGCCTGACACACGGATTGTTCTTTATCGCTGCAATTGTTTATAGTTCTTTTCTTATAGCAAAATCATTAGAAACAAAAGATCACCTTGTAATTATCGCAAGTACCGTTTTTGTAGGATCGATTATCACTGTTTATTTTATTTCTACTCTTTACCATGCTATGCCAAGAAACAGGGCAAAAAATATATTACGCCTTGTAGACTATGGCGCTGTTTATTTTCTTATAGCTGGTACATATACTCCAATTGCGCTCAATGTTATTAAAGGCAAATGGGGCTGGGTGCTGTTTTCATTAGAATGGATTCTGGCATCAATCGGCATAATATTTTTGTACTACACAGGCTTGAAATATAAAAGACTCTTAGTGTTGTTTTATTTAATCATGGGGTGGCTCGTACTGATTGCCATGAAGCCGTTATGGTTAACCCTGCCTGTATGGGGAATTTTTTGGGTGTTTACAGGCGGCCTGGCATATACTATTGGAATATGCTTCTATAGGTACAGTTATCTAAATTTTCGTCATTTCATTTGGCATATCTTTACAGTCGCTGGTACTTCCTGTCATTCTACAGCTGTGTTTTTGTATGCTGTTTGAATTCACATCATTGAGTTAAAAGTAGTTAAGCAACAAAACATATAGCCAAGTAATATAATACCACCAGAACTATTTCTTACATTTTCAGCAAGTAATTCTATAATATTGAATTAATATCAGCAGATACATAATTTTAAAATGACGTTTCATAGAAATGATTAGTTCGAAGAGTATACAAGAGCCCCAGAGCAAATTATTCATAATCTACCGTATTATTTGATATATACAGTGACGTCTTCCTAATTCTATAAACTCAAATTCTCGATTGTTAACCGCACGGATGTGAGTTCATTTAAGCTTTCAATAAATTAATAAGGAGTAATATCTCTTTAATTGATTGGACGTAGCTAAATATAGAAAAGCGTAATTTAATGAAATTTGAAAGGTACAAGAAAAAGCAATTAATTAAGTTATATAGTATCGAGTTTTACTTATAATATTTAATATTAGAGACCTAGTGAGAAAAGATCCAGTGCTCTATAGATAATATAACAATATTGGTAGTTACACATTTTATAACTTACTGAAAATAAACAAAAATATTTTCAGATATTTTTTCATATATGTGTGGATTTCATTATTTTTCAAATATATTCTTTGATAATTCTTTGAGAGACAAGAATCTCAGGCAATATGGGAAATGGCGTAACATGTTATGATTATTGATAATTATTATGCGGGCGATGGGGGATTCGAACCCCCGACCCCTGGCTCCGGAGGCCGGTTAGGGCAATTTTTCTAACGTTCCGAAATCATTAAATAATCAAAAAACGCCCTAAAAATAGGGTATTCCATATGTTCTGATAGTTTTATATGATCCATAAAACCTCAAAGAATACATATCATTCTTTGAGTATTCTTTGATAGTTAAATATTCGAAAAAAGAGTAAATATTACTTTAAAACAACTGGTCATTAATATAACCATATAACAAGATTACTCTAAATAAGAGTATTGTAAATTCTCTATTACTACTATGAACCTAGACTAAGAAGAAGGAAAAAACTACACAATATTATCATACATTATTTTCAACTCTCTGAAAAAATATGAACAATTTATAACTCTAAAGG
>JABAOH010013283.1_pt1 | contig 33382 bp, 42 predicted proteins | sample 7062181 | NCBI WGS metagenome assembly JABAOH01 (sample SAMN14538630, study PRJNA623070) | marine sediment metagenome | biome: marine biome [ENVO:00000428]; feature: marine pelagic biome [ENVO:01000023]; material: deep marine sediment [ENVO:00002113]; isolation source: pool of 5 deep marine... | reverse complement strand
AGGAAAACTCCCAAAAAACGGCTCATTGTAAGTGGGCGGACGCATGCCTATCCAAGATGTTACTTCTGAGAGCCTATGCTGGTGCATCTTCTATGCGACTTTTAACATCACGCGCGCATCACCGTATTCCTTATATGTTAGTGTGGAAATTGGGTTTCTACTCTTCAGATGTTACAAAGGAGATGATGTGAAATGCCGCCAAGATGCGAAGATTGCGATGGTCAGCTGATCGTTCTTGAAACATTCTGCACGAATCCCTATAACAAGAACATGGAATGGTTTAGGGACATCAAGAAAAGGTGCGTTTGCGACGGCTGTGGCAAAGAACAGGAAATCACGGTAGAAACGATAAAACAGGCCAAATTGTTCAAGTAAGCGCGTGCCCTTGGAAAGTAGGGGTCCTGAAACTGCGTCTTATGTATTCTTTAGTGTAAGAGTAGCCATTAAAAAGTAATTAAAGAGATACGCGCATAAGGCTATATCGAGGCCAAAAGTTGGTTGAGTGCCCTGAGTGTAGAACTTGGGTGGTCGCTAGTCCAGTTAAAACATGGTCCATGATTGGCAAACCTAGCAAGACAGGTAAGCGGTTTAAACTTACCCTAGGAATGTTCCAGTGTCCTAAGTGTGAAAAAAGATTTCGCGCTGTTCTTGGAAAAGAGAAAATAACCATTAAACGTGGGATTGAAGAAATAAAGAGAATTGAGACGGGACTCATGCAAACTTTGAGAAATTTACGGGAAAAAATTCAGAAGTTGGAAAATGAGAAAGCTGACCTAATGGCGGAAATAGAAGAGCTTAGAAAAGAAGGAGAGAAAAAAGCTAGCGCCTTAGAGAAAGAGGTAACTACCTTAAAGAAGGAAGCAAAATCGCTAAAAAAGTTGCTAGAAAACTCCGAATAAGCGCGCACAGCGCACTCGAGATGATCATGTAGCCAACGGAAAGTTTCTGGCGCAACGTAATTACGGACAGCAAATGGCGCTTGGGCTCAAATCCCGACCTAGGCCTCTGGCACACTTTTAATATGGTGTTGGCTACAGAGTATTTAGGAGATGATATCATGTCTACACTAACACCTTTCCAGCGAGTTATGGCAGCCATCGAGCTGAAAGAACCTGATCGCGTTCCAGTGGTGCCTATGATAACTTACACTACGGCACAGCTCATCGGCATCCAGTTTTCTGAGGCATTATACAGCGCTGAAAAGATGGCGAAGGCTCTTGTAGCTGGTTACAAGTCTGCTGGATATGATGGAATCTATGTTGGTTGGGAGTCGTCCTTTAATTTAATGGCTGAAGCTATGGGTTGCAAACTTCAAGTTCAGCCAAACAACATTGCTTTTGTTAAGGATCAACTGATAAAGGAACAAAGCGATCTGGACAAAATTAAGGTTGCAGATCCTGAACAAGACGGGCGATTACCTCTACACCTTAAAGCCATTAACTTGGTTAAAGAAAAAATTGGAGAAGACGTACCAATCTTCAAATACGTACCTGGACCACTCACCCTTACAAGTATTTTGCGCAGTCAAGACCAGCTTCTGATGGACCTCGTTAGAAACCCGAAGCTTGTTTACGACATCTTGAAACCGTCAACTGAGTCTTCAAAACGGTTTGCCGTAGCTACTGTGGAACATGGAGCAGACATAGTTGTCGTGGCAGACCCTATAGCTTCCTCCACTGTTATCTCTCCGAAGACGTTTGATCAATTTGCCTTATCACCCATAAAAGAAGTTTTAAAAGCCATCAGCGAAGTTGGTGGAATCCCGTCGCTACATATTTGCGGTAAGACCAGCCCCATCCTTGAGCGGATGGTGGATGCTGGAGCCCGCATAATTGAACTGGACTATCAAGTGGACCTCGCATTCGCTAAGAACAAAGTTGGGAAAAAAGTTTGTATAGAGGGAAATGTTGATCCAGTCAGTGTCCTTTTAAACGGAAAGCCGAATGATGTGAAAAGAGAGGCTAGGGAGTGCATCAAAAAGGCTGCTAAGGGCGGAGGTTTTATGCTTAGCTCTGGCTGCGAAGTTCCTTTAAACGCTCCTTTTGAAAATATTAAGGCTATGGTTTCAGCCGCCAAGAAGTATGGACAATACCCCATGTAGTGAGAAAATTGCCAAAATAGCTTATCCATATTTAATTGTACTCTGCACTGCGAATTCATAACCCATTAAAACACCATTGTGGTAAGGTTTGGTTAGGTGTGTTACAATGCTGAAAAATGAAGACATCATGGTTGAAGATGTAGTAACTGTGGAAGCAGATGAAGCTGTGACGAAAGCTGTGGAGCTTATGAACAAACATGAGATAGGATGTTTAATTGTGACAAAACATGGGAAACCCATCGGAATCGTAACGGAAAGAGATTTGTTGAAGAGAGTTTTGGCTAAGTCAAGGAAACCAGAAAAACTCAAGGTTTGGCAAATCATGTCAGCACCTCTCGTTTTTGGAGACCTTAACATGGATGTTGAAGACACCATAAAGTTCATGCTTAAGATGAAAATCAAAAAACTGCCTATAGTTAGAAGAGGAAAACTTCTTGGTCTCGTAACATTGACAGATCTTGTCAGTTTCCAACCTCAAATGGTAAGCATACTAAAGAAACTCTCTGCATCGGGGCTACCTTCTCCGCCGAGACGATTACAGAAAGTCATCGATTATTACGTAGTTTGATAAATGTACAGACTAGAAACTTCATAATGAATTAGAGTGTTAAAAAGATACGTTAATCCAAATCGGCATCATTGGAGAATCCTCGGCTTTCCCAATATCCTCTATAGTCTACATCATCTGATAGTTCAATTTTTGTTATCCATTTTATCCATTTATATCCATATTTGCTCTCCGCTACAAGCTGGAAAGGAAAGCCTCTTTCAGGTGGAAGGATTACACCATTCATTTTATAAGCCATTATTATGTCGTTATCGATTACGTAATCTAGAGGTAAAGATGTCGAATAACCATCGTAGGCATGAAATATTACTACTTTTGCGGCGGGAGCAACTCCTGCCTCGGTTATTAAGTCTTTTACCAACACGCCTTCCCAGAGAATGGTAACGCTCCAACCCTCTACACAATGTAATATAACAATCTTCTCGTAATGCTGCTGGTTACCAATAACATCATCATAAGTATATTCTATTGTATTATTCACAAGCCCAGTTAAGACAAGCTTGTAGCTTTCGTTATCTATATACTGTGGTCCTTTTATTGAGTTCTCTCTAAAATCATCTATTGATGAAAGCTTTTGTCCTTCATATTCTCTAATTTCTATGGGTTTCAACGTATTTGTTTTGTTTGCAGTTTCATCTATCCAAACTTTTCCACCAGCAAGAATAACCGCAACTACTACTAATACCGAAATCCCAACAACAAGAGGTTTTTTCCCGTGCAATTTCCATCGCTTAGAATGGAATTTATTAAATAAAAAGGCTTTCTTTTTTATAGCTATTTAAAGTAATTAAGAAACTTGCAGAATCAGAATCTTTGAGGGCCGGTAGTTCAGTCTGGTATGAACGCCTGACTTGCACTCAGGAGGACGGGGGTTCAAATCCCCCCCGGTCCACCATACTTCTTCAGGAACTCGAAAACAAGCGAGACTATCACATACGTGAAATTGAATGAGTAACCTTAACTCCTCTTATGAGACTTCGACTGATTAAGCAACCTCGGTTCACAATTGACTTACATCTTTCAAAGGCGTTAACGTCTTCATCAGAGATTTGCACCTGAATCTGCATGTCAATTTCATCAACAAATTCTCGTCCAGACTCATCCTTACTTATCGTCACCTCAGTCTTCGTCTTAAGCGCATTAACATCAACACGAGTCTTCTGAAGCAGAGTGAAAAGCCAACCCGCCATGCAATAAGTGACGGATGCCGCCAAAAGTTTCCGAGCAACTCCTCCCCTCTGGTCTTCGGAAACGCGAGACGCAGCGATAACTAAATCGTCCATTGCTCCATGTCCAAACTTCACTTTAAAATCAACATCTCCAAGATACTCCAGTTCGACACCAACCTTCTCCATACCATGCTCACCAATCATAAAGCCTCGCAATCCTAAATTATAAGATTTTTCAACCAAAAATCACGCTTAAACAAAGTTAAACTTCTTTTTCCACAGGTTCCCGTACGACGCTGATTAGAAATAGTGCAGCCATCAGCTCGACAACAGCGAATAAATAGAACGGTGCTGCGGGATCAACTGTTTGAAACAGAAAACCTCCCATAAGTGCGCCTAACGCCGCTGAAACAGAGTTGCTCGTGTCCCAAAGAGCCGTTATTCGTCCCCTCATCGCCCTAGGTGTTAAATCAGCTTGAAGAGCCTCATGAGCTGGTGCATAATAAATTCCTGTCACTACAATAAGAAGAGTAACGATCAAAGCTTGAATGAAAGAGCGGGAAAAAGTAAAAAGAATAGCAGAAGGAGCGCACGTAGCCGCTGAAATTATCATAATTTTTCTTTTACCAAACTTGTCGCTGAAGTGTCCTCCAGGAATCTTTAAGACTATTGCCAAGAGAAATTGCAGACTAACAATTAACCCCCATTCCGGGTCTGTAAGCCTGATCACGTCATGTGCATAAAGAATGTAATATTGTCCTACAGCTCCATTGGCAAACGTTATCAACGCGTATGAAACTATTAGCGCTTTTAGACTGGTAGGCAATGGATAAGGTAACTTCATGAAACTTCTAAATGCGTTAAGATTTGAGAAAGTTAATTTTCCGACAACTCTGCTTCGCAGTGTTTCTTTAAGAAAGAGTAAGACGACAAAAGCTGAGATGAGGGCAGCGACAGCAGCATATATGCACGCTAACCTAAAGCCGTCCAGTAAGCCGTGGTTCTGAATCAGCCACACGCCGACGAGAATGGCTATTGGTACTGGAAGAGAGGAAATAACTTGGAGAGACGCTATTCCAGTGGTTCGTTTTTTAGGTTGAATTGAATCGATCACTATAGCTTGGGAGGCTGGGCGAGATATGACTCCTAAAGCACTGATTACACTTAACACAGCGAATATACGCCAGTCCTGTGTAACCGCATAAAGTAATGGAAAGAATATGCCGTAGAAGGCAGATAGAACTATGATTCTTGTCCTGCCATAATGGTCAGTGATCAAGCCTCCCAAAAGAAACACAGCAGATTGAACTATAAGTGTCGCAAATGTCATTAATCCAAGCGTAAAGGGGTTTCCACCAAGCTCATCGAAGTATCTGGGAACCCATATGCTAATAATCCCTGCTCCAAAGCCTCCAATAGCACTGCTCACTGCAATGGTGGCTAGATTTCCACGAAGAAAATTTAAGCCATTTCGAGATTTTTCATTTTTGACAGAAACAGCTTTTCTCACATTTTTTCGCCTGCTAGGAGGAACTAACCAGAGTCTAATTCTTCGCTATTTTATACCGACTTGTCACATTTTGCATGTTGCCATTCTCAAAAGCGTACACTTCTTTCAGGTCTTTTTTCCAGTCTCTTTCATACATTTTGGGGTAATCAATTTTTTTCTCTGAAGGATCCACGTGAATCCATCTTTTTTGTTTTTCATTCCAAACTTCTGTCCATACATGATCGGACATGTCAAGAATTAATCTAGCACGATAGTTGTGTGCCAAACAGAGAGCAGTGAATAGAATGCTGAACTCTCCACATTTTCCTTTACCGTAAGCCAGTATTTCCATAGGATCGCTGTGTCGAATTATGTCGCCTTTACTCCATTCAACTTTCTCATGAAGCCATTCTAGTAACTCGGTCAAACTGAAGTTTCTTTCAAAGAGGTTTCTGAGTTCGGATAGCAACATGGAGTCTATTATTTTTTCGCTGATTTTTCGGTATTTTTCAATGGCATCTTGTTTTAACAGAGTCATTAAACCACTGCTCCTTAAGCGTGTATTTTTTACGTGGTTTTCGATGGCAAAATCTCTTATGAAGTGGCGATTAATACTGAACGTCAATAATTGTACTGTAGTGGGCTGCATGAAAATATATGATGAAAAAATTAATTTAGAAAGTCGCTTGTAACTATATTTCTCGTGCCCCCATAGTCTAGAATACTCACAATGGGCGGAAGACTATTGAAAGAAAAAAAACCGAGATTCAAGATATTTCCAAAACGTGGTTACATTGTTCTCTTGATTGTCATATTAATTGTTTTTCTCCTTTTCACTGAACTCTCCATGATCTTGGCAAGAGGAGGAGCGAAAGTTATCGAATTTCTTTACACAAGCGAAAAGCAAAGCTGGATTGAAGAAGTTACTCCTCTTTTTGAACAGTGGTATTTTGAAACGTTTAACGAAAAAATCAACATTAAACTCACAGTAACGGGAACACACGACAGTGTAATTCAAATTCTCTGGGGCAACGTCAAGCCTGTTGCATGGAGCCCAGCCTCAAGCATATGGATACCCTACATAAACCTAATGTGGAAAAACCTAGGCTACGAGGGAAAAATCGCTCCAGACAATTGGAACAGAACTGTTTTGTCGCCGGTCGTTATTGCCGGATGGGAATCCCTCATTGAACAACATAACATTACGAGTTTTAGAGATTTATATGAACTGGCACAAACCGATGAGTTCAAGTTTGGGCATCCTGATCCTCGAGACAGCAACGGCGGCACGATGGCAGTTGCTCTCGAATTCGCTGAAGCAGCACGCAAGAAGCCTGAAGAGCTCACTGCCGAAGATTTCATAGACGAAAATATTCTGGAATTCGTCAGCACCCTTGAATCTAAGGCAGTGTATTATGGGAAGAGCACAGGATTTTTTGGTAGATGGGCAGCAGAAAATGGTCCCTCAGCCATCAGTTTTTTCAGTGTTTATGAAAATGTAGTTTTAGATAATTCTCTTAAGGCTGAAAATAAATGGGGAGAACCTTTAGTTGCAATTTATCCTAAAGATGGCACACTCTTATCCGACCATCCATTTGTCATTCTTGACGCGTCTTGGGTTGAACCTTGGCAGAAAGAAGTTGCAGAACAATATCTTTCTTTTCTGTTAAAAGAGGAAAACCAACTGAAAGCGCAGCAATACGGATTTCGACCAGCAAATCCGAATGTCCCTCTTAACACCACAATTTTCAGTGAAGAAAATGGAGTTCAAGCGGACATGGGGAATACACCAATTTTGAATCCACTACCAGGAGAAGCTTTAGAGGCGCTTTTCACAGTTTGGATCAAAGTGAAAAATCAGGGGATATGACCATCACATGGAGTGTATTGCGTAGCCTATGAAACTTCTTAATAATAAAAAACTCATCGCTCAAATAGCCATATTCGCAACTTTAGCCAGTTTAGGCGTCTTCGTGCTTTTGCCAACCTTCTACCTAATATCCTTCACACTTACCAAATGGCCCGAAATCTACACAGATGTTTTTGCTAACCCTCTCGTTGGAGATGCAAATTGGCAACAAATTCTGAGATATTTAGCCTTATCTTTTCGCCTTTCTTTTGTTGTGATTGTTCTGGATTTTCTTTTTGGAGTGCCTCTCGCATATTTTTTGGCTCGCAAGCGTTTTTTTGGTAAGTCATTTTTGGAGGATATAATTACCTTGTCGTTGGTGATTCCAACCTCGGGTTTTGGTGTTGCGACGTTGTTGACTTGGACTGGGATTTCTGGTTTGGGAGCTTTGATAGGTAGAGGAGTTGTTGAAGCAGAATACGTAATTCCAGTTATTAACGTTCCTTTCTTAATGTTGACAGTGCATGTTGCATTAACCTTTCCTTACATAGTTCGGACACTTCAGGCGAAACTTGAAGGATTAGAACCAGTATTTGAACGAGCATCACGAACTCTTGGCGCTTCAGCCTTCACAACCTTCAGAAAAATCATTTTCCCTCTTTCTCTTCCAGCACTCTTTTCTGGCGGAGTTCTAGCCTTTGCAAGGTCTCTCGGTGAAACTGGTGCAACCATGGTTGTTATGGGAATTCATACGACGGCGCCCATAGCTATTGTTCGCTGGGTTTCTGAGTTTAAACTAGCAACAGCCTCTTTCCTCGGATTCATTTTAATAATTGCCGCAACGGTTGCAATTCTTTCTGTAGAATTCCTCACACAAAGAAGTGGAACTTTCAAAACTCCAAGGTTTTTTTCCACCGCTAAAATTGAAGATAAAATTTTAAAGAGTGAAAAGTTTCTCTCTGGAAAGCCACGATGGATTAAAGACGTTTTAAGTTTAGGCGCAGTTGCAATTGTGGTTATTTTACCTATAATAGTGGTGTTAATCTCGGTTGGCACATACTGGTCTGTTGACCCAGACACTGGCGCTTCTCGAGGAAGTGTGCTCCATCAACTTTTTGGTCCGTCAAATTATTTTAACACGTTAATGAAAGCAACTTCAACATCTATTCTAGTGGCAGCAATCTCAACCTACATAGCCACTTTAGTTGCAATAGCCAGTGTTTACCTAATCAAACGTTATAGATTTGGCAGAACCCTTCGCTATTTACTAAGAATCCCACTAATTGTTCCCACATCCGCTCTAGGTTTATCTGTGCTTCTCTTGTGGGGACCAAGCGGCTTAAAACTGGCTGTGCCAGGTTTCTGGCTTATAGTCATAACTCACATAGTGTTTTCTGTTCCAGTTGTGATTGAATCTACAATAGCGACCTATGAAGGCGCAGAAATCCTAATGTATGAGGGTGCAGCCCGCACTTTGGGCGGCACGCCATACGATGCCGTCGAAACTATTTCACTTCCCATGTTAAAGCGAGGAATTCTCGCTGGTGTAATTCTCTCGTTTACACGTTCTTTGGGCGAAACTGGCGCAACTCTTTTAGTCATGGGAAGTGCTGTTACAGTTCCTCCATTAGTAGTAAACATGGCAGAGGCGCTAGCCATACCTGCCGCCCTTTTTGCATCTGCCTATTTAATAGCATTGTCGTTAGTGCTTCTCTTCCTCTTCAGAATGGTTGTGAGAAGATGAAATTAATAGGCATAATCAACCTAAACACTAAACGATTCACTCAAACCTGCGACGAAGTGAAACTAAATGCCGAGCGTCAAACTAGTTAATCTGAAAAAAACCTTCGATAAAGGACGAATCATAGCAGTTGACAACATAAATCTTCGAATAGAAAACAAAGAATACTTAACATTACTTGGACCCAGCGGATGCGGAAAAACCACCACACTCAGGCTAATAGCAGGATTAATTGAAGCAGAGGAAGGAGAAATATACATAGATGAAAAGTTGGTGACAGGTCTTCCTCCCGAAGACAGAGACATAGGGTACGTTTTCCAACAATACGCCTTGTTTCCTCACATGGACATATGGGATAACGTGACATACGGTCCAACAGTCAAAGGTTGGAATTACGATAGAAAGGAAAGAGTAGGACGGGAAATGTTGGAAATGGTTAAACTGCACGAACGTAGGGATGCTGTTCCCTCAGAACTCAGCGGTGGAATGATGCAAAGAGTTGCATTAGCCAGAGCTTTAGCCGCAGGCGCCAAACTACTACTGTTAGACGAACCTTTAGGTGCTTTAGACGCAAAAATCCGGTTTGAATTAAGATACGACGTGAGAAAACTTGTCAAAGACCTTGGATTAACAGCCATACACGTCACCCACGACCAAGGCGAAGCCATGGCAATTTCTGACAGAATAGCTGTAATGAAAAAAGGAAAAATCCTGCAGGTTGGAACCCCTCAGGAATTATACATGAAGCCACAGCACATTTTCGTAGCTAACTTCATTGGAGAATCAAACTTTCTAGAAGGCTATGTAACAAAGGTGGATAAAAAAGAAACAACCATTGAACTACGTGGGGACATCTCAGTTCGAGCGTTAGATCATACAAGAAAGAAGGGAGAAAAAGTCGCCATCGCTGTAAGACCAGAAGTTTTGAGGGTTGAGAAAGGGAAAAAAAGAAAAGAGAACTCAATTTTAGGTGAGATTGAAAGACGCCGATTCGAAGGCACAGACATAAGGTATGAGATTAGACTTGAAAATGAAGACCTTGTAGTAGCTGTTCGCCCAGCATTAATTGAAGAATGGCTCGACGTTCAGGAAAAAGTTACTGTCAGCTTTGCAATCGAAAAAACTCTTGTTTTTACATATCCTAAGAAAGGATTAAAAGAGGAGTTGGCTCTTGAATGACAAATGGAGAGGACGAATCTTAAATAAACATGATACTAATAAATATGATATTAAAACAACTTGTGGTTAGAAGGTGAAACCACATGGAAAGATGGTTTACTCAAAGGCGCAAGTCTAAAGTCCTAGAAATCGCAGACAGACAGATGACACTGGCAATAGACACAGTAGTGGAACTGGAAAAATCTATCAACGCGGCTCTAAAAGGAAAACAAAAAAAGGCAACAGAATCCATAGAAAGACTGTCCGCTACAGAGCACGAGATTGACGAACTCAGGAGAATTGTTTTCGAGGAGCTGACTCGAGGCAGCTTACCTTCAAAAGATCGAGAAGATATAATGCATCTGGTGAAACGATTAGATCAAATGGCGGATCACGTCAAAGACGCATCAAGAGCTGTACTTGTTCTGTTAGAGGCGAAAGTTCCAAAAGAGATGTGGGAACAATTTGTAGAAACCGCCAAAGACCTGGTGGATTGTGCAACCACTTTACGTAAAGCTATCGAGAAGTTAGGGACGAACCCAACTGAAGCCAACGAGTTGGCAAAGAAGATCGACTCGATAGAAAACAGAGTCGACGAAAAATATGTGAAATCAAAATCGTTACTTCTTAAACATTCAAATAAGATGAATGCTGCCACAATCTTGCTGCTCAAAGATTTGATCGAAGAAATGGAACACGTAGCCGACGCTTGCGACGACACCGCTGACTACGTGAGAATTTTGACCGTTGCCAGAGAAATCGTGTGAAGCTTCTTCCCTTGAATATACTTCTTATCTGAGAGATAGCTAAAAAATTAAGGACTATACTTTTCGTAAAAGGGATACTGTTAACTTATTAGTGATAGCGTAAAGAACTTCGTTGAACAAAAGAAGAATTAGATGTTGGACAAAACTGAGGTTTTGCTCTTTTCATATTAGGATCATATAGTGAAAAGGTATGTTGAAAACAAGTTTTTCTTAAAAAGATTTGTGACTCTTTTGTTGGAACAGGAGAGTTTGTAATAGACAAAATCAAGCCATCACAAATAAGTTAACAGTATCCGTAAAAGGTAAGATTAAAGAGTTAGCCACTGCAGAAATATGTAATTAACTAGTGAACAGAGGAAGAGCATTATGGGCAACGATATTGCCGTGATAGGTGCAGGAGTAATAGGTGGAGCCATAGTTAAAAGCTTGCTGAAAAGCGGATACGATGGCAAAATCATAGCTACTAGAAGAAATGTAGAAAAAATTAAGGAATTAGAAGAGTTAGGGGCTGTTGTAACTAGAGACAACAAGAAAGCCGCCAAACAATCTGACATCGTTTTCATATGTGTCAAGCCGAACGACGTTGGAAACGTTTTGAAAGAGATAAAAAAAGAAATTGAAGGAAAACTGGTGATTTCCACAGCTGCCACGGTTCCACTAGAATATTATAAAGAAATAGCTCCCGAAGCCAGATTTGTTAGAACCATGCCAAACGTGGCTCTTTTAGTGCAGGAGTCATTTACCGCATACTGCTTTAACGGTGACGTAACATCAAAAGACAAAAAGAAAGTTGAAAAAATCCTCAACTCCATGGGGATAAGTCAGGAAGTTGAAGAGAAATACATGGACGCTATAACAGCACTAAGCGGAAGCGCACCAGCATACATCTCTGTGATTGTAGAATCCCTGATGTACGCGGGCTTAAAAGTTGGTTTGCCAAGAGAGCTGGCACTGCACAGCTCAGCGCAAGCTGTTCTTGGAACAGGCAAGCTTATTCTAGAAAGCCGGGAACATTTGGCTACTATAAAGGACATGGTTACTACGCCGGGCGGGACCACGATTGAGGGAATATATGAACTTGAAGGGAGTCAGATCAGAACCGCATTGATGAGGGCTGTTGAGAAGGCAACTGAAAAATGTGAGAAGATTCGGGTTGCTCGGGAGAAAATGAATAGCGAACAGAGTGCTTAATTGCGCCTGCATATACTGTATTTTTACAGCAAAACTTTTCGTCTAAGAGCCTTTAACGTTCCAGAAACTCCTAGAACGTGGATGGCAACCGGCTTCTCATTTATCTCTGTTACAGAAGCAATTGAAGCTCTAACCATTTCAACAGCTCTGCGCGAACAACGTATGATGCCCCAGCTTTTCTCTTGGTCGTATTCAATTAATGCAAGGTTGGTTTGGCTGGCACCATATTCTCCAAAGAGTCGTAGGACAGCATTCCAAACAGCATCCGCCACGTCACTTTTGCTGACTGAATGATCGCTCATAACTCTAAAAGCAAGGTACCGTTTTCTCATGCGTTCGGACAACAGTTTTTCCTCCTCACGACACGGATGCCAGGAGCTACAAAATTTGGACTTAACTTCTCTCTATTCCGCTGCACAATGGTTAAGGGAGTCTCTGAAAGGGCACGCAGAGCAAGCGGCGTAGCCATATCGAAGAGAGCAGCGATGGCAGCATAGTCATAGGGTCCTCTAATGAAATGTATGTTAGTTGCTCCGCTAGAAATCGTAATTGGCACGCCAAATTTTTTAGCAATCCTCGCCTCTTTTCGGAGACTGGAGAGAAGGCGAATTCTCTGGAAACTCTTTGATGAAATAAGCGGTGCCATGTCTATTTCAAGGGACGAAAACGCTTTGGAAGCGAGTTCCGCTTCGGCATGATCAAAGAACCGTTTGCGAGGAGTCGTGGAGGGAAAGGAGAGGAGGTCTACTCGTCGATCTTTGGCTGCCTGCCTCGCGACAGCTTTTGATGTGCAGATCACTGATATTACTTCAAATTTTCGTCTGAAGCGACTCAAGTTATGGAGCAGTTCATGAGGTGTTTTTGGAGATAAATCCACTCTAGTAACAAAGTCTGTTTTAACGTTGCGGCATATGCTCTGCAGTTGTTTAACTGTGTCACGCGTAACATTTGGTGAGAGGGTTATGCCAACCATGCGGTAGCCCAGTTCAGAGGCTAAGCTAACCATGTTTTTCACTTGAGTTAGGTCTTTAATTGACGGTTGCAGATGGAGGTCAACAAACCTTTTCATAACAGTATCCCAAGTTCTCTGCAAGTTTTGATTATATCCTCAAGTTTTCTCTTCTTAAATCGCATGTGCACACGAATTGGATCAGCGGAGCAAAGCTTAAACTTGCCTTGAAAGGCAGCTTGCTTATCCAATCTAATGTAGAGGCTTCCTTTTTTCACATGTAAATCTATCTCTCTCAGCAACATCTCTTTATCCAACTCGCTGAGACCAGAAGAGAGAGAGCTAACCATATCCTCGATTATTTCTTTCTCCTTTATTCTAGTTTCAAAAATAATGATAGGATTACCATAGTGACCCTTCAGGTTGCTTTTCTTAAAAACTATGTCATCAACGTAATCTGGCGGAAAAAGGTGATGCACCGCCTCAAAAACCTTGTCTGAGTCCTCAGTTGCATGTACAAAGAACCGAATATCAAGATAACTTATGAGAGTCTGAGACAAAGCCATGCCACGCAATTATATTTACACTAATTCCTTTTCCCGTTTAAATGATTTAATCCATGCGCGGCAGGTGAAGTTTCCTCTCAGCCCAAACTTCGCAAATATTGTTTGAGCCGCTTAACATTTTCTTCATGCTTTGTTTTTCTTCTCAAATCAACTGAGATGCCTAACTTAAGCGCTCGTTTAACGCCTATCCCTGCCTCCTTAAGCTCACCTCTGCTGAAACCCCTACCTACCTTTGTTCTGTTGCTTTTTTTCTGCACTATCGATTGAACCTTCATAGATGCGTCAGCCTTTCTTCTTTCTCCGTTTATAAGACGCCACACGACTTGGTCTAACCTTCTCGGCTCCACGCCCCTTATGATGAAGCCCGCGAACTTCCTTGCCAGCGCTAGTTAATCCACGGAAAACTCGTCCACGATTAGCTGGTTCACAAATCCAGTTTACATCTTTATCCGATTGAATTACTGGATGACTTGGGTCCACCATGACAACTTCAAACCATTTAAAGCGACCGTCTTCCCAAACCCAGTAAGAATTCAAGACTTCCAAATTGGGAAACTTTCTCGCCGCCCTTTCCTCAGCAATCAGTCTTAAGCTTTTGGCTGGTTTGAATTTAGCGACACCCATCCGTTTTTGCCTTCGCCCCGCTTTTGGTCGAATCTTCCTCAAACCTCCACGTCGGACACGAACTCTGGCGACAACGAACCCTTGCTTAGCTTTGTAGCCAAGTTGTCTAGCCCTATCGAGACGCGTGGGCCTTTCAACCCTGAGGACTGCATGTTGTTTACGCCACTCTATGAGCCTTTGCCACATCAATTCCTTAACAAAGGAAGCTTCAGGTCTCTTCCAAGCTTTCGCAACGTACTTGTAAGCCATTTTCTAAACTTTTCCCTCCGACTTCAGGTTCAACTTTTTAGTTACATCCCATGCGGTTAGATTGTTGTGTTGCAGAATTTATAGGATTCTCCCTTTTATTTTTGCCGTATTTAACAGCTGACTTTCTGTGACTAAAACTTTTCTTTTAATGGTTTTTAGAGTTCCAAAATAGACGATAATTAGACACCTTTGTCCACTAGCACAGCTTTTTTAACAAGCAAATATCCACTATGATCTTCCCAAACTTTCTCCGTTTGAAGTAGTTGAATTTTCTTTTTGAAGAACGGTGCATCTAGAACTAAGGTTTCGTATTCTCCGCCATCTCCCACTAAAGACACCTTATATTTTTCGTTGAGTTTAATTAGGTCGCTCAGCGTTTTTGAGTTAAATTTTCTTCCAAGCCAGCTTTGATTAAACCCAAGAGCATAAACGCCTACAATAACGGTCTCGAAGTTGAGTTTGATTAGTTCTTTCAACAGTTTCATGGGGTTCTCTTGCCAGAGAGGTGCAATAGACTTAAAGTTTAGTTCTTGACAGATCTTGTCGATTCTCTTCTTCTGATACTGTGAAGATATGGCTCCTGACACAACTCCGTCTACGTCGAGGGTTGCGAGCAAGCGTTTAAGGTCTTCAAGTTCCATTTCCTTGACCCCTGTAGTTTCAGCTTTGATCAGTGGGAGTTCAGCTGCTTCAGCGAAGAGATCGGCTAAGCGGATGTTGGGAAAATGAAACATCCAGCTGTCTTCTCGTTGAGGAAGCATAGTAACTAGATATTTCACCTCGTAACCTTGTTTTAAGACGCGATGTAACGCTAGCGCTGAGTCTTTACCGCCCGTGACCAACACTGCAACGCGCATATTCAATACGTGATCATTCCTTAACCTTTATTTTCATATGGTCTCTGTTTCCCCTTACGTTATGTTCTTAGACATCGGGTTTTAGCAATTGTTTCACTTCAAGAACTATCTCTCGAGCATCTTGAATTCGTTTTTTAGCGTCAGCTGGTGTGCGTTTTTCAACAGGAGATGGAAGCCGCTCAGGTAGTATTTCCAGAAGTTTGTTACAGTGGTCTTCTATGTTTGGTTTTAGTTGAGTCCATCTTAAACCTTGTTTGGATAAGTGTTCAATGAAGGTTGACCGTTTAATTAGGCCCCGTTTCTGATCTATTTCTTTGAGTAGTTTGGGGTTTATGGAAATGCTGAAGATTTTTTTCTTTTCTTTGTTCATGGTTATGCCTCTGATGTTAATTGTTATTGTTAACAGTTTTAACAAAAGCTTTAAATAAGCGATTCTGCTAAAACTGTTAATATTGTTAGTACTAATAAAATCTCTGGAGAAAAACACAAAATGACACAGATAAGCAAAACCACAACCAACACAACCACAACACTAAACTTCACTTTAGACCAACTAAAAGGACAACTAACACCANNAATTTCCAAAGAGAACATCCGAAGGGCAGGCGCCTGGAAGTCGTCAACAGGTCACTTACGCTCCCCAGTTTACGAATCCGTCATGGAATACTATAACCGCGCCCAAGACCTTAACAATCTCGCTCTACAACTGAGCAAACACAAAATTGATTTGTTACAATATTTCCAGAAGCTGGAGCGACTGAGAAAAAAGTGGCAACTCCGCGCAGAAACAATCGAGCGACTAGCCGCGGGAAACACAGATATTGAGAAAGAATGCTGGAACTGCCACAAGGTCCACACGTTCCGACTGAAAATTGAGTCACTTATCGATCCAGAGGAGCCACTGGATTCTATCACAGTTTTTAGAAAATTAGGAATCCAAGATACAAAGACTAATCGACGGCTGCTCGCCCACAAACTACACGACGATGAGGTTCACGGAGCACAATATAGCGATTTCTCCACGTACATTGCATATTTGACTTCTCTTGACGAAACAATTTCGTGGATTCAACGCCTCATTGATCATGTTAAGGCAGAGTTGCAGACAGAGTTTGAGCCACCATCCGATCATGGTGAGAGGTTTCTCGAAGAACTTTGTAACAGTCTTGATGAAATGTGCCAGATAGCATGTAAAGAAGTTGAGGGAATCATCAAGCGGGAGCTTAACAGTCTTGAAAATCTCTGCGCCGCAGCCGCCTTTCACCAAACTTAACGCCTGATGAGTGTATGAAACAGACAACATAACGTCAATGTCCGCGCATGTTTGGCGTTAAGAGGAAGGTTTTGCTAATTCAGATTCCGCCCTTCTAATTATGTCAGAAATTTCCTTCTGAACATCCTTATCAAGTGGTGTCGGCTGGTGTTCTTTCAGAATTTCCTCAGCTTTCTCCCTAGCCATTTCAACGAGGCTTTTCGATCCAGCCTTCTTCCAAGCCGCATAGCTGCTCCTATCCACCAGTTCAGAGAAGAGGTGTTCCTCCTTAAAGTGTTGTAAAGTGTGCTTTTCAGCTAGAAAATGACCTCCCGGACCAACCTTGTGGATCACGTCGAGAGCCATAGTTTCGTCGTCCACCTTTATGCCTTGCGCCATTGCCAATACGCTCCTGCAAATTTCGTTGTCGATAACAAGTTCTTCAAAGGAAGCTGCCATTCCTCCCTCTAAACTACCCGCACCATAGACAACATCTGCCCCTGCTAACACAGGTAGAAGAGTACTAATTGCTTTCTCATAGCTTGCATGAGCCCCAGACATTTTAGCAGAACTATTGAAACCATTGACAGTCACGCGAAGTCCATAGTACTGGGCGATTTCAACAGCACCAGCGCATAGAAGTCCTTCTTCAGAACTTTGCGCCCACAAACCAGTTTTCATGTCCAAAGAACCCATGAGGTAACCAACGCTCACATTTGTACCTGGAGCTACAAGTTGAATTGTAGTTATGCCACTCAAAATTTCAGCGTTGGTCATGATAAGGGCTCCAGTGAGGGTTACTGGAGCGGTCGCCCCGGCAAGAGGCATGCTTTCAACATCGCATCCAAATCCAAGTTTTGCAAGCTTTAGAGAGGTCTCTACAAATCGTCCGTCAAGNNTTTAGGGTGGTCTCTACAAATCGTCCGTCAAGCTGAAGTGGAGACTCTGTGCAGAAGCTTCCTCCCACTATGGGTCTTTCCTTCAGTTTCTTCTCGCTTCCGGCAACTGCCGTAGCTATCTCAAGTTGGTAATCAGTGAGTTTAGACGCTAGTTCAGGCGGATAAACAGACCATCCACAAGGTTTTCCCGTGTTGTTCAAAGCTGCGGCGTAATCGTACAAGCAACGGACATGCGGTGGCCTATCTAAGGATGTAGTTAAATGACCTCCAGAAGCGTAGGACCCTAAAGCGTCAGTGACCCTCGTTAATTTTTCAAGATCTTCCATGGTTGAAGGCCTCCATTCTCCAGTCTCAAGGTCAACGGTGCTTGTTGTCTCGGTGTCAGTGATGAAGTAAACGTGTCTTCCATCCAGCTTATAGTCATACTTCGGGTTTCTTCCATACACTGTATCTGTTTTAGCGGTCTTTCCTAATGCTTCTTCAACTAGGTATGGAGGAAATAAGGCTGTCTTTTTCCCAAAATTAACTGTGCAACCTTTCTCCTTTAACATCTTTAGAATTTCATCGCTATGAACAATTCTGATGCCTGTTTTTGCGAGGACATTGAGGGTGGCTAGATGAATAGCATTGAGGTTTTCTTCGGTGAAAACGCGGAATAACGGCATTATAGGAGGCTTTTCGAAACCAACCATTCTCTTACACCACTGTGCGCTCTTTTTTATTTATGGAGACTAATAGTTTTTGTGTGAGATACATAAAAAGAGGGAGTTTGTAAGAGTATCTCCCAGCTAGGTAAAGTCCCACTATACAGTTACTTGCGCGGGGCGTTATTCTGTTTCTGTGCGTGTATTAAACAAGGCTCTCCACTTTTTCACGTACTGTTATGCCTTTTTCCGCCAATTCAGCTATGAACGCCTGTCTAACCGCTGGCTCTAAGGCCTCAGGAGGAATGACTCCTCTGGTCTTAATCTTTCCTTTTACAAGCATTTTTGTGAAGATCGAAGCTGGAATGCTCGTTATGTAGGCTACCGGGTTTGCGCCTGGCATCCTCTTTTTCAATTCATGGATATCCATAAAGTTTGAGTAAAGGATGTAGCGCATTTCTGCACCTTTCTTTTGACCCTTAACATCCACTGCACAACAGGCTTTCATATTTATCATCCCAGCTTTAATCATTCTCTCCACTTCTTCCATTGATGGAGTCGGTGGAACTAGCGCGAGAAAGACATCGCGGGGAGCCACCTTAACACCTTTGACATTTATGGGTTTATCATTCAGCAGGCCCAACTCAACTACGGCTTTAGCGAATGGAAAATCAGGTCCACCCATCTTAAAATCTACGTATTTTACACCCTTACCTATGAAACGAGGTAGCGTTTCTGGTTCTTCGTGGGAGTGCCAGAAAACGGTCTGTGGACCAACTGGGTCGGGAAAATTGTACACTTCCTCGCCACTAAACGGTGGAACTTTCTTGTATTCTCCGTTTTCGTACACTATGGGTTCCTCTGCCATGTCGATCCACGCCGTTTCAGGAGACCAAAACGAAGTGGGCTCCTTGCTCTCGACGCCGCCCCATAGTCTTATACGTATTTCTTCCACGCGATCGAGTTTATCAGTCGCTTGCGCTACAAGTACGTTTGTGAATCCCGGAGATACTCCCGTGTCTATTAGCGCTGTTAGCCCGGCTTCCTTCCACCTGTCGCTGAGCGCCAATTGTTTAGGCGGATATGAAGCTAGATCTTGGTAGTGTGCTCCAACGTTTAGGGCCGTCGCCATTATATTCAAGTTAAATTGGTCATTCCACGTCGTTGTGTTCACGATCACGTTCACGTCTTTAGCGGCTCGCGTTATATCATCGATGTTGTTTGCGTCAACACGATGGGTGCGCACTTTCTCGCTCTTTAACCTCTCTGCAAGTCGTTTAGCTTTTCCTAAATCTATGTCAGAAAGTCTAATTTCGGACACTTCTGGACTTTTAACAATTTCTGTGGCAATCACCGACCCTTGGGCTCCTGTCCCTACTATCAAAATTTTCATATGCAACACCATAGAGTAGAAGATAGTATAGTATTTCCTTTTTAAATTCTTTGAAACCTTAGCAATTTTAGTCTAGGCATTTCAAGAATGGTTGCAGACAGCATAGAAGGTTACGTAAACAATGATGCTGCATACTAAGAGAGATTTGAACAATGATGAAGCGAAATTTTCAACCAGTTCATTCATCCGTGCTGACCAATAAGCTACCGGAAGTCCCTTCAAACAACTCCTAAAATTAGTGTCTTGCAAGTTGAGTTTGCTCTGTACCTTTCTCATTCAACTTCTGAAAGAGCTTTTGAGCGACGTGCTTTCTTTTCATCCACTCGCTTTTTCAAATAGGTCTTGCGCTTTCTTTTTCCATACATCAAAGTCTTTAGGCGATGTAGGATAGTTATTGTAGTAGGCCTTCACTTTTTTTAGCATACTCGCTGTACGACGTAGTTCTTTGAGAAGAGAGACCTTTCTCAATCCTCTGAAAATTCGGCGGGTAGCTTCTGTTATGTTAAGATGTAAATCCTCGCCCATGCTCGCCTTTAAGGCATCTTCCCCAGTGACCAAACGGTACTTCATGCCATAGTTTAAGTCGTCGTCGCTCAACCTTTGAAGAAGCATACGGAAAACATCCAAGCCCGCTTGCTTGGCTCCGTACGACTGCATATACCTAGCATTGTATAGCCATAGTCCTTCCCTGCTCACGTCTCTTCTTTCCATGGCTTCGATAATGGTTTTTCCAGCGAGGGCTCCACCCATCATGGATGGTCCCATTCCGCCTCCATGTATGGGGTTCACTTGGCAGGCAGCGTCTCCAACGATAATAACGCCGTTTCCTACCATACAGTCCAATGGTCTCCGTGTTGGAACCTGCCCTCCTCCCCCGCTTTTTATCGATGACCCTTTGAACAATGGTTGAGATAGGACGTGTTTGTAAAGCTGGTTTTTTGGGTTTGGAAAACCTTTGGACATACTTGTCCCTAAACCTACATTCACTTTCGTGTCGCTCTCTGGAAAAATCCAGTAATATGCTCCGGGAGCAACTTTTTGATTGAAGAAAATTGCGCAATACTCTGGTTCAGCGATTGGTTCTACTAATTCGCGAATTTCCCGATAGCAAATCGCGACATCCTTCGGGTCAACGTTCGTTTCGATTCCAATTTCGACAGGAAGTTTTTTTCGCAAAACAGCGGAAAAGCCACTCGCGTCCACTACGACATGAGTGTTTAGTTTAGTCTTGTTTTTTGATGTTAAATCCTTAACTACGACTCCTGTGACAAAATTATCTTTTATTATAGGCTCCACCGATTGAGTTGACTCGAGTAAGGTCGCCCCAGTGTTAATTGCGTCTCTTAACAGTCTCTGCCCAAAGAGGAGTCGATTAACAATAAAACCGTAAAGTCCCTCTCCCTTCACATGAACAACGGTTTTCATGTCAGGTGAATGAACCGTGATTCCAACCATTCTTCGCTCCAGTTCCTTTCCAGAAGGATAGTCTAAGCTAAGACTGTTAAAATGATGCTTGCCTATAGCATCTCCGCAGACTTTATTGCCTATTTCTTCTTTCTTTTTGCGGTCGATTAGACAAACTTCGAGACCAGCGTCAGCAACGGTTTTCGCAGTCATGCAACCTGCTGTTCCGGCGCCTACCACAATTACATCAAACTTTTTCAAGTGTTGCTCCTCTGAAGATTTAATTATTAATTTGCACCCAAAAGCCTTCATAACGTTTACGATGCTTAATAGAGAAATGAACATACTGGTTCTTGCTGTGTGTGCACATCTAATCATTGTTCTAATTTGGATTTGGGGTCCATTCAAAAACGGAGGATTTAAATCGCAGTTTGAATCTACTCCCAGGCGGCAAATATCATGATTAGCGTTTAAATTCTCGGTTTTTATGATATAATTTCAAGTGCTATCTGTAGACGCGCCTGGATGACTTACAACCAATAGGAACACTTTGTTTCCTTTAATCTGATAAAGAATACGATAATCTCCCACTCATAGGGAATAGACTCTTTTCCATTCACCACGTAGGCGCTTTCCTGCGTGAGGATTAGTCTTCAGAACGTTGACTTCTCGAAGTATCCGAACTTGAACTTCTCTATCCAAAGCCTTGATTCTTTTCAAGAAGCGAGGCGCAAACCTGACTTCAAATCTCTTCTTCAAGGTTTAACTCTCGCATAAGCTCATCAAGCGGCCTGGTCTTACCCTCTTCAACCTCTTGCAAAGCAACCCTCAAATCCTCAACAAGCTCCTTATCCTGCATAACCTCAAGGGTCTCCAATAACTCATCCATTAAGTTAGCCGCTCTAGTCAACAATTCTTTCTCTTCAGAAGTTAAAAGAGTCATACCTTTTCACTAGAGTATAAATCTCCAGAGAACATTTTAACTCTTACCCTCAATATCGACCCGCAAACACCTGAAAATTACAGCAAATTTCGTAGTCTAAATAGGTTCAAATATCGGTTAAATTATCGGTTTTTGCTGAAGCCTTGGAATTCTATTGAGAATTGCGCGTATTATAGGAATTAGAGTTTTCGTAGTCCTTTTATCATGTCAATTATCCTGTCTTGGTACCCCAGTTTTCGATAAAATTGGTGAGCTTTTACATTAGGTTCAAATACTTCGACTCTTGAGACATCACACATATTTTCTTTGAAATGCATCTCCATTTTTTCCGTCAGCATCATGCCGATGTTTTGCCCTCTGTATCGTGAATCAACAAACAGTTCCAGTATTCTCCCAGACTTCAACGGTACACATTCAAGCAAAGTCTCAAATGACTGGAAATATGTTATACCTGCAATAAATCCAATAACACGATTTTCATGCTCTGCAACATAGATAAGTCCATTGTTCTCACTAATGTTTTTGAGCAACTTCCGAGTAAATACTTCACCGTAATCGGACATTCTTCTCGTGAATTTCATCTGATCAACAGCAACAAGATAGTCCTGTAACTCTTCCATACACTTAACAATGCTAGGTCTATCTGATGACTGATACATTCTAATCTTGACTTTCACGTTGTTTATCTCCTAAACTAATCTTGACCAATACGTATAAAGAACTATTTCATCATTGCCTGTGAATTTTTTCAGTAAAAATCGATAGTTTAAACCTCGACCTATCCACGGTGTCATGGTAGCCCGGGAGAGATTCGAACTCTCGTCAACGGGTCCAGAGCCCAGAGTAGCCCAGATCAAAATTCTTTCGTCATAAGCGACATAGATTGGGTTGTTTCAGATTTTTGGGAGTACTGCAAAGTTGAGGAGAGGTTGTCAAAGAAGGTTTCTAAGGATTACAAGAATGTTGCGAGAAGATTTCTGAAGCTTTCTGATGGTGAAGTTTCTAGACATGCAGTTAGAGAGTTCTTGAAGCTGTATGTGGAGAAAGCTCCGAGAACATACAACAACATTATTGATGCGTTGAAAGCGTTTATTGGAAGGTATCTCGGTAAGACAGAGTTGCTGAATGGTTTGAAGCACACTTATGTTCCAGAGAATTTTGAGAAGAAACTGCCAACGAGGGAACAGTTGAAGAAAGGATTTGAAGTACTGGAAAGTGACAAAGAAAGAGCGATCTATCTATTTTTTGCTACAACTGGACTTAGACGTTCAGAAGTATTGAATCTAACAAAGGATGATGTGGATTTCGAAACGAGATGTGTGAAAGCAAAACATGATACTAGAACTAAGAGAGCAGGAGTTACATTCTACAACAGTGAATGTGAAAATTATCTGAAAAAGTATCTTGAATCAAGAACAGACGAAAACAATAGATTGTTCAGAATTGGTTACAGACAATTCCTTCAAATATGGAAGAAAGCAAGCAAAGCAGCAGAATTCAAAATAACTCCACAAGTGTTGCGAAAGTGGCATTCGACAATTCTAGGTGAGCTGATGGTTCCAGATAGATTTGTGGATGTGTTTCAGGGAAGAGCACCACGAAATGTGTTGGCAAAACATTATACTGGAAAAGGACTTAAGAGACTAAAAAGAATATACAATAGAGTTAACATGACAGTGCTAAACTAGGAGGTGTAACTTTTTGAGTTATGTACTGCATGAACCAATTCCACACATTTTTTACGGAACAGAGGACTACATATTTTGCATCAAACATTCATGCAAAGAGAGGTGTGTTAATCAATGATGCAGGATGAGTTCCCAAAATGCCCAATATGTGGCTCAACTGATGGCTATGAGTTATCTGGGATAATAGGTAAATACGCAAAGTGTCATAAATGTATGGCTAAATGGCAAATGTTTGAGAAAAACAAGCAAATATTGGAACTCAAGCTGCATGAACTTCCTAAAGATGGACGCGGCGTGTCTACAATTGTGAGCACGAAAGAACCTTTATTCACAATTTTTGGAACGCGTCTTCCAGCTGACTTCTGGAAGAATCTGGAACTTGAGAGAAAAATAAGTTGGGAATTCCTTTCGAAGGGAATTAGTCCACAGACTTCAGAAGCTCTAATAGTCGATGACGGAGAGAGAATATTATACCATTGGGAAGGACTTCGAGAAGTGCGAGAGAAGAAAGTTGTAAAGGGAAATACTGTAGAGACTATAGTACCGGAGCCTGGGTTCTTGTTGTTGTCAACCAATAGACTATGTTGGTTGCAGAAACGTGTACGTGGCATTTGGAAAAAAACGTCGTCGTTTCTGGTTGGTTGTGAAATACCCTTTGAAGAGATCAAGAGCATTTCAGGGGACACTGGAAACAGTACAGAATGAGGATTCTATAAGAAAATTTCTATTGTGGATAACAAGGGTGAAAACACATTCGAACTAAAATATGCGTTTTTAGAGACATTTAGACCGATAGTAGAGAGTGTCATTGAAACCAGAAGAAAAGAAATTGAGGCAAAAAAGAAGAAAGAACGACTTCACATTATGTTGGACTTTTCTTTCTTAAAAACGTACATGGAGAAAGGCGGTATAATCATGAAAGTGTTGAAATGCCCCCATTGTAGCGGTAGTATAGAATTTCCGAAAGGTGGAAACAAAATAAAATGTTCTTACTGCAGCAAAACAATTTATGCTCAAGATATCTTCGAGAAGGTAAAGAACCTTTTGGAATGATGGTACTTACGCATTAAGACAAGACTGGAGAATACCTACAGAATTGATCAAACAATCTCTCAGCAATATTAAACGCCTTCACATCATCTACAGCAAACTCAACCTCAAACTTTCTCTTCATCTAAGACAACCGATGATAACATCTACCTTTCACACTCATAAATTAGTTGATGTCTATGCTCTCCTAGTTATGACTTTACTGATACCTGCCTGCGTACAAAAAATGGGGGAGGTGCGTTTTATTCGCCAGACAGCACCATTGCCTTTAGTATTGGTCTCAGGTTCTGACTCTGACTTATGGCAACCCAGTCAGCTTGCATATCTATGAGTAGTCGAGTGATTTCTCCTGCTCTTATTTCGAAGTGCACCTTGATATCAATTCGTCCAGGTGGAACTCTAAGGTCTACTGTTTCTCCGTTGATATAAGTGGCATTGGCTGTGGTTATGGTCATTCTCAGCTTGGTGTAATTCCCTGGCGGAATCTCGGTGATTGAGAGGTCTCTAGTTACATTTTGTAGGGCCAATATGTCAACGTAAACCTCGGATACGCCGTCAACGAAAGAAAGTTTTTCCCATGTCTCATTTCCATCTTCGATTCTTTGGGCAGAGAGGTTGCCTATGGTTACGTTGAGATGCTTCAGCTCCACTGGGGCGTCAGTTAGCTTCACGATCAAAGTTCCAGTCTTCGAGACAAAGGTGGGAAGCCTTATTCCTGAGAACACTACGCTAGCAATTATCAAAGCAGCCGTCAGAACTCCAACAGTTCCGTACAAACTCAGCTTTCTATGGTCGTACCCCATCGTCAGTCTCACTTCCTCAAAAGATAGGTGCAGCACGATATTTAATTCAATACTTTTGAACAGCGTGTTCAATTTTTTGAACAGCTTACATTTGAGTGGTTTTGTGTAGTTCGAGCATGCATGCCGACAAAAAAGGGAAGTGATTGTTGTGTATCCGCACTTGTATTTTCTTGTGGCTATCTATAGAGCACCGAGCTCTTCTAAAAGTACAACCAATGAAGCTAATGCAACAGTTGTTTGGGCTATTGAGACATACTTGTTTTCAGCCAAGTCTTTAATGCTTTTAATCCCGAAGGCTCTTTTGAGGAGAGCTGCATCTTCATCAGAAACTCCTGAGATTGCAGAGACCGGTTTATTCGCCAGATTCTCATATTCTTTCGATTCAAAGTGTTTATCTAAGATGTGCCCGGAACATTCTGAGAAGCAATTAATTCCTTGAGCAAGCCTCACAAACTTATTCCCGGCAAGGTCTTGAACTGTTTCAATTCCGAAAGCTTTTTTCAAGTTTGCAGCGTCTGTTTCACTCACTCCACTTATTGCTGCAACAGATGCCCTAGCCAGCTCTACTATGTTTTTGTTCTCATACGGTTTGTCGTAAAACTTTACAATGAAGCCAGATTTCTCCATTTAGATCTACCTCTATTATGCTGATCTTAATTCTCTGATCAAAGTGGATTTAAGATTTGTCTGTGTGTGTACCTCAGCCTGAATGTCCAATTGGGACTACACTTGAAATTGTGAAGAGGTGAGAGATTGTTATTATTGAGCAGGTCAGAACTAGCAGCATGCATGAGAAAGGACAAGTGAACCTCGATTTTCTAATTTCTATTTTCTAAACTAATTATTTTTTTAGAAAATTCCAATTTTTTCTCTCCGTTTAGAATTTAGAAATTAGAAAGTTATCTGAAAAGTGAGAGACGAAATCCGAAATATGCAAAGTTGAAGATGGTTCCGTAAATGGAGAGGCTGAAGAGAACTAAGAGGTTAGAGAGGTGGCTAGTGAACTTGTTTGGGTTCTTTCGAAGTTAAGATACTGAAAAACTTCATGTTCTTGAGCCTATTTCTGCAATAGAGAAGTAGCGAACAACATGAAGCATAGAAAAGAACGTCACCGAGTAAACCTTGCCATAAAAGTGAGTACTCAGAAAAGTGACTTACAACAGGTCCACAACCGTACTTATACACGCCCTCGACTGAGGAAAGCCAAAAGAATGGTAAACCATAACTCGTTTGCTTCAAAGGTTTTTTGAAAATTAGCATTACACAGAGCTCCAAACTTGGAGGAATATGATATTCGAATTTGTATACAGTTGATATGAACGTCAAAACAACTCCAAGAATAATGACCCGTGCCAAAAACTTTGTAACCTTAACTTTACTGATCTGCATCGTAGGTTAACCTACACTATTACACGGCTTGCCCAAACTTAATTCTACACATTAGAACGCTGTGTTCTGAAACTCGTACAATACCAAGCCTTTCGGTAAGAAATGCATCTAGGCCTGAGAGAGGTAGACTTATAGCGCGAAGCACACGGATACGCTATTCATTCAGAATTAGATATGAAGTTACAGAAAAAATTGCATAAGTCAAAGCTGTGAGCAAAAATGGAGCAGCAAAACCCCATATTGAAACAAGAAGTCCAGACAAAGCCAAACTCAACGTCTCTCCAACATGAAGCCCCGTCATCAACAACCCAATGTCAGTCCCATAAGAACTCTTATCGGTAATTCTCGACAAAATTCCTTCCTGACCGATACTGGTCATGCCTTCAACAAAACCATAAGCAATCAAAAGAGCACCAGCGAGAACTGAACTTAGAAATCCAAGCAAAAAGAATGTACCTGAATATAGTATTCCACTTAAAAGAACAAGTCGCCTCATATGACTGCTCTTCGAAAAAAGATAAGAAAAGATACCAGCTAACAAAATCTGCACACCAAGAACCAGTCCAATCGTCTCAGCCGTAAACCCATGATTATCCAAAAACAAAGGTTTAACAAAACCACCAACGAAGCCCCAAGACAAGCCCAACACAAAGAATAAAATCATGAAGATCTTGAAAATTCTTTTCTTCTTCCTTGGATCCAAAAATTGCAAAGCCGCCTTTACACTAAACTGTTTCTTCCTCCCACTAGCCAGCAAAAAAGACAAGAAAACCACAAAAAGTCCAATCAATGCACAAAGCATCATCGTTCCTTCATACAAAAACCAAATGACAAAAAAACCAGCCAGTAAGCTGCCAACAGCAAAAGCAACGTACATGCTTGCTCTCAAATAAACCAGAATTCTCCAATGCCTTCCGTTCTTTTCCAGAAGGAAAGGTCGATTCACAGCCCACAACGCACCCTGCTTAGTTCCCTCCATAACTTTCCCAAACAAAAATTCCACAGGAGTGTGAGCAAAATAGTAGATTAAACCCGAAATAGCGCCTAAAAATCCATTAGAAACAAAAAAAGGTTTTCGACCCCAAAAATCGGAAACAGTAGCAAAAAATATCCTGCCAAACTGCATAATCAACGGCAAAGACGCAAACACAAGCCCCATCACAACAATGTCAATGTTCCTTTCCTTCATCATTAACGGCAAAGCAATTGCAAAGATGCCACTAACAAAAGAATTCAGAACCTGAATGAAGAGCACAGTCCTAACCTGATTCAAATATTCCACTTTAGACGATTTCTACTATGCTCTTATGTTTAAAGCTACCGTTCATACATGCAAAATTTCCCTTAGCCTCTCTGTTCCCGACAGTCTCTCTATATCAATCTCAATAATCAACAACTGTCTATTGTATCATACATAGCATACGCAAGCATCAAACTTATAACATAGAACCTGCCAGCCTCCTCGCATGCAAAGGAGTGCGAATGCAAAATGACCAAGAAAAGAAATGTTGTATTGTATCTAGATACTGAATTAGTTAGAAAAACGCGTGAATTAGGTTTTAATCTTTCAAAAACGTGTGAGAACCACTTGAAACAGTTGATAACGCATTTTTCAGTCTTCAATCAGTTGAATAACTGCTCAATGTACCATTACTCTTTGCCACTTGTTTGTATGTATGCATGCGAAGAAAGGGAAAGCCACAAGAACAGCCGTCAAGGCTTTAACGTAATTCTAGGTGCGTGCATTTTTCCATTCAAGAAGTCTTACTCCACGAGTGTGAACATTTCGTGCATTTGAAGTGCTCTACAGTTCTTTCTCTTCTAATACCTGCATGCTCACCTGAGACTCCAGAGAACCATCGGAATGCTTTATTGTTTCCACATTTTGGACAAGTCTGAGAGACTTTGACGTATTCATCTTCTGAACTATTAACTACGCGGATTGCACTAGTGCGCTCTGTGTTGACCTCTTCTGTTTGCAATCTAGTCTTTGCACGAATCAGATATCCACATTTTCGACATAAGAAACCATTCTTCGTCTTCTTCATGTAGGAACCACACTTTTCACAAAACTTCATTGTCAATCACTTACGCGAGTATCGAAAGTCTACGCAAACAAATCCACTAGTTTTTCTATGTTTTTCTCATACGTGTTTTCATTCCAGAATAGAACTTCAACGCCATATTCTTTCTTCCATTTTTCAATACAACAATTTTCTACTTCTCTGAATGAAATTGGATAACGATCTAGGTAATTTCTCTTGTAGTGCTCCTTCCTCTCAGCAAGAAACTTTTTATCCATATACCCAATAGGTTCAAAGACCACTACCTTTTTGGGTTGATACCTTCGACTTATCTTCCTCACCTTACTCAACGTATCCCTGTAACTAGGAGCAGCAACCACTTCCAACACCAATAACAATTGATTTTCATGAAGCACAAACAAATCCGGTTCTTTCCAACCAGCACCTCTCAAAAACATTTTTCCTTCTCGAATCGTCGTAAAACCCTTTTCATTGAATGCCCTTTCCAAAAAACTCAACCATCTATCATGTTCTTGTATTTCAACGCCAATTTCCTTTTCACCAACCATTCTTACAACCTCATTAACGTTATCAATTCTTTTGAAAATTTCTTATATTAATATTAGCAAATAGATAAGGGAAAATCGAAAGAAAAAACGGAAATCAGTGTTTTCCTCTTTTCCTAGCCTGCTTTTCAATAGATTTTCTCTTTCTCTCTTTCTTGCTCTCTCTGCAAGACATTTTCATCACCACTTCCACTTGTTCTTATGAGTTTTCTAATTTTATAAGTTTCTATAGAAGGAAAAAAGTAGAAGCTTATGAAAAATGAATTTAATTATAAATTAGAAACTTAGAAAATTTTTAGCTCCATTGGATGCCCGCATACACATCTACAGATTTTGCCAAGGTGGTGATTGATACACCGCACTCAGTTTTTGAATAACTGTATCCAAGTCTACTATGATTTTCGTGCAATCACTTTCGTCTACAATTGTTCAAATCATCATATTTCGGTGATTTGAATGGGTTCAGATAAGGTTGAGAGTGAGAGAAAGATAAGAAGGGTTGTGAATGTTGTAGAGCTAGGTGATGAGTCGGTTTATGTCAGGCTGGTAGATGGGAAAAAGTATCTTTTGAATGGCGACGGTTGCTGGAGATGTGGAAGTACTGCCACATGTTTTGGAAATATGATGGATAGCTACGAAGTGGAAGTGATTTGTGAGTTTGACTTCTACGATGAAGTACAATGTCTGTTTCTCTGTCTGCTGCAATATCGAGTAACTAAACTAGCAAATTGGCTATGTGAGAAGCTTCAGAGTATGCAAGCATGCAGATTAGTTGATGTGTTTGATAGAACAGTTCAGCTAGTCAATCAGAAAAGCTGAACAATTTTTTTTTCTTTTGAAAAAATCGTATATAGAATTCTATATAAGAAAAAATCCAAAGAAATTACCAAAAGCCAACTTCTTCTGCTTCCACAATTTGTGCACAGTTAGAACAGAGTCCTCCAACTTCGCAGTCTTCGCAGAGGGGAGCACTACAGTAAAGACAGTGGGTTACTTCATCTTCTGGAATATCTTTGTCGCAGTCAGAGCACTGCTCCATTTTTTTAGTCACTCACAATTGATGTCTGTGCCTTTCAAGTTATAACTTTGCTGTTCTGTGGGACTACAATAAAATCTGAGGAAATTGGAAAATTATTGTTATTGAGCAGGTCAGAACTAGCAGCATGCATGAGAAAGGACAAGTGAACCTCGATTTTCTANNTTTAGAAAATTCTAATTTTTCTCACGGTTTAGAATTTAGAAATTAGAAAGTTATCCAAAAACTTGAAAGATGAAATCCGTAATGCACAAAGTTGAAGATGATTCTGTAAATGGAGAAACTGGAGGGAACAAAGAGACGAGAGAGAGATTGACTAAAGGCCTGAGTACACATGAGTATTGCGCATGTTTACCTCTCAACTAATAGTTTACAATACTCGCAATACATGAAGTTGACAATACCCTTTGGTAACTCTCTTCCGCACTTTGGACAGACTTTCAATGTTGTTGACTTCCTTTTGTTAACATTTGCGCTTTTTGATCGGCATATAGAGTTTTCATTCGTATCTTCTAATTGTAAGTGTTTGTTCTCCGACGTCAAAAGCCACATTAACTCTAACTGATGTTTCTGTCTTGAATGGAAACATCGAGTCTTCAGCTAAATCCTTAGGAAGATAGATGAGATATTTGCCATCTTTTCTTCTGAACAGCCTTCCTTTTCCTTTAGAGACCATGTTGTACCACCACCATTAAACTTTTTGTCAAGCAGAACACACTAACCCAAAATATACTTTGTGGACACACCAGTCAAGTTTTTGATCCGTTTAATCAAGGAGCATAATCTTTTTTAATCACTTTCATTCGGAATAGTGGGATGCACACGCATCATTTATTCAATGCAATTCTGCGCGCGCAGAATGATGATGAATGATTTCATCACTAATCGGAGGCTGAAGAGAGCATTTCCAGCCCAACTAAGTGAATCTCGCTTTCACACTTGTTGCATTGAATTGTTATCTCTTCAAGATTTTGATTTCTAACTTTGGTGTCAACGATTGTGTATACTGCTTCTGTTTTATCGTCAGGCGATATCATGACTCGGCATTTTGGGCAAGGGAAATCTCCTTCTCCCTTAATTTGGTTTATGTCAACCTTGAAGATTGTATGATTAGATTGTTTCATTGTTCTGTGCTCCTTCTTGTGCACGTACCTATAACTAATCTATTCAAAGAGTTTATCTACCGACTCCATGTGATTCAAGAACTCCTTTCCCTTCTCAGTTGTTCTATACATCGTCAAAATCTGTTTGTTCCGCTTAGTTGCTATGTTCTCCAGGAACCCGTCTTCAACAAGCTTATCCAGATACTCGTAGATTTGTGCATAGCTTAGTTTTGCCTTGTACATGATGTGTGTCTTGAGCTTAGCTTCTTTCGCTGTATTCAATATCTCAGCAATAATCTCGAGCCGGTCTCTCCGTTTGGTTGCATTTTCCATGTGCACACACTCAATTATAGAAGAAACTTCCATAGGATAGGTAATAAAGATTTCGCATAATTGAGTCACAAAATCGTAACTCTAGCGAAAATCTTATATCATATTTGAATTAATAATTCAACCCATGCCCAAAGATAGGATGATGGAACTTCTCAATGAACTGTTGAAGAATTCTAAAAGAAGCGACAGAGACCTAGCAAGAATTCTAGGGTTGTCTCAGCCAACAGCAACGAGAATGAGAAGAAAACTGGAGAAAAACGGATACGTACGGGAGTATACAATCATACCGGATTTTGCTAAGATTGGATATGAACTCATGGCTTTTACATTTATGAATGTAATTCGATACGATGAAAAGACCAGTGAGCCACTTAGAAAACTTGCTGAAAAAGCCCACAAATGGGCTGTGGAAAACCCGAAAATCATACTTGGAGCTGCTGGCGATGGCATGGACGGTAAAAACTGTATGATGATTTCATTGCATAGAGACTTCACAGACTATTCTAGATTCATATCACAATTTAGAGGCAAATGGTCCAGTTACCTCCGCGACATAGGGAGCTTCCTCATTTCATTCAAAACCACAATGATTAAGCCACTCGCTTTCAGATACTTAGAAATAGGTCCCGAAACAATTAGCGACTACAAAATCAAAAAATAGTTCTCGCGCGCACAATATTCAAAGCGTTTCATTCAATAGAGAGGTTGAGGTATGTCTGCGCACAAAAAGCTCTTGTGTTCATTGGACAATATAACATTAGGTGGTTAGTTTATGAAAGTTAGCAAATTGAATGGAAAAAGGGTTATTACTTCAAACGCTTACACGCTTGGAGAAGTAGAAGGAGCTCATGCAGACACAAATGAATGGAAAATCACTCATCTGGACGTAGGTTTGACTAAAGAAGCTACAGCTGAGCTTGGGTTCAAGAAACCTATTCTTGGATCTGTAACTGTTTGTCTGCCTATTGCTCTTGTTAAAGCACTTGGTGATGTGATCACACTAAATAAATCCCTTCAGGAACTAAAAAACCTCAAAGAATGCAAAGCCCAGTGAAAATGGAACACAGACAAGAAAGTATATCCTCGCAAAATACCTCATAGTATGCGCATATCCCAAAAAAAGTAAAAGTTGGGTAATGTTCACCGATACTCTTCTTCATTAGTCTATTTCTTGATTGCTAACTTTGCCCCACAAACAGAGCATTTACCTTGGGCCGTAATTTTTGGTTGCTCACGCACTTCTGCCCCACATAACCCACATTTTGCCAAGAACACACCTCCACAAATTGACTTATATTATCTAGATATACTTGTGCATATAACTTTTTGGAACACACATTAGTCTACTGATGCGGAATATCTTATGTTTAATTATGAATGATGAGATCACTGAACTGTGTTACCCAAACACACATAAAAACACTTAATGCAAACACCAAACTTATAACATAGAACTTGCCCCCCTCGCACACAAAGGAGTGCGAATGCAGAATGGGCAATAAAAGAAATGTTGTATTGTATCTAGATACTGAATTAGTTAGAAAAACGCGTGAATTAGGTTTTAATCTTTCAAAAAC
>JABAOH010004060.1_pt3 | contig 33398 bp, 33 predicted proteins | sample 7062181 | NCBI WGS metagenome assembly JABAOH01 (sample SAMN14538630, study PRJNA623070) | marine sediment metagenome | biome: marine biome [ENVO:00000428]; feature: marine pelagic biome [ENVO:01000023]; material: deep marine sediment [ENVO:00002113]; isolation source: pool of 5 deep marine... | reverse complement strand
GCTCATAGAGTTCATTCAGAGGAACTATCCGGATGGCCTGCCCAAGGTACGCGCCGAGATTCGGGAATCGGTGTCACCGGCATCTACAATGATCAAATCAAAGAGTTAGAGGGGTGATTTGTCATGGCTATACCTAGAGAGAAAATATCTCATAGAGTCCGAGCCCAAGAAAAAATTGGTCTCCCACCGGGAACGCTTGTGCATATCGGGGAGAGAAAGACAGAAAAGGTAAAGATCACCATCATTGATTATGATCCCAAAAATTATCAGGAAAAAGAAGTCGAGAAGGTTGAAGAATGTTTCCCCTTTAAGGATAAACCAACGGTAACATGGATAAACATAGACGGACTCCAGAAGGTGGGAATTATAGAAAAGATCGGAGCCCATTTTGGCATACATCCTCTCGTATTGGAAGATATCCTGCATACGGGACAACGTCCGAAAGCGGAGGATCTCGGGGACTACCTGTTTATCGTCTTAAGGATGCTCTATCATGATGAACGTGAAGATGTAATGATAGGCGAGCAGGTCAGTTTGCTTCTGGGTCCGAATTACGTCATTTCATTTCAGGAAAGGGAGGGGGATATCTTCAATCCGGTCAGGGAACGAATCAAGAACTCAAGGGGGCGGATCAGAAAAGGCGGGGCCGACTATCTCGCCTACACATTGCTCGACGCAATCGTTGACCACTACTTCGTCATCTTAGAAAAAATGGGGGAAAAGATAGAATCTCTGGAAGAAGAGTTGGTTACAAACCCGACCCCAGAGACCTTACAGACAATTCACATATTAAAAAAAGAGCTGATATTCCTCCGGAAGTCGGTGTGGCCGTTGAGAGAAGTCATCAATAGTCTCGAGAGAGGAGAGTCTCCGTTGATTACAGAGCCTACCGGAATATACCTGAGGGATGTTTACGATCACACCATTCAAGTGATTGATACGATAGAGACCTACCGGGATATGGTTACCGGAATGCTCGATATCTATCTTTCCAGCCTGAGTAATAGAATGAACGAAGTGATGAAAGTATTAACAATCATAGCCACCATATTTATCCCCCTTACATTTATTGCCGGGATCTACGGGATGAATTTCAAATTCATGCCTGAGCTTGAGTGGCATTGGGGTTACCCCATGGCTCTCATTGTAATGCTCCTTGTTGTTGGTTCAATGTTCATCTATTTCAGAAGAAAGAAATGGCTATAAGATCAGGGGGGGACCCATGTTTGGTCATTATGATATTCCTTTCAAGATTATGAACGAAGAGATTTCTCTGTGCGTTGATAGAGAGGGAAAAAATCTGGCGAGAATTGGCGGGACGGAAAGGGTAGGGGAGTTAGAGGGCAAGGCAATAGAGAAACAAGGAAAACTAACAGGGGAAAACCTTATCGAGCACTACCTTCATGATTCTTATATTCTTGGCCTTCTCCTCTTTGGAAAAGCATTTCAAATGGATCGATTCTAACATTGCCTTCTCAAAATGCTCCCTTCCTAGTCCACTTACTTGGGCGTGATCTGGTGTAAACTTCTGGATAACGTCGAAAAGCTCTTTCTTGGTGAGTTTTATCATGTGTCGCCTCCGGTTGTCTGCAGTTTATGGAGCTTTTTTCCTCGGTCAAATGGTGGTTCATCTTTGAATTTAGCATAATCTATGCCAATGGTCTTCAAATTTCTAATTCCTTGAAATTACTACACAACCTTAATTACCAACTCATAATTCCCATCAAATCGAGACATTTTTTGCCATTGATATGAAAATATTAGGCAAAAAGAACGGAGTTGACTCTCTTGAAAATGAAATATGTCGTGCAGGGAGAGATTATCATGACTGGAGTATAGGAGCGAAAGATGTTACGATTGATTCGTTTCGGTAAACTTGAGCAGCCTTGTAGGGACACTGACATCTCCAAACAATAGGATTAGGCGGTGCCTCCTTTTTGGTCTCATCTCCCATCCCTTCTCTATCTGACCGGGATCTTCTTTCTCAATTTCCTTGCAAGAGTAGTTCTGGCCCCCTTGCTCCCTGCAGTTGAAACAGATCTCAATGTCGGTCACGGAGAGGCAGGTTCCCTTTTTCTCTTTATATCCCTGGGCTATTGTTTAGGGCTTCTAGGTTCCGGGTTCGTTTCATCTCGTTTCACCCACAGAAGGACCATTATCCTTTCCTCCATGGCCGTGGGTGGGTCACTAATCGCTGTTTCCCTCAGCCATACCCTCTGGTGGGTCCGATCAGGACTGATCCTGCTGGGATTATCTGGAGGTCTTTATCTCCCGTCAGGCATCGTCACCCTTACAGCAATCGTGAACTCAAGGGATTGGGGAAAGGCGCTCGCGGTTCACGAGCTCGCTCCCAACCTGGGCTTTATAGCGGCCCCACTGCTGGCAGAGGGATTTATGATATGGTTTTCCTGGCGGGGAGTACTGGCGCTCGTTGGGGGAGCTGCGTTTATTTTTGGCCTGGCCTTCGCGCGCTTCGGGACGGGTGGGGCATTTTCTGGGGAGACTCCCAGCACAAAAACTCTCCAAATTCTCCTAACCCGGCCTTCTTTTTGGATCATGGTCGTACTTTTCAGTATGGGCATTGGGGCAAGCCTCGGAGTTTATACCATGCTTCCCCTCTATTTGGTTGCCGAGAGGGGGTTAGAGCGGGGCTGGGCTAACACTCTTGTCGCACTATCCCGGATCGCAGGGCTTGGTGTTGTCTTTCTGGCGGGATGGGCAACTGATCAACTAGGCCCGAGACGGGCCTTGGGAGGTGTATTTCTGACCACCGGGGTGGCAACCCTACTTTTAGGGGTGGTCCGCGGGGGATGGATCATCCCCGTTTTGTTCCTGCAGCCCATTTTGGCCGGCTGCTTTTTCCCCCCGGGTTTCGCGGCTCTTTCGAGAATCGGCCCTTCCGATGTCAGGAATGTCGCAGTTTCTCTCACTGTCCCCCTCGCCTTTGTCTTTGGGGCAGGAGTCATCCCAGCCGGGATCGGGATTACGGGAGAAGGAGGTTCCTTTCGACTGGGAATCATGCTGGTCGGTCTGTTCCTTATGGGAAGCATCGTCCCTGTACACTATGTAAAATTCCATGAGGATCAATGATGCCTCCTTAATCCGTTTGATTGGCCAAGACAGCCCCTGTCAAACGGAAGTCGTTCGGCCTCGTTCTCGGGCACGAGGAAACGCTGTCTTTTTATCTCCAAAGGACCGCTCTTTACTTTTTTCGCTCGTTTAACTATTATTTTCATGATCCATTGGATTTTAAGCGGATTTTGGAGGAGATGGAGGATGAACTGGAAAGAATACTTCGAAACGAAAAAGGGAAAGGGATTTTTGGCCACGGCTGGAAAAACGGGTGCGGTAGACATCGCCGTATATTCACGACCCCATGTTATGGAGGACAACACACTGGCATTCGGAATGACCGAACGGCTCACGCATGCCAACCTCCAGGAAAATCCTTATGCCGTGTACGCATTCAACGCGAAGGGCTTTGAAGGAGTTCGCCTATACTTGGAAAAGTTGCGTGAGGAAACGGAAGGGCCACTGCTCGATGAGATTCGAAAGCGGGCGGACGAGGTGGTCTGCCCGGGAACCGGCGATCTCGTAAGATATGTGGTCTATTTTCGCGTGATAAAGGATCTCCCCTTGGTGGTTACATGAGCGAGCGAAGCTCTTTAACCAAAGCTTTCTTCCAATCTACTTAGCAGGAGGTACAGTCCATGCTATCACAAATACCCATAAATCTTGAGAAAGCAACAAAAGAGGATATAGATAAGGAAATACTCAGAGCCGGAATAATTGCCGAATTGGATGCGATAAATCCCTACGAGCAAATGGCAGCTTTGACCGGAAACGAAAATATCAAGAAGACTCTCCTTCGCTTATAAGGGGGCTTCGATTACCCTCACTCCGGCGGCAACCTCTCATATCGCCAAATCATTCCCGAAGATAACTGAAGGAAGAAATTCCAAAAATTTACTTGACAAACCGGATTGGAAGTGCTACATTTTCAGTAAAGTCTGATTTTTTGGATTTGTTTGATCTATCTGAATACAGAATAACAATGAGGCGGTGAACATTATGGAAAAAAGTGCAAATAAATCTCGTTGCATGCCGATGGATGGCGGTATATGCTCCTGCAAAGTTGATTCGGTCATTAGCATAGACGAGAGGGGACAGATGGTGCTCCCGAAAAGTATCAGAGAGACGGCAAGAATTCGCGCTGGGGACAAACTGGCCGTTATAAGCTGGGAAAAAGATGGTGAGGTGTGCTGTATTTCCTTGATTAAAATAGACGATCTTACAGAAATGGTAAAGGGCCGGCTCGGGCCGCTCATGGAAGAGATACTAGCACGATAAAACGGGAGGGGATCAAAATGAAAGAGGGAGAAATAAAGAGGGCAGTAAGGAAAGGCTATGCTGATATAGCCAAGAGGGAGACTTCCTGCTGTGGACCGGTGAGTTCCTGTTGTGGAAGTCCTGAGGTGATCCAAGATACGAGCGAAAAGATTGGCTACAGCGAGGAAGAACTCAATGCGGTTCCTGAAGGTTCAAATCTCGGTCTCGGCTGCGGTAACCCTGTCGCTCTTGCTTCGCTAAGAGAGGGCGAAGTGGTTCTTGATCTTGGCTCGGGTGCTGGCCTCGATTGTTTCCTTTCGGCGAACAAAGTTGGGAAGGACGGAAAGGTCATCGGGGTGGATATGACGCCGGAGATGATCGATAAAGCTCGGGAAAATGCAATAAAGGCCCATTTTGAAAATGTAGAGTTTAGGCTTGGGGAGATCGAAAATATACCCGCGGCCGATAATTCCGTTGATGTCGTCATCTCAAACTGCGTCATAAACCTTTCACCAGACAAGAAAAGGGTCTTCAAAGAGGCGTTTAGGGTGCTCAAGCCCGGTGGAAGGCTGATGGTATCGGATATTGTCTTGACGAAAGAGCTTCCCGATTTCATAAAAAATTCGACCGAGGGGTACATCAGGTGCATCTCAGGGGCGATATTGAAGGAAAAATATTTAGGTGCGATCAGAGAGGCTGGTTTTCATGATATCACGGTAAAAGATGAGAGATCCTATCCTATTGAGTTTCTCTGGGATGACCCAGTGGCAGAGGTGCTCAGCGACAAGAGGAACAGGCCAAGGGAAAGTGTAGGGGAATTCCGCAATTCGGTTGTTAGTATGATGGTTGAGGGGAAAAAGCCACCTAACGAGCTGGCTGTGACACAGGGAAGATCACGGTAAGCTAACGTCCAGATCGTTCAGGACTTCAAGACAACGGGTGTATGGACCTTTGTGGGGCCACCTTATATTTCACGGCTTTTATCATTTCTCTGGATAGCGGAGATCCCGAAAGAGCTCCCCCTGGATTCGTGATACCTACACCTCCAACCTCAAAAGGGCGGTCGTTTCCCTTTCGTCTCCTCTCCCTCGACGGGTACCAACTTCTCCGGCCGATTATGTTCAGAAATAACGAGGTACCCCAGAAAATCGGGAGATCCCAGATTCAAAGACCTTGAATACGGAAATAAACTGTGATAATAATGTAAAATTACTCTTAGTATAAACTTTTTGAGCTCGGGAGTTCCGATAATGCATATTGATGAGGACAAGAAGTTCGACAAAAGAACCATCGAAAGAAACCTGAGGCAAGGGGACCTCCCCGCCAAGGAGTGGGAGCAGTTTCTCAAAAAACTCCCAGATGTTTCCGATAAGATGGACTTTGTCATATTCGAAGAAGCACAAGAAGAGGAAACCATTGAGGATAAGAAGGCGAGATCCAAGAAATCCGTTGGCGAAGAGACGACCCCGGAGAAGGAATAAGAGTGAGGCGGATATGCCTATTTACGAATATCGCTGCAAGAGTTGCAATGGGGAGTTTAGTGCACTGATCATTCGTGCTGGAGACGAATCGGAAATCCGTTGTAAGAAGTGTGCCTCGACCGATCTGACACGGTTATTATCACGGTTCTCCTATCATCAGTCGGAGGAGTCCCGCCTCGGTGAATTCGACACGGGGAAACCTCGAGATGAAACATTCTATAAGGATTCCCGTAACGTCGGATTATGGGCTAAGAAACGGGCTAAAGATTTGGGCGTTGATTTGGGGCCGAAATTTGATGAAGTAGTAGAAAGGGCTCGTACTGGAAAAATTCTCGAAGACTACGAAAAATAGATACAGTAATAATGGCGGTTACTTGAGCCTTCGTTGTTCTAAATAAAGTCAAGGAATCGAAATGGCGCAGAAAGACTATTACGAAATCCTCGGCGTCGGAAGGAATGCGGGCGAAGGGGAAATTAAGCGATCCTACCGGCGATTGGCAATGCAATATCATCCGGATAAGAATCCAGGTGATAAGAAAGCGGAGGAGAGGTTCAAAGAAGCCTCCGAGGCTTACGAAGTGTTGAGGGATCCGGAAAAAAGGGAAATCTACGACCGTTTCGGGCACGAGGGGTTGAGGGGGACAGGATTTACCGGATTTAGGGGGTTTGAGGATATTTTCTCCACGTTTGGCGATATCTTCGAGGATTTCTTCGGATTTGGAACCACTCGAAGGGGCCGGACCATGGCACGTGCAGGTGCCGACCTTCGGTACGACCTGACCATATCCTTTCTCGATGCCGCCTTCGGGAAAGAGACTAATATTGAAATACCTCAGTTCACGACATGCAATCAGTGCGCGGGCTCCGGGGCCGAACCCGGCACACTTCCATCGACCTGTCCAACGTGCCGAGGACATGGTCAGGTCAGTCGTACTCAGGGGTTTTTCACTATCAGCACTACCTGTCCGGATTGTCAAGGCGAGGGGGAAGTGATCCATACGCCATGCACCCAGTGCAGGGGGCAGAAAAGGGTGAGGAGAAGGAAAAACCTCTCCTTAAAAATTCCGCCGGGGGTAGAAACTGGGTCGAGACTGAGATTGAGGGGCGAAGGGGAAGAGGGTGAGAGGGGAGGCCCGCCCGGGGATCTGTATGTGGTACTTCACGTGGAACCCCATGAATTCTTCGGCAGGGATGGTGACGATATTACCTGTCAGATTCCCATATCCTTTCCCCAGGCTGCCATTGGAGCAGAAATCGAAGTTCCGACCTTGAATGGAACGAGGAAATTAAGCATACCAAAGGGCACGCAAAGCGGGCAGCTCTTCCGATTAAAGGGGGAGGGCATTTACCACATGAGGGGGTATGGGAGGGGAGATGAGATCGTTCAGGTGATCGTGAAGACCCCGACCAAATTGACGAAAAAACAAGAGGAGTTGCTGCGGGAGTTCGCGGCTATCCAAGAAGAAAAGGGAGCAAAGGGATTTTTCAGTAAGAGAAAAAAAAGATGAGGAGAAGGGTAATCTGTCCGCAGTGTCGAAAGGAAACGACGTGGAAGAGGAATCCCTCCCGCCCTTTTTGTTCAAAACGTTGTAAGCTTATCGATTTGGGGTCGTGGATCGATGAACGGTATGCGGTTCCCGAGGAAAAAGGCAATCCCTCCCACCATAATGAGGAGCTCAAAGCCTAAGATCGAAAGGGATCTTACGATCTGCTCCTTATCCCATCGGATAGTTTCAGGAAGGTTGCTCTCTTATTTGGTTTCCCGCCAGGCTTTCATATTTGCACTGTAAAGAGACTTTTTCATACAACAGGGAAAGAACTATACCTGGTTTTTTCATTCTTATGCACCGGGCAACATGTCTTCCCTAATATCCCCAGTAGATGACCAGCTATTGGTGGTGCTATCATAGTAGATGGTTCCCGTAATTCCCGATTCAGCAGTTGCAGTGGCCGTTACGGTGAACGTGTCGGCATCGCCTGCGGTTTCGTAATTAAAATACAATGACTCCCTTACATCTACCCCTTTCTGCAAGAAAACCGTTGAGGCCTGGGCTCCGGTGACCGTGTAGTAATTCAACGTTCTGATTTTCTCCACTTTTTGGGAGGTTATGATCGCCTTTATCATGCCAAGTGCCTCTCGTACCTTGGCCGTCTCAGCGTAATGGAGATACAGGGGTACAGCGATGGCGGCCAGAATACCCACGATGATGATGATTACCATCAACTCCACCAAAGTGAAACCATTTTGTCGACGGAGGACTATTTTCATTTCATTTACAATGAACCCCAGGGATATAGATCATCCTTTGAAGAACGGAAGAGGGCCTTCATTTCGAAATTCAGTACCTTATGCGTTAAGAAATGAGGTTTTGCCGAGGTTGAGGATTAAGTTTACATAATATATCTTATCAGACATTTTTCTAAGCCGTTCTCGGTAGTCGCCCGGCGTAACCCTCGATTTTTCTCATTCGCCCCAGATACCGACTCGGTCTACTGAAACCATCAACTTACCGATATTTGTCACAGCAGCCATATTCTTCTCGTGGGTTTCTTTTCAAATCAGTCATTCACCATTTTCCATCGCTAAATTCCTGCTACTCTTGCCATTCTCGGTATTCCCCTGGGTCACTTTCTTCACGGTCCCCGGCAACTTCGTCCATGGCTTTCCTTTGGACATTCTCACTATCTTTTCTTAAAACTGAATTGAAAGATTTCCTTACGGTACATTTCGCCTAGAAAATGCGTGCTTGGAAGCTTCTCCGTACTATTTTCCACCACGGGCAGAATCCTCGTGTACCTTCTCAAAGCCCCGTAGACGACGGTAGTGTGAAGGAAGTGAGTATTATGGAGTCAATAAAATAACTTACAATATCAATTACTTATATAATTATTAAGTCATACCAATTATCTTGGGTAATTCTCGAGCCATTTTCTGAAGTTTACTATTATGTACCTGTAATTATTAAAATTTTTACAGCATCATATGAGATTAAATCCACATTGTCAAGACAAAATTTGGGTTTTCGGGACAAAAAGACGCTCATTTCTGGGTATATCAACTGTAATGAGATATAACCTTCTGAAATCTTTAAAAAAAATTGAGGTAATTTCAAGGAGGTGATGGCAGGCCTCTGGGTTCACCGGGATTCATAGTGAAATACGAGGGTGGAGATGAGAATTGTCTGGTGAGGAAAATAGCGCTAACTATTTGGAATGATAGCTAATTTACTATCCTTACTGCTCATCCCAATTGGTGACCTCAAGCCGCAGGCTGTGGATCAGTCCGTACTCAAGGTGATTGTTGGTGGCGGGCTTTCCGGGAAGCTCGACTCGGTCAATCTTGAAAACGGAAACCAGCGCTGATTTCAGGGGATCGAGGGTATCCTCGAAGTACATATTTTCGAGGGTTGAAGTGCTAGGATCCCAGTTCCACTGGATAGGCTGATCACCCAGGACAAGGTCGGTATAGTAGAGCTGCCTCCTGCCATTGACATCAGGGGGTTGGAACCAGACAGGATATTCAGATCCGTCGGATTTGATATATTGATAGTAGCCGTCATCCCCGTAGCCAGTACCATGATCGTTTATAAACGTAATTAACTCAGTGTCGCCATCGATATACCACGAATCCTCTGTGTTTCTCCAATAAAATTCGATACTTCGAACGCTTCTGCTATCGAAGGGGTCGAGAGGATCGAAATCGTGAGGATTGATTCGAACGTGCTCCCAATGGGCTTTTCCGGCCTCGGCGATCCAGTCATTGTTTTGATACGACACGTTAAACGTCACCCTATTTCCTCCCGTGTCTTCTAACTGTACCTGCAACAAGGATTTTTTGTAGGTCCTTTTTGAGCCGGCGATCTTTTGCCAGTTATCTAAGGCCATGTAAAACCGAATGGTGGTATAATTATCCCAGTCTTGTGGGCCAATGTTGATATCCGAATCCTCGAAGACATTCCCGACATCGGCAAAATCACAGTAGACTCCGTCGGTTACACCGAAGTCGTGGTTATTGGGCTCCGGGCCAGCAGGGTCTCTCCAAATCGGGGCCTGATACATCTTCATCAATTCAGGGACCCCATCAGCGCCTCCATCTGAATAGTCCGCCTCACCGATATCCTCCGGGAGGTAATCCTCCTGCGTTCTGAGAAGCTCGTTCCCGTTAAGGTCCCAATTGTTCGTGGTATTGAAATCCTCCGCCTCCACCCTTTCGTAGGTCAGGGTGGGTTTTGAAAGGGTCGTACTGTACATGTTGCCGTTGATGACATTCTCGTCGTAGATGACGGTCCAACCGTCGTCCTGGAGGTTGATTCGGTTTCCGGCCACCATGGTGCCTGAGAAGTATGCTGCGTACCTGACCGGCCGCGTATAGTCAGTTTGATTGGTCAGAATCCCGTAAGGGCATCCGCTCCCGTTTAGGGTGATATCGTTAAAGGCGATGGCGATGCCGTTGACCTTGGTATTGTAATTCCCCACAAAGGTGATGTTTTTTGCCACTAGGACCAGTCTTCCCACATTGCCGCAGTCCACCCCATTCACCGTAATGTCGCCATTTGCGATGAATGTCAGATCAAACCTCCCAAGTGGATACCCTTCCCAGTCGAAGCCCTTTGGGTCCCCATCGTCATTCAGGTAACCGAAATCGACCGAATCGATGGTAATGCTCCCATCCACGTAAATAATGGCCTTACCATCAGCTCCAGCCGTCGGGTCGTTTGAGGGGGTGAAGGTTTGATCGCCCGAGTTGTAGACTCTCAGGTCTAAATCCTGAAAATAATCGGGAATGCCGTCGGTATCGTCATCGATATACTCCCCCGTCGCATCGAAGATCCCTGGCGGAAGCTCAACTTCGTCAATTTCACCCGACGAAACCGTCGGGGCCGGGTCCGAGAAGATGAACCCCCATTGATCCCATATTCCTCCGTAGGTCCCCTTCGAGAAATAGAGAAACCCGTCGTTTCCGTTTCGATCCTTTATTTGGTCTCCATCCGGGGTCACAAATTGTCGGCTCTCCGACGAAAGGCTCACCTCCACCCCACCAGCGTAAAAGGCTCCCGCCGCGGCCGAGATACCCTTCCCCCCAATCCTCTCGCCCAGGCTCCCCGGAAGGCCGATATATGCCTCGAATTTTCGGTTGACATCGTCGGGATCGAAGGTAAAACCGTCTTCGCTAGCCGTCAGTCCTGCTTCTCCATCGGCGTCCACATCCACCGAACCCAGGGTTTGAACCCTCACTTTACTTCCCGCCGCCCGTATCATGGAGACCTTAAAGTATGGTTTATCCGTTTGGCCCGGGAAGAAATCCCCTTCTGTGGGATTGGCGATGGAGATGGCGTTGGCCTCGACATAGGTGCTACTGAAGGGGTTCGCCTCCGCGATCTTGTCACTTTCCCTGATCATCCACCGTACCTTATCAATGCCCGCCTCCGAGGAGTAGAGGGCCTTTGAGAGGTTTTTTTCGTGTGTGAACAGATCGATATCCGTCTCCCCGAGCCGGTAAAAGGCCAACCCGAAGATGGTGAGGAAAAAGACGAATGCGATGGCGGTCACCAACGCCGCCCCACCCTTCCCTCTTGTTTCAATTCCTTTCACGTTCACGCTCATCCCTCGTGGCAGAGTAAGTTACCCCCTTAGTTTCACCGCCGAAGCAAACCAGATAAACAGATCGTCAGGTCCATCTCCGTTATTCAGATCATGCCTGAGCTTGAATTGAACAATTACCCTATCCCCTTTCCGCTTGAACCCCAAAGCATCGCATGCGATGCGGTGAGTGCGCGTTTCACTCCCCACAATGTGGCTATCGTCCAGGAGCTCAAGGAAGCCCTGGTTATTACAATCGTCGCCTCCCTTGATATCATTATTCTCAAAGGTGAAACACTGGGTACCGGTATCGGGGTACGGTGGGCCGGGATGGGGGTACGTAATCATGATGCTGGGATGGAAATTGTCATCCTCTGGCAGGTCGGTGGTCTTCCCCTCTCGAAGGGACCTGGCCATTTCCTCCATGAGGAGGCTTCCGACCCTCTGGAGCTTCAGCTGGGCCCGTCCGTTATCCATTGTCCCGACGTGATAGATGAAGTAGAAGGCAACGGCTGCCACGACAACGGCGAAGATGATGGCGGCGACCACGAGCTCGATGAGCACGCTCCCCCGCTGGCCGTTCTTCCCAAGAATCCCGGGGAAGCTTTTTCGCGTGTTATCCATGGTGGGAAACCCCTTTACGGGGAAATGTAGGTCTTCAGTTCAGCCAGCAATTTATCCGGATCAGCCGGATCACTGCTGGAGGCCAGGCGTTGATCGAAGACCTTCAATTCCACGAGCTTGTAATCCGTATCGCCTGTGCCGTCGGCAGCGTCGGGGACGTCTTGAACGGTCCACTCCCGATAAAATTCCCCATCAGCCGCTAGGTCCCCCGTGCTGTTTACCCGGTCCGAGTGTGTCCCTTCGCTCAAATCGGCGTGGAAATAGCCCAGATCCTTCAGTTCCTCCATCTTATCCTGGGCCAAGACGAGGCCGCATCTCATGTGGCCAGAGGCTTCGATATTTCCCCTGGCCGTTGAGAAGAAATAGCTGATGGAGGTGAGGGCGAGGGCCAAAATGATGATGGCTATCAGGGTCTCGAGAAGCGAGAGTCCTTCTGAGCCCTTGAGAATAGTTTTCAGGATGGAAGCCTTATTCATTGAAAATCCGGGGGCAATTTCAAAAAAGATGGGACCGACATCGGGAAAAGAGAAGGGAGGAACCTTCCCCCTTCTCACGGGTTAGTAGGCAGCATGTCGTCCAGTATGACAGTGCCATCGGCAGCCCATGTTCCGAGGACATCCGGGGTCTTTGTATAGGTAATCCACCCAGAGCCTGGGCCGAATCGGGCCGTTGTGTCTGCCCTCACGGTAAATCCCCCGCCTATAGGATCGGAGGCGGTCGAATAGGTGAAGAATTCCGTATCGCTGATATCGATTCCCTTGTTCTTAAAAGTTGCCATATCCGCTGCATCGTAGTACCTGGTCGTCCTCGACTTCTCCACCTTTTGAGAGGTAATGATGGCCCCCATGATACTGGTCGCCTCGGTCACCCTCGCCCTTTCGACGTATCCCGTATACAGGGGAACAGCGATGGCGGCCAGAATGCCAACGATGATGATGACCACCATCAGCTCCACCAAGGTAAAACCTCTGCGGTCTAAGATTGTTCTCCTTCTCATAACTTCCTCCCTCCATGCCCCATAGTAAGGCTGATTGCCTTCTGACACATCTATGAAGCAACTACCATGCCAGTTTCCGAGGTTTTCGGTAAATAATTACATTTATCATAATCTATTGATATTGTTGATTAATTTTTATCATGAATCAAGATATCCCTCTTTTTTCCCTGAAGAAACTGGCCTTTAAAGGAAAAAATCGGTAATGTATTACCGGTAATCCCTTTCCCTCCGGCTATGAGGATTGATCCAAAAGACCGTATTTATTCATCTTGTTATAGAGGGTCTTGAGGCTTATCCCGAGGAGAGAGGCCGCCTCCTCCCTTTTCCACCCAACCTTATCCAATGCCTGGGTGATGAGCTTCTTTTCGACCTCGGCGACGATCATCTCTACCTTTTCATTTAGTGGGATATCCGTTTCGAGCTTCTCCATGTCGAGGAAGGCTTCTTTCCTCTGCCTTCGGATCTCGGGCGGCAGGTTCCATTCCTGGATGACTCCTTCCTTGGCCAAAATGATGGCCCTCTGAACTACATTTTCAAGCTCCCTGACGTTTCCAGGCCAGGAATAGTTGATTAACAGATCCATGGCGTCTTCCGAAAACCCCTCGATATCCTTGTGAAACTTCGTCTTGGATAAGCTTACGAAATGATCCACCAAGAGGGGAATATCTTCACTGCGCTCCCTCAATGGAGGAATATGGATGGGAAGAACGTTGAGCCGGAAATAGAGGTCTTCACGGAAGCGTTTCTCCCTTACCATTTGAGACAGGTCCTGATTGGTAGAGGCGACGATCCGGACATCGACCTTAATGGGCTTAACCCCCCCTACCCTTTCCACTTCCCTCTCCTGCAATACCCTCAATAGCTTGGCCTGGGTTGCCAGGCTCATGTCCCCGATCTCGTCCAGCAACAGGGTCCCGTGGTTGGCCAGTTCGAATTTGCCCAGTTTCTGTCTCGTTGCACCGGTGAAGGCCCCCTTCTCGTATCCGAAGAGTTCGCTTTCCAAGAGGGTCTCCGGGATGGCCACGCAATTTAGTTTGACAAAGGGTTTTGCCCTCCGTGGGCTATTGTAATGAATTGCTTCCGCGATCAATTCCTTCCCCGATCCGCTCTCCCCGGTTATGAGGACCGTAACGTCATTCTCGAAGACGGTCTCCGCAATATCGAAAACCTCCCTCATTCCCTTGCTGTTTCCCACGATATTGTAAAACCCCCTCCTCTTTTCGACCGTCTCCCTCAGTTGTCTGAGTTCATCCTGAAGGTGCCCCCTCTCCAGAGCCCGTCTTACCACCACCCTCATCTCGTTAATACCGAAGGGTTTGGTGAAGTAATCGTAGGCGCCTTTCCTTATTGCCTCGATGGCGATATCCTTTGAGCCATGGGCGGTAATCATGATGACCGCCATCTCCGGATTGGTCACCTTAAGGTTAGCAAGAACCTCCATCCCATCCATTGAGGGAAGTTTCAGGTCCAGGATCACCAAATTAAACCGATCTTGGGCAATCCTCTCCAGGGCCTCCTCTCCGGAGGCGACCGCATCCACCTGATATCCCTCCTTTTCCATCGCCTCGGAGAGAAAGAAGCTCATACTGGAATCGTCTTCTACGACCAATATCCTCTCTTGAGCCATGGAGCGAACCCCATACCAGAAGGTTAAAATTGCAATAATTCTAGCATTTTGGCAAAATATTTGCAATAATACCAATAGTTCCCTCTCCTTGACACCGCGCCATTTTGGGCCTACACTTTGATTTGAATAGAAGAGAAAAATCAATGAGTTGAACCACATGATGGAAAAAAAGAAATTTGGCGGCTTAGGTTTAAGATTATTTATCCTCACCCAGGTCTTTACCACCCTCATCGTCCTTGCCACGGGATTCTTTGCCATTGAAATCAACCGGAAAGCCCTCCTGCGCCGCAGGCAGCCTACCATTGGACAGGTGAAGAGGACGCTTGAGAACATGCGCATCGAGGTACTGATCGGAGGGTTTGTGGCATGTCTGTCGGGGATTGCCCTCACCTTGGCCATCACCAAGCCCATCAAACAGCTCATCGAAGGCGTTCAGTCGGCCGCGGTTGGCGATTTCACCAAGACCATCGATGTACCACCGGGTCAGTTCGAGTTCTCGCAGTTGGTGCAGGCATATAACCAGATGCTCGCCTCCCTGAAGAAGTCGGAGGAGCACCTTCGAAAGGTCTTCTATGCGGCCGATGATGCTATCATGACCACGGATCGGGAGGGTCGGATTACCCTCTGGAGCGAAAGTTCGGAACGGATGTTCGGATACAGCAAGGACCAAATCGTGGGAAAGGACCTGAACACGCTCCACTCGCCCAAGATGAAACCGGATCTCATTCGGCAAATGCAGGAATCAGCCATGAAAAAAGGACGGTGGCAAGGCGAGATCATCTATTCCAATAGTAAGGGGCATTCCATTGATGGATGGTGCGTGATGACCACGTTGACCGAGGAAACGGGGGAAATCGTCGGATATCTGAGCGTGGTCAGGGATATGACCGAGAAGAAACAGATGGAGATGCAACTCATTCAGGCAGATAAAATGGCATCCCTGGGAGAACTGGCTGCAGGCGTAGCCCACGAGATCAACAACCCCCTTTCTGGGATCCTCAGCAACGCCGAATTTCTCCAAGAGGAGATCCCCGATGACAGCGAGGAACAACAGGAGGAAATCAGAGAAATCATCGAGAACAGCCAGAGGATCAAAACCATTGTCCAGGACCTGCTCAACTTCTCCAGGCAGAGGGATTCGAAGACCTACACGACCCTCGACATTTCCGCGGTCATAACCTCCTCCCTCAACCTTACTGAACATCAAATTCAGCTCGATCGCATCAAAATCGTCAAGGAGATCGGGGATCCATTGCCCTTCGTCAGGGGAAGCTTTAATCAAATGGAGCAGGTCTTCATCAACCTGCTCAGCAATGCACGGTATGCCTTGAATCGGAAATTTCCCGATCCCCATGAGGATAAAACCCTCCTTATCCGAACCGATCAGGTGGAGGAGACCGGTCGGAAGTACGTACGTGTCGAATTTCATGACAGGGGCATCGGTATACCAGAGGAAGATATGGACAAGATCTTCAACCCCTTTTTCACCTCAAAGGAACAGGGACAGGGAACCGGTTTGGGCTTGAGCATCAGCTACAATATTATCCAGGAACACAAGGGTACTATCCGTTTCGATAGCAAAGAGGGGGAATATACCAAGGTGACCGTTGACCTCCCCATAGACGAAGGAGATATCGAAGATGGCGAATGAGGATCAAGGGGTGGATAGGTCGAGGATCCTCGTGGTCGATGATGAGCTGACTGTTAGGAAATCCATCCAAAAGCGTTTGGAGAGGGAGGGGTATGAAGTTACCTCGGCCGATAATGCCAAGGACGCCCTCCGGCTCTTTCAGGAGAACTCCTTCGATACGGTCATTTCGGACATTCGCATGGAGGAGATGGACGGTCTCGAACTCCTCAAGAGACTGCAAAGCCAGCGCAAGGATATCCCTATTATTATGGTCACGGGTGCGCCCTCTCTGGACACGGCCCAGGAATCCATTAAGGAGGGGGCTTACGATTACATCACCAAGCCCATTGAGCGCGAAGTCCTGATCAATACCGTCACGCGAGCACTTGAGAAGAAGAGGCTGAACGACCAAATCAAGGAGTATCAGCGAAATCTAGAGCTGAAGGTGCGAGAGCAGACGAAAACCATCTTCGCCATCTACAAATTTGCCAACCAGCTCAATTCAATGGATAACCTTGAGGACGTGGTGAATTCCGTGGTGAATTTCGTGGCCGATTTCATGTTCAGCAAGAGGGTATCGGTCATGTTGCTCGACGAAAGAGCCGAATACCTCACCATTAAGGGTGCCATTGGATTGGAAGAAGAGATAATGAGAAAGACGAGGATAAAAAGGGGAGAGGCAATCGCGGGCAAGGTTTTGGAGACGGGCAAGGCCGTCATAGTCGATGACATCGGCTCCATGAAGGGCGAATCGGATCGATATTCCCAATACAAATCCTTTATGAGCTTCCCGCTCATGCAGGTTCCTCTCAAGGCAACCAACCTATCATTAGGGATCATAAACGTCACGAATCGTTTTGGGGATCAGCCATTCACCAAGGAAGACCTGGAAAATTTGGATTTTATCGCCGATACGGCTTCCGTTGCCATCAACAATCAGCTGAAGAGCATTGAGATTGAGAAGAGCTATTTTCGGACCATGAAAGCCCTTGCCATAGCCGTTGAGGAGAAGGACCGCTATACTAGGGGACACTCCGAAAGGGTAAAGACGTATGCCGTTGAAGTGGCCGCCCGCATGGGATTGCCGAGTGAAACCATTTCCACAATCGAGTATGCATGCGTGTTACATGATATCGGGAAGATCGGGATCCCCGATTCCATCATCCAGAAGGACCAAGGTCTCACGGAAGAGGAATATAGGCAAATCATGGAACACCCGGCCAAGGGCGAAAATATTATCCGGGTGATCCCTTTTTTGGAGCCCGCCCGGCCCATCATTCGCCACCATCATGAGAGGTTCGACGGGACCGGATACCCGGATCGAATGAAGGGGAACGAGATAGAGTTGGGAGCTCGAATCATTGCCATAGCGGATAGCTATGACGCCATGACTACCGAACGACCTTACCGAGGGCCCTTTACCGAGGATCACGCCATTTCCGTGCTCAAGGAGCAGAAGGGAAAGCAGTTCGATCCCGAATTGGTCGATATCTTCGTCCGATACCTTTTGGAACAAGGGGATTGATGCGACTATGAGGATACGGTCGAAACTGGTCGGCATTCGAATGTTCATCGCAATCCAGGTCTTCACCACACTCTTGGTACTTGCCACTGGATTCCTCGCCATTGAAATCAATCGACGAAATCTCCTTCGAAGCCGCAAGCCGGTCACCAGCACTAAGGTCGAGGAAGCGACGCAACAAATGCGAATTTACGTTTTGATCGGAGGATTCGTTGCCTGCCTCTCGGGTATAGTTCTCACCTATGCCATAAAAGGATTTATTAAAAAGCTTACCAGAGGAGTCCAATCCGTTGCCCAGGGAGATCTCAGCCAAAGCTTGGAACTCTTCCCCCCAGAGGAGATCAATCAACTGGTTCAGGCGTACAATCACATGGTCTCCTCATTAAACCGATACCTCATGGAGACTTCTGCCGGTGCGGTGGTAACCATCAACTCCGATGGAATTATTACGACCTTTAACCCTGCGGCCGAGAGCATCTTCGATCATGATGCCCGGGAGATGGTGGGGAGACACTTCACGGATCTCTTTCCCACTCATAAGACAAATAGAGGCCTCACGGAAATGATACTCCGTGGCATCGAGAAGGAGAAGCCCAGTTCACTGGAAAATGTAACGGTCATGACCGATGAGGGAAAGAAGTTGGCCATGAAGATCAGGACGGCCCTATTGGGCGGGAAAGAGGGAAAGTTGCTGGAGGTTGTGGCCAGCTTCCGCGACCTGGGGGAGATCAAGGAGATTCAAGGCGAGATGGAGAGGATCAATCGACTCGCCTCCTTGGGAAGCCTTGTGGCCGGATTGGCCCATGAGATTCGAAGCCCTCTCGGCTCTCTGAAGGGTTTAGCCCAACTTCTGGAGGAGGATATCGTCGAGAAAGGAGGAAAAGCCGAATACATCGAGGTAATCATCAAGGAGATCGACCGGTTGAATAAGGTCGTGGAAGAGCTCCTGACCTTCGCCCAACCCTCAACCTTCACGTTTGAAGACCGAGACATCGAGGAAATCGTTCGGGAGACGATCTCCTTGGCGAAAACCGGGTTTCCCGAAAAAAAGATCGCCGTCATGGAGGATTATCGAGGAGGATTACCACGGATCGCCGTTGAGGGCGATAAGATGACCCAGGCAGTCCTCAATATCATCAACAACGCATTAGAGGCCACGCCGGAAGGAGGAACGATTAAGGTTAAGACGGCTCTCGTCCAGCCGTCTCATGAGAGAGAGGATGACACTGCCGCTCTCCGTCGGTCCGCTGCTTCAACGCAGCAGCGCGTCATGATCGACGTCTTCAATACGGGAGACCCCATCTCCTTCGAGGACACCAAACGGGTATTCAATCCCTTCTTCACGACCAAACCCGGCGGCATCGGACTCGGGTTGAGCATTGCCCAACAGATCGTCACCGCTCACGGAGGTCATATTAGGGTGATGAACGAGATGGAAGAGAAACCGAAAGGCGTGATATTCAGAATCGAACTTCCGATTACGGGGATTGAGAGCGGCAATACTAGCGAATTGCCCTCCCCATCTTGAATATGGGGAGGAAAATGGAGAGCAGAATCCCTCCCACCACGGTTCCAATGAAAATGACGAGAATAGGCTCGATGAGGTTCGTGAGCGTGTTGATGCTCGCCTCTATCTGCTGTTCGTAGAAATTTGCCACTTTGCTTACCATGTTGTCCAACGTGCCCGATTCCTCACCGGTCGCGGACATCTGAACCACCATCTCCGGAAATACATCTCTCCTGTCAGCCAGGGCTTCCGCAAACCCACTGCCCTGTTCAATGGACGCTGAGCTCCCGCGGATAGCCCTTTCCAGCATCATGTTATCCGCGGTTTCCGCAACCAGATCAAGGGCACCCAAGATGGGAACTCCGCTATTGATCAATACCCCCAATGTCCTGGTAAATCTGGTCAGTGAATATTTCCTCATCAACGGTCCTAAAATGGGAATTCGGAGCTTATACTTATCCCAGAAAAATCGTCCCCTTTCCCTTTGAAGCCCGGCATAAATAAGAAGGCCGATTCCTGCCGCGATCAACAGGAGAAGCCAATAGTAATCCCGAATAGCAACGCTGCTGGCTATCAATATCCGAGTGGGGGCCGGGAGGTTTACCCTAGCCCCTGCATAAATCTTTTGAAATACCGGGACTACCTTGACTACGAGGATGATAATAGCGAATGCCGTGAAGCTGATAAGAAAAAGGGGATATGTGAGGGCTGCCTTCACCTTCCTCCGAAGGTTCGCAGTCCTCTCCAAATAACTGGCCAGTTGCGCAAGGGTTTGATCCAATCGTCCGCTCGCTTCTCCGGCCTTAACCATGTTGACGAAGAGTTTGCTGAATACCTTTGGATGTTTGGATAGGGCATCGAAAAAGGTACTCCCTTCCTCGACGTCAATGCTCACGGAATCGATCACACTCTTGAAGCGCGGGTTTTCAATTTCATTGCCGAAACTCGTCAGACATCGAAGTAAGGGCAGACCGGATTCAACCATGGCCGACATTTGACTCGCAAAGAGCAAAACCTCATCGTGTTTAACCCCACCTCCGAAAAGGGGTGCCCTCATCGAGAACCGTTCCCCAAGCCCCTTTTCCGGAGCCGTTTTCTTCTCCACGATGTCGAGGACGGTGAGGTCTCGCCGGTGTAATGTCTCTATTACCTCCAGCTCACTGGTTGCCTCCAGGTCGCCCCTTACGTTTCTTCCGTCCCTCCTCTTGGCCGTGTAAGAATACAGTGGCATCTGAATTCCTTAGTCTTCCTCGATGGTCGCCCTTAAAACTTCCTCAGGGGTAGTGATACCGTCTTTCACCTTGTGCAAACCGCTTTCCCTGAGAGTAGTCATCCCCAGCTCAATGGCCACATGCCTCATCCCCTCGATATCGGACCCGTTGAGGATGGCGTTTCGAACTGGAGCCTTCATCTCCAACATCTCACAGATAGCGGTCCTGCCGTAGTAGCCCGTACCCTTGCATCTATGGCAACCCTTGCCGCGCTGAAAGCGAAATTCTGTTTTAGGCTTTCCATCAATTCCGAGGCCCCGCAACATCTCCTTGGTTGGCGTGTGGGACTCCTTACAGTGGGGACAGACCTTTCGCACCAGGCGTTGGGCTACGGCCAAACTCAGCGATGAACAGACAAGGTATGGTTCCACCCCCATGTTGATGAGCCGTACAATGGTTCCTACGGCGTCATTGGTGTGCAGCGTGCTGAATACGAGATGCCCGGTAAGGGCCGACCGAATGGCCATCTCCGCCGTCTCCAGGTCTCTGATCTCACCCACCATGATGATATCCGGATCCTGGCGAAGAATGTGCCGTAAACCATTGGCAAAGGTCAGACCGATCTTTGGATTGGCCTGAACCTGGTAGATCCCCTTAATTTGATATTCCACGGGATCCTCCACCGTCACGATATTGGTCTGAGCGGATTTAATCTCCGTCAAAGCCGAGTAGAGGGTGGTCGTCTTTCCGCTTCCTGTAGGTCCCGTGAGGAGAACCATCCCGTGGGGTTTTGATATGTAGTTGCGAAAAACTTCCAATTGGCCCTCGCCGAATCCCAGGCCGTCTATGTCCAGGGAGAGAGCCCCCTTCTCCAGGAGCCTCATCACCACCTTCTCGCCAAAGACAGTGGGCAACGTGGACACCCTCAGGTCAACCTCCCGAAACCCTTGTTTTATGGTAAAACGGCCATCCTGGGGAAGACGTCTTTCGGCGATATCCATGTTGGACATAATCTTGATTCTGGAGCCGATGGCCATCTGGAGCGCTTTTGCCGGAGAAATGATGTCGTGGAGCACCCCGTCAATCCGGTAGCGAATGCTCAACCGTGTCTCCTGCGGTTCGATGTGGATATCGCTCGCCCGCTCGTTGATGGCGTTCGAGATGATGTAATCCACCAATTTGACAATGGGAGCCTCTTCCACCTGCTCCCGTAACCTCTCCAGGTTAACCTCGCGCTCATCGTCGAGTTCCCTCTTGAGCTCAAGATGGGTTTCGGAAACATCCTTTAGAACATCCTCCAGGCTCGACTCCTGTCCACTGGCACCGTAAAATCGGTTGATGAGGATTTCCAGCCCCGATTTGGATATGATTCCGGTGTTGATTTTATAGTTGGTGATAGTCCTGAGGTCGTCGATGGCGATGATATCGAAGGGGTTTACCATGGCCACGGTCAAGGTATTGTCCTTTATGGAAAGTGGTATTGCCATGGATTGCCGTGCCATGCGCTCGGGAACGAGCCTGATGACCTCGGGATCAATAAAGATTACTTCATCGGGGGTTAGGTGGGGGATGTTAAGCTGTTGCGCAAGGGCCCCGAGGACCTGGATCTCGGATGCGAGGCCCATTTCTACGATGATATCTCCCAAAAGCCCCCCCTTCTTTCTCTGTCGATCGAGGGCCTTTTCGAGCTGCTCCTGGGTGATCACCTTGTTTTCGACCAACAAGGCGCCGAGGGATTTGTAGCTCAATGTGTAGCTTTTGGGAGAAACCATTGTTCAGCCCGCCCTCTGCGGCTCCCTCCTCAGCCCCGTGCCTGAGGGACGACTTGGGGAGTGATGAATATTATCAGCTCCCGATATTCCGAAATATCCTCCTTGCTCTTGAAGAGGAGACCTACAATGGGAACCCTGGACATAAAGGGGACGCGATCTCGATTTTCCTCCTTTCGGGTGCTCAAAAGACCTCCGATGACTACCGTTTCCCCGTCCCTCACCAAAACCTGGGTGTCCGCCCTCTTAGTGCCGATCGTGTCAAATTCCTGGTCCTGAATTGTCGTTGTTCCCGAAATTTCACTCGTTTCCACATTCACGAGCATGAAGATTGAGCCATCCCTGGTGATTTGAGGAGTAATCCTCAATTTTGTACCCACGTCTTCCAGCCGAACGCTGACCTGGAACGTCTCTGCTTCAAGGCCCTCCGCAACGGGGACTTTCTCCCCCACGAAGATCTCGGCCTCTTGATTTTGTACCACGAGGACTGAGGGTTTGGAGACGATCTTCACATCCCCCGTTTCCTCGAGCGCGGACAGCTCAATATCCAGCTGTCGAAGTGCCGCGGTAGATGAAAGCCAACCCAGGTTGAAGACGCCCGCGGGATTTGTCACGGGGAGATCCACAACATCTCCCCCTCCTGGGCCCCCGAAGGTAAGGGTACCCTTCGGGCTGTCTTTCTTGCCCGGTCGCTTCACGCCTTGACCGCCCCATTTGATACCCAATTCCTGTGAGAAATCGCGGTTCGTCTCCACGATCCTCGCATCGATCCTCACCTGTTGGGTTGGCAGATCCAATTTCTTAGCCATCTCCGCAATTTCGCGGACGTTTTCTTCAATATCAGTGATGACCAAGGTATTGGTCTTCTTGATGATGCTGACGTTGGCCCCCCTATCGATTCCCTTCTCCTTATTGTGGCTCAATAATTTCTCCATGGCCTCCTGCAGATCGGTGGTCTCCCCTCCCGTCTCCTTGGAGAGGGTCGTTCCGATATAGTTGAGATTGACATAAGCCGTCTCCAACGGTTTCTCTAATTTCTGGGCTTCCTCCAGCTCATGGCGTGCCTTATAGATATCCAGCTCGTTTTGCAGCTTTTTCCGCAATTCCGCCTGCTGATCCACACGGATGATATTCCCCTCGATGACGTAGGTTAAACCGCTGCTCCTGAGTATGGCGTTAAACCCATCTTTCAAGGAGGTGTTCTCGATATCATAGGTGATCCTTCCCGAAACCGCCGGGGAGAGGATGAGGTTTAACCCATACTCTTCGGCGATGATCGTCAAAACATCCCGAATATCAACATCCCTCACCCTCAAGGAGAAGAGCCGATCCCTTTCCAAAGGATCTTTGCCCTGGGGAGATTGACCCAGGCCACTTGACGCGAAGGCGAGGAGAAGGATCATACATAGGACGATAGGAAAAGACATCTTTTTCATGAGCACTTACCTCTGTTGAGATTTTACGAGGTCTTCAATCTTGAGGGTCCGCTTTTTCCTCCCGTAGACCGCGATTACCTCATCCTCGCCAATCTGGAGGATGCGGTGTTTCGCGATCCAATCCCCTTCCCTGACGATCTCGTCGTTCATGATAGCCACCTTCCTTCCGGCGATATCGATGATGCCGTTCAGTTTCAAAGGAGGCAGCCTCCTTCGCCGTATCTTACGGGTGGAAGGTTTCGCAACCCTCATCTCCTTCGTGGGCTCCTTCTCCAGGAAGGGATCCCTCTTCACGGTGATATCATTCTTGACCACCATTTGAAGTGGAGGGGACTTCAGCTTCTCCTTTTCATGAGATGGCGAGGATTCGGTGTCCTTTAATTCGAACGTACTTACGGTGAATTTGAGGCGATGCCACAGGGGATCCTTGGGATCATTCTCAATTTGAAGGTCGTCTAAGTTGAGTTTAAAACTGCTCTCGAGGCTATCGATAAACTTGACGATTTCCTCATATTTGGACCTGGCTTCGATCAAAAAAGGATACCGAATATAATCGGGGGACTCCTCTTCGGGCATGGGTTTCACCATTACGGTTTTGATCCCCAGACGATTGACCAATTCATTCATTTTTTCGAGAAAGGTAGGCGTCCGCCTCTCCGGGGGGATTTGATGTCGTTTGAAAAAGTCGACATTCACCTCGTCTTTGTTGAACCGCTCGATCTTTTCTTGGAATTCGTTCACCTCCTGAATGGCCTTTTCAACTCTACGGTTGAGGAGGGATATCGCCCTGATCTCCTTCTTGACCTTGTTCATCTTGGGCAGGTAGAGGAAGAAATAGAGGAGCGCTGAGACCGCGACGAAAATGATCACCAAGGCCATTATCATACCCTTTATGGAAATGCTGGATCTCATCTCGAGGCCTTTTCCCTCCTGAGCGGGGAGCTGTTGCGCAATTTGCTCGAGAGCTCAAATTCCATAATATCGCGGTCTTTCTCCCTCGAAAGGTGGGTGTAGACGAGTTTAACCGGTTCGAAGTCCTGGTTAAAGGATTTCGAACCATTCAACGCTAGTATGAGTTGGGCGATGCTATCAAGGGGTTCACGACCTGGCATGGGCAGGGTAACCCCCTTGACGATAAGGTACGTCTCCTTCTCGATCTCTTTTGATGCCTTCTTCCTTTTCTCAATCGTCTTGATTGAAAGACCGGTCAGCCATAGATCATCGGGCATGACAGTGCTGAGATCCACCAACTTATGGGACCATAATACCCTCTTAATGTGCAGTTTGGAAAGGAGCTCTGCCTCGTTGGATGACTTCTCTAAATCCCTCTCCACTTGGCTCAATTGACCGTTCAGGTAGATCTTCCGAGCGCGATTCATTTGAATCCTTCGATCCAACGATGGGGAGAAAACCTCCATATACGCGAAGCTGATTCCCAGGAGCAGGAGGACCATCAATGGAATAAGGATTGCTATAGATATACGTCTCTCCTCACCTTTTGGCTTGGGAACCTTTTTCGGCTTTCTCCCCGGCCTATAGATATTAATCTGAAATCTCACCTATTTACCCCCTTATGGCCAAGCCAACTGCCAAGGCCAACTTGCAAAGGTCGTTCCCAAATGGGGATAACAAGGAGGCTTTCTCCACAGTGATATTCCGAAAAGGGTTGAGTATCTCTATGGGGAGCCCAAGTTCAGTGCTCAAATAGCCATCCAAACCCTTCAGGGGTGCACTCCCCCCCGTAAGAAAGATTTTACTAAACCCTTTTATTTTGGCCTGATTCTCATAAAAGGTCAAGGACCTACGAACTTCCCTAACCAAATTGTCTAAGGATGGTTTGATGGTCTCAATCAAGCCAGCCGAGTCCTCGCTCCTCTTGAACTTCTCGGCGTCCGTGTACGAGAGTCCGTTCCCCTTCATGATATCATCGGTAAAATCATTGCCAGATATCATAATATTCCGTACGAAATACTGACCCTCCTCACTATAGACGCTCAACGTGGTATTCTTGTCCCCAATGTCCATCAGCACGACGAATTCATCCCTTTCAACTTCCTCATTGAACAGCACAGCATTCGCCAAGGCCAATGGATTGACATCGATGATTTGGGGATCGATGGGGATTTCCCTGAGCAGCTCGAGGTGATATCGTACGAAGTCCTTGATGATGGATACGAGGAGAATATCCAATCTGTTGCTGGCCTTGGATGTATTTATGATTTGATAGTCCAATTCGACATCGTTGATATCGAAGGGAATGTAATTCCGCGCCTCCCATTTTATGGCGGAAGTCAACTCCTTTTCCGTCATGAAGGGGAGTTCAATCTGCCTGATGGCGGTGGACACCCCGCCAATGGCGGTGATAATCGCCGTTCTTCTGAGAGTTATTCCCTCGATGGCTTTTCTAGTGGCCGATACGATTGCTTTTCTCGGATCTTCCTCAAGGTTGATCCCTTCCGGTGCAATCTCAAAAGCCCCGGCAGAAAGCAATCGATAAGCTGCCGCCCCCCTTTTTTCTAGTTGGACGCATTTTACCGAATGAGATCCGATATCCAGTCCCAAAGTCTTGCTGGAAAAGAGGGAGAAGGAACTCGGTGCCTTCCTCTTCTCAAGTATTGGCAACCCATCGGGTTCTGCCCCCCTCTGTGGGGAAGGTTCGCGATCCATGGGGGGAGATTCGAAATCCCGCTTGCCTCGAATCACCTCAAGCAACCGATTGGTTGCAGCGATATCCTTCTCCTTTTCGCTCAAATTTGATCTCCTCTCGCCTTTGCCGTTATGCGGATCATTTCTGCGTCAATGATCTCCTTATCCTTTATCAACATGGTGAGGAGGGCGTGGTGGCAGAGGTTGATGATTTTTCTCGGATAGCCAAGGGTCTCCATATAGATCGCCATGTAGGCATCGTCCGTGAATAGCGACCTTCCACTGTTGAGGCCGGCAATTCTTAACCTAAATTCTATCATTTTTCTCGTATTTATTTCGTTTAGCGGGAGAAATACATATTTCAAGTTCACCCTGTCGAGAAAATTCTCTACATCCTTTACTCGATTTGAAAACTCCATCTGGGCGAAAATGAGGAGCTGGAGCAATTTGTACTCATTGGTTTCATAATTGAGAAGATTTCTCAGTATCTCGATATGGGGCCTCGATAATTTTTGACCTTCGTCAATGAGTAACACTACGGTCTTCCCCTCCTCAACCCCTTTTTGGAAGAGGTAATTTTGGATTGCCTCCTTGTACTCGAAGGTTGAACGACCAGATGGCGTGATATCGAACAATGTTACCAAGTTGCTGAAGAATTGGAATTCCGTTGGAAAACTAGGATCGAGGACGAAATGGAACATAAAATCCTTGCCTTCCCTTTGAAACATTCGGTATAAAACCCTTGAAAGGGTTGTCTTTCCAGTGCCAACTTCGCCCAGGATGATGTTCAACCCTCTTCTTAATCGAATTGAGATCTCTAATCTCTGGAGACATTCACGGTAATCATCTGAAAGGTAGAAAAAGGCGGGGTCCGGTGAGCTGGAGAAGGGTTCTCTTTCAAGTCCTAACGCCTCATAGTACTGCATCTATCATCTCTCAACATACTAGAATAACTTATTATTGTCAAAGAAGGGATGGTTTGTCAACCATTTTCGTCCTCCCGATTCCCTCCCGAATACCCGATAACTATGCGGAAGGCTTTGCCATTCGGGAAAAACCATACATTACCGTGGAAACTACCGAAAGAGCCTAAACCTTGATGATCTCCCCTCTGATCTCTTTTCCCAGGGAAAGGACCCCAATGGTATTGCGGCCGGTGAAGGATCGAGTTGCCGAACCCGGGTTGAAAAGATGGAGCCCCCCCTTATTGTGGTTGGCAGGATAATGGGTATGACCATATACAAGACAATCCAGGGGTGGAAATTCGCCTTTAACACGTTTTTCCAGGCCAATGGGGGACCCCCATCCATGGATAAGGCCAATCTTAAAACCCGAAACGTCGATGATCCTTTTTCCCGGCATCAGAGACCTCACCTCTCCTGGGTCCATATTGCCGGAAACGGCGATCAAATTCCATCGTCGGAAAAAATCGACTATGCGCAGGTCAACAAAATCCCCTGCGTGCAGAATCATATCCGTGTCAGCGAAATGGGCCAGGACAATCCCTTCCAGCTCTTCGGATGGTTCTCTGAGGTGGGTATCCGAAATCACGCCGATCTTCATCTCTATCACCAATACGCAGCATTCCACCTACCATAAAACCTTCTTGGGTGTCAATAGAAATCACTCCCTGGTGTCTTCTGAGTTTCTCGAATTTCCTCAGTTTCTTTGTTTTTTTAGTTTAGCTGGTTTAGATGGTTTAGGTCGTTAGGATCGTTGAGATCGCTTTGATGGTCAGGAGTGTTAATCTGGTTTGTTTGGTTTACTGGGTTTATCGGATTTTTGGAGAAAACCGTTGTCCCAGGCCATAATGTGCTGGAGAAATGGTCACCTCACGAACCATTGAAGTGAGGGGCAATGGTTTTCCTCGGGAATTGGGAAACTCCGGTTTCGGTTGATTTAGGCACCAAAAAATGCTATTAACTGGCTAAAGGGAACAAGGATTTTACATGACTGGTATCATCTTGGCAGGCGGAAAAAGCCAAAGGATGGGCAAAAATAAGGTCTTCATAGATTCGGGAGGAGTCCCTCTCTTCGACAGAGTGTATCGCATATTTAGGGAAATCTTTTCGGAAATTATCATCGTGGCCAATGATGTTCTCCCCTTTGAAAGATATGAGGCCATTCTCCGAAGGGACATCATTTTGGGAAAGGGGGCCCTTGGAGGCCTCTACACGGGGCTTTTCCATTCATCCAACTATCATGCCTTTTGTTCTGCATGCGACATGCCATTTTTGAATCCACGGGTCATCAAATACATGGGGGAAGAACGGGACGAATACGATGTTATCGTTCCCAAAACTTCCGATGGACTCCACCCCTTACATGCGATTTATTCCAAGAAGTGTTTAGACCCGATATCGCAATCTCTTGACCGAAACGACCTCAAAATTATCCATTTCTTTCAAAAGGTTAGAGTGAGATATATCGAGGAAATGGAGATAAGGCAGTTCGATCCTCATATGAGGTCAGTCATTAACGTCAATACGGAAGAAGAAATGGAATCGGTGCGGAATATCTTGTTGGAAGCCGAATAGTAGTAAACCATGCTATCCAGAATAATGCTCCTCGTATTGATCCTTTTTTTCCTCCATTTTTCCATCCAATGGGGTGTCGCTACAGCTGCACCACCGTCCCGAGAGAAGCTTTTGACCATTGCCATCGGCGCCTTTAACGATAAATTCTATGGCTTTGCGGAGAATCAGTTCAAGACATACATCGAATCCTATCCCCGTAGCCCCAATATTGACCGGGTTTACTATCTCCTGGGAAGGACCTATTATCTCCAGGGAAAGATTCTTGAAGCCAAGGAGGTTTTCCAGACGGTTGTTCGTGAATTCCCGTCCTTCCAGCAGAGGGGGAACGCTCTCTTTTGGCTGGCAAGAACATGGCTAGAATTGGGCAACTACGAGGAAGCGGTGAAATATTATCGGAAATTTATCCTTCGGCACCATAAAAACGAGCATCTGAGCGAGGCATATTTTGATCTGGGGAACATCCACGTGCAGTGGAAACGCTTTATAGAGGCGGAATATTATCTGAAGGAATTGATGTCCTATCCCATTGCCGAGGATACCTTAATTCAAGCCCGATACTGGCTTGGCCTCATTTTCTTTAACCAAGGAAGATATAGGGAAGCGGAAGACCAACTCGACAAGCTCACAAGCAATCCGGCTTCATCTCGGAAACCCTATTTTCGAGAGGCCCTCTTTTTACTCGCTGAAATTCGGTTGAGGCTCACGCGCTATGAGAAAGCACGGCAAGCCTATCTCGCATTTGTTCAATTGTTTCCAAAGGACGTCTTGTCCCCGGATGTGCTTTTTGGATTAGGCTGGTCGCAATATCAATCAGGGAATCCACAGGAAGCTATCCAGACTTACCTGCAGTTCAAAAAGAGATTCCCCGATTCGAAATTGCTCCCCGAAGTTCGGTTCCGTATAGGGGAAATTCACCTTCAACAAGAGGACTATACCAAGGCACTCGAGGAGTTTAAGGGAGTGGTCCAGGATTTTCCCAAGAGTCCCGCTTTCGGGAAATCTCTTCTCTATGTCGGGTGGTGTTACCTCAACCTGGGGCAATTCGAAGAAGCCGCCAAAATGTCCCATAAGATCCTGAAACTTCCCGCCCACGAAAAAGAGAAGAGCCTGTCCCAGCTCATTCTGGGTGAGGTCTACTTCTACGAAAATAGATATTCAGAGGCCCTCCCCTACTATTTCAACCTGATTAATATCCCGGAATATAGAGAAAATGCCCTATTCAAAATGGCGAAATGCTATTTCCATGAGGGAAAATTTAAGGATTCCTTGACGAACATTGAAATTTTGACCCTTGAATACCCCGATTTCAAAAACATACAGGAACTCCTCTTCATCAGGGGAGAGGCATCATCGAAACTAGAGGATTTCGATCTCGCCATTCGCAGCTACGAGAAGATAATCAAGGCCAACAAGACGGGGAAATGGACAACACATGCCCTATTCAATCTGGGCAAAATTTATATATTGCGGAGAGACCTGGAAAAGGTGAAGGAGGTCTTTCACCGGATTATCGAGGATTTTCCAAGCAGTCCCTTAAGCCCTCTAGCCGCCTTCCGCCTAGGAACCATTTACTACAACGAGGGAAATGAGGAAAAGGCTTTGGATGCCTATACCCTGGCCCTGAAAACGGATGACAAACGGGTCTTGGTCGAATCCTATTTTCGCCGCGGAGAGATCTATTTCAAACAGGCCGATTACTCAAAGGCCTTGAGAAACTTCAACGCCATCGAAGGAAATTTCAAGACCCAAACGCCGTGGAATGAGCTGGCGCAATTTGAGGTGGGGAATATTCAGAGACAATTGGGAAAGATCACGGAGGCAAGGGATACTTACAACAAGGTGCTGAAGGATTCAAAGGACCCCGAGTTGAAGGGTATCATCCAGAAAATACTGGATGAGATGAAAATGGAGGAAGGTGGACAGTAGTGGATAGGGATCGACTCAGGATTTCAAAAATGGATGAAATTGATCTGAAGGATGTGGTAACAATCGAAAGCCTCTGCTTCTCCATTCCATGGAGTGAGGAGATGTTCAAGTCAGAATTATCCCTCGATTTTGCCCACGATTTCGTCGGAAAGCTGAGTCTCAATGGAACTGGGGACATCCTCGTAGGCTACATTTGTAGCTGGTTGTTTCACGGTGAGGCCCATATACTGAATATCGCCATACACCCAGAATATCGTCGCATGGGTTTGGGAACGCATTTGATGCGATTCTTCATTGAATTCTGCCGCACGGAGGAGGTGATAACGTTAACCTTGGACGTTCGCTCCTCAAACCATCCTGCCATTGAGATGTATCGGAAAATGGGGTTCCGAAAACGAGGATTGAGGCCCCACTATTATGCCGATAACGGCGAAGATGCCCTCATCATGGCTTTGAAGTTGAACGGAAGATAGGTTATTGCCGATGGCATTGAAGCCTATCTCCTCGGGAATGTAGTGCAACACATCGATGAACTGATGGGAAATCTAAGGACACCATGAAGAGAAGGTGGGAAATTTACCCTCCAAATCCATCGCTTCAGGAAACCTTTTCAAAGGAATTGGAAATCTCCCCCCTTACTGCCCAAGTATTGGCAAACCGCGGCATCAGTGAAATCGATCAGGCATATCAATTCCTCCATCCCAGTCTATCCCATCTTTATTCCCCATTTCTCATGAAGGATATGGACAAGGCTGTACATCGGGTTATCCAGGCGCTTTCGGAGCGAGAACAAGTCTTAATCTATGGGGATTATGACGTCGATGGGGTAACCTCAGCAGCCATTCTCACCCTCATCTTTCAATCCCTCAAATTCCCCCACCGTTATTACATCCCTCATCGAATCGAGAGGGGTTACGGCCTCCACCCGGATATCATAGAGGAATTCGCCCAACAGGGGGTGAATTTGATCATTACTGCTGATTGCGGCATCTCCGATATGGATGCGATCAAGAGGGCTCAGGAGTTGGGTGTGGACATCATCATCACGGATCACCATGAAGTCCCTAACGAAATTCCCCCTGCTTGTGCCGTCCTCAACCCGAAACAGGGGGATTGTTCCTTCCCATTCAAATCATTGGCCGGCGTAGGTGTGGTCTTCAATTTAATCATTGCCCTCAGATCCACGCTGCGGGAACGGGGCGCGTGGAAGGATGGGGAAGTTCCCAACCTGAGGAGGTATCTTGACCTCGTGGCGATGGGAACGGTAGCCGATCTTGTACCCCTTCTGGATGAAAATCGTATCTTCGTCCAGTTCGGTTTGGAGGAACTAACGAAGGCGACCCGTCTTGGCACTCGGGTCCTGAAAGAGGTCTGTGGCTTGAAGGACGGTATCATCACAACGGGAACTGTTGGATTCAAACTGGCTCCCCGAATCAACGCAGCTGGCCGTCTTGGGGAGGCCCAAAGGGCGGTCGAACTGTTGGTGGCCCAAGATCTGAAAAAGGCGGAAGGGATAGCCCGAGAGCTGAACTTGGAAAATAGCAGGAGACAGCGGTTGGAGGAGGATATTCTGAAGGAGGTCACGGGTTGGATCGAGGGGGATGACCGTCTACTCCAAAGGAGTTCATTAGTCTTCTCTTCTCAATCCTGGCATCCAGGGGTTATCGGAATCGTAGCCTCCCGCTTGGTGGAACAGTATTTCAGGCCAACCATCTTGATCTCCCTCGATGGGGACAGGGGAAAGGGTTCGGGGAGGGGTATCGAGGGGTTCGATATTTATAGCGGAATAAAGATGTGCAGCCCGCTGCTCGTGAGCTTTGGGGGACATCGGTCGGCAGTGGGACTCGCCATCGAAAGGGAGAAGATCGAGGCCTTTACAGGTCGGTTCGAAGAGCTGGTTTCGCAAGGCTGCAAACCGAGTGATTTCGTTCCGACGATACGAATCGATTCGGAGGTAGCTCTGTCGTGCATTGAAAGGGATCTCATAGAGGAACTCTCCTCGCTTGCGCCCTTTGGACCCTCCAACCCCAAGCCAGTATTTTGTTCAAGGGAAATAACGGTGCGGGATTCCAAGGTAGTAGGGGAGAACAATTTGAAGTTGAGGGTGGAGGAAGATGCCATTTACGATGCCATTGGGTTCCAGATGGGACACCTCCACCCCTTGGAATCGCAAAGAATCGGAATTGCCTTCGTCCCCCAGATCAATGAGTGGCAGGGGATGAAGAATATTCAACTGGAACTGAGGGATGTCTTCATCCACGAAAACTCTTGTCGAACCCCACCCCCAATGGATGATTAAATTGATCCTTTGAAGCGGGTACTTTCTTTGAAAAGGTGGAGTCCCTTGCCGAATTATTCCTCCCAATCCTTCATACATTTTCCCTCTGCTCGGATCATTCCCTTCTCCATCCCCGGAGCCGATGATATTCCGCCACCATGACCTCCAGTTCCTCAGGCGACAGGCCGATGCTATCCCGCCCGGCCTTCTTGAAGAATTTCCCCGGAAGAGTATCCTCCTCAACGGATATTCCCTCCCTCCTGTTAAAGGACATGGATAAGCTCAGGATCTTTGAGGC
>JABAOH010152953.1_pt2 | contig 33414 bp, 28 predicted proteins | sample 7062181 | NCBI WGS metagenome assembly JABAOH01 (sample SAMN14538630, study PRJNA623070) | marine sediment metagenome | biome: marine biome [ENVO:00000428]; feature: marine pelagic biome [ENVO:01000023]; material: deep marine sediment [ENVO:00002113]; isolation source: pool of 5 deep marine... | reverse complement strand
GACGGCTTTATCATGGATTCCATCGATGAAGCGCTGACACCCGGGATTCAGTCGATCGGCATCGCTACCACGGTTACTGACATCGTCATGCACACGCTGGAGGACCGCGTGCGGCTGGCACAAACCTGTCTTGAGTTCATCGAGTCGTTGAGCGAAAGTGGCGGGGCGAAATCGGTTTCCGGAGTATGAACATGTTGTGGGCGTTGGTGCCGGTCAAGGAGCTGACTCGTTCGAAACAGCGCCTCGCCGGGCTGCTTGACCGAGCAGAGCGGGAAGGGCTCGTGCTCGCCATGCTGCGGGACGTGCTCGGCGCAATTCAGGATTTCGCAGGCTTTGAAGGCGTATTGCTGGTTTCGCGATCGCCGAAGGCGCAGGCGGTGGCCCGGAGTTTCGTCACCGACATATTCATTGAGTCGCCCGCTGCGGATCATTCGCGAGCGGTAACCGAGGCAAACCGTTACCTGGTCGAACAGCACGGCGCCAACGGCAGCCTCGCGATATCCGCAGACATCCCAAGAGTCACGCCGGCAGACATCGGGCAGGTCGTGGCGCGTCACGATCGCATAACGCTCGTGCCGAATGAAACCGGCGAAGGTACAAATGCAATTCTCGCTTCGCCACCGAATGCAATCGTCAGCCAGTTCGGCGGGCCGAGTCTCGAGCGACATGTCCAATTGGCGAACGATGCCGGCATGTCGCCTGCCGTCGTGCATAACAAGAACTTTGCCAGAGATATCGATGACCCCGGCGATCTCGAGCGCGCGATAGCGGAACTGAGGCCATCGTATACACGCGATTTCCTGCGAGACAGTGGCATCGCGGCGAGACTGAAGATCAGCGAGGAATCCCTTGATTCTCCTGCGGCTCGAATGCGGATCTCGGCGGATCAATGGGCGTAAACAAGGCGAAAGATCGGCTGGGGAAAGTGCTGCAGGAAATCGCGGCGTCCGGCTACGCACCGGAACGCAGCGCAGCATTACTGTTAGCGGAGGAGACCGATACCCAGTTACTGATCGATATCGCCGCCGGTCTGCGGGACAAGGGTCACGACAATGTAGTGACCTATTCCCGAAAGATTTTCATTCCGTTGACGCAGCTTTGTCGCGACGTATGCCATTACTGCACGTTCGCGCAGACACCGAAGCGCCTCGATTCGCCTTATCTCTCGATCGAGCAGATGCTCGAGGTTGCCCGCCGGGGTGCCGAACTCGGCTGTAAAGAGGCATTGTTCACCTTGGGCGAGAAACCGGAGCTGCGCTATCGGGCGGCGCGCCAGGCGCTGGCCAAAATGGGTTATGCATCGACTCTGGAGTACCTGCACGACGCTGCACGCCGGGTCTATGAGCAAACCGGACTGTTGCCGCACCTGAACCCGGGAAACATGACAGCCGAAGAGTTCGCGATGCTCCGCCCGGTCGCGCCGTCGATGGGCATCATGCTCGAATCTTCATCGCCTCGGCTGACTGCCCGGGGCATGCCACATTACGGTTCGCCGGACAAATTTCCCGACGTGCGTCTGGCGACTATAGATGCGGCAGGCAGCGCGTGCGTTCCGCTGACCTCGGGAATATTGATTGGAATTGGCGAGACGCGACTGGAGCGTATCGAATCTTTACTGGCGCTGCGCGAGCTGCATGCGGCGCACGGACACCTGCAGGAAATCATCATTCAGAACTTTCGTGCCAAGCCCGGTACGAAAATGTCGGGGGCAGCCGAGCCTGATGTCGACGACTTGCTCTGGAGTATCGCCGTCGCGCGCATCGTTTTCGGTCCACGGATGAATATTCAGGCGCCGCCGAACCTGAGCCCGGGTGTGCTGCCGCAACTCCTGTCAGCGGGCATCAATGACTGGGGTGGGGTCTCACCCTTGACCCCGGATTTCGTGAACCCCGAAGCACCATGGCCGCACCTCGATGAACTGGAAAGGGAGACTGCGCACGCCGGCAAACATCTCGAGGAACGGCTGACGATTTATCCGGACTACGTGCGTCGTGCCGGGACCTGGACGGACGCTGCCTGGCACACGCCATTGAAACGGCTGACGGATGCGGATGGATTTCCTCGCCACGACGATTGGGCGCCCGGCATTAATGTGTCGCCGCCCGCAGCGCGAAGCCCGTCAATCGTGATGACGCCACCGGGGGTTTCGAGCGACGTCGCATACATTATTGAAAAGGCGCAGGACGAGGCAGGTATAGGGGAGTCGGAAATCGCGCGCCTGTTCGGGGCGCGCGGCAGCGACTTCGACGCGGTCGTTCGCGCCGCAGACAGGCTGCGACAACGCGTGAATGGAGATGCGGTTACTTACGTGGTCAACCGAAACATTAATTACACCAATGTTTGTTATTTCCACTGCAAGTTTTGTGCGTTTTCGAAAGGCAAAATCTCGGAGGAGCTGCGTGGCGCTCCTTACGATCTGAGCATCGGCGAGATTCAACGCCGCACGCGCGAAGCGTGGGACTGCGGCGCTACCGAAGTCTGCATGCAGGGCGGCATCCATCCCGGGTACACCGGGGAGACCTATCTCGAGATCCTGAATGCCGTCAAGGACGCGGCACCGGAGATCCACGTGCACGCGTTCTCGCCACTCGAGGTGTGGCAGGGATCGGCGACGCTCGGCGTAAATCTGCAGGACTATTTGCGGATGCTCAAGGACGCCGGCCTCGCATCCTTGCCGGGAACGGCTGCCGAAATCCTGGACGACGAGATTCGCGCCATCATCTGCCCCGACAAGCTCTCGAGTGAACAATGGTTGCACGTCATGGAAACGGCGCACGAGATCGGCCTGCGTTCCACGGCAACCATCATGTTTGGGCATGTTGACCGGCCGATTAACTGGGCCAGGCATCTCCTCAGCATCCGCGAATTGCAGTCGCGCAGCGGCGGCTTTACCGAGTTCGTTCCCTTGCCTTTCGTGCACATGGAGGCACCGATGTATCGGCGAGGTGTTGCCCGCCGCGGGCCGACGTGGCGCGAGAGCCTTTTGATGCATGCGGTAGCGCGCCTGGCATTGCATCCCGAGATACAGAACATTCAGACTTCATGGGTGAAGATGGGGCATGCCGGCGCGATCGCTTGTCTCGACAGCGGTTGCAACGACCTCGGCGGAACGCTGATGAACGAAAGTATCTCGCGCGCGGCAGGGGCGGCCCACGGACAGGAAACATCCCCTGCAAAAATGATTGATCTGATATCCGCTGCGGGCCGGATAGCAAGACAGCGCGACACACTTTATATAGAAGTATCGCCTGCCCGCGTCGAAGCAGGCATGACTGCCGGGGAACGCGAGGCATTATGCAATACACCGGTTCAGAGAGGCGCGCTGAAGCAAGCGCGCGTCACCGCAATCAGTCGTTGTTAAGAACGATAGAAGTCAAGAAATTTCGGAGTAAACATGCAAATTGGAATGATCGGCCTGGGGCGCATGGGCGCCAACATGGTCCAGAGATTGCTGGCCGACGATCATAGTTGCGTCGTCTACGCACGCACCAGGAGCACCCGGGACGAGATGGCGGCACTCGGTGCAGATGCCGCCGATACCGTTGAAGCCCTGGTGCAGCGCCTGCAGCCACCCCGGGCAGTATGGATCATGGTGCCCGACCAGGTCGTCGATGATGTCATCGAGCAGCTCGCGGGCTTGCTCGGCGACGGCGACATCATCATCGACGGTGGAAACTCCTATTTTCCCGACGATGTGCGTCGTGCCAAAGATTTGAAAAAGCAAAACATACGCTATCTCGATGTCGGCACCAGTGGCGGTATCTGGGGCAGGGAGCGCGGCTACTGCCTGATGATTGGCGGCGAAAAAGATGCGGTCAGTCACCTCGAGCCCGTATTTCGCACGCTCGCCCCCGGACAAGAGGCAGCGCCTGCGACACCCGGCAGGGAAAACGACAGATCGACCGCGCACCAGGGGTATCTGCATTGCGGCGGGCACGGTGCCGGTCACTTCGTCAAGATGGTGCACAACGGCATCGAGTACGGTGCCATGGCCGCCTATGGCGAGGGACTCGCGATGCTCCACAAGGCACGGGAAGAGGGCGCGAGTTCTGCGGGTACCCATGGCGTGCAGCTCGATGCCGACACCGGTGAGATCGCAGAACTGTGGCGACGCGGCAGCGTCATCGGGTCATGGCTTCTCGATCTTGCAGCGTCGAGACTGCACAAGGATCCGGCGCTTAAGGACTTCGCTGGCGATGTCGCTGACTCCGGAGAAGGGCGCTGGACGGTAAAGACCGCGGTCGATCTCGGCGTACCCGCGCATGTGCTGGCGAGTGCGCTGTTCAATCGCTTCAGTTCGAGGGGCGAAGCGACTTACGCGAACAAGGTCTTGTCTGCGTTGCGTTATGCATTCGGTGGACACGTAGAAAAATCCTGATGGAAATTCGCCAGTGCAACTCGGCGGACGATGTCGCCACCGCCGGCGCAGACTTCATTGTTGCCCGGGCAAACGAATCGATCGGTGAACGCGGCCAGTTCACAATAGCGCTGAGCGGGGGCAGCACGCCGTGGTCCATGCTGCGCGAGCTTGCCGCACATAAGCTTCCCTGGGCGCGGGTGAAAATCTTCCAGGTCGACGAACGTGTCGCGCCCGATGGCGATACGGATCGCAATCTCGTTCATATACGGCATAACTTTGCCGAGCGTATTTCCTTGCCGGCCGCAAACCTGTACCCGATGCCCGTTACCGTCGACGACCTCGATGAAGGAGCCCGGCGGTACGAACATGACCTGATCGATCTTGCCGGACAACCGCCGGTGCTGGATGTGGTTCACCTCGGGCTCGGTGGAGACGGGCACACGGCGTCACTCGTCCCGGGCGATCCCGTTCTGCAGGTAACTCAAAGGGATGTCGCCACGACCGGCGAATATACCGGTCGACGGCGCATGACCCTGACCTACCCGCTCATCAACCGGGCGAGACATATACTCTGGCTGATTACCGGTGAGGACAAAGCAGAGATGCTGCATCGATTGATACGGGCAGATCAGGACATTCCCGCCGGACGAATCAGCCAACGTCAGGCGACCATCGTTACCGATGCTGCCGCGATGTCCGGAATGCATCAGAAATAGACAGGAGTAGAAGAGTAATGCTCAGGCTCGGTTACAAGGCGTCCGCGGAGCAATTCAACCCCCGCGAACTGCTGGAATTTGCCGTGATTGCGGAAGAGGTCGGCTTCGATTCCGTCATGGTGAGCGATCACTTTCAACCCTGGCGTCATCATGGCGGGCACGCACCCTATTCCCTGGCGTGGCTCGGCGCCCTCGGGGAACGCACCTCGCGCGTCACGATCGGCACCAGCGTCGCCACCCCGACTTTCAGGTATCACCCGTCCATTGTCGCGCAGGCCGTGGGAACCATTGCGGTACTGAACCCGGGTCGAGTGATTTTCGGCGTCGGCACCGGCGAATCCATGAACGAGGTGCCCGCGACCGGGATGCCCTGGCCGAAATTCAAGGAACGCTTCGGTCGACTGCGGGAATCGGTGGAACTGATGCGCCTGTTATGGACCGAGGATCGCGTGACCTTCGAGGGCGAGTACTACCGGACCGAGTCCGCAACCATCTACGACAAGCCCGACGAGCCCGTGCCCATTTACATCGCTGCTTCGGGTCCGACTGCGTCACGCCTTGCCGGCCGCGTTGGTGACGGCTTTATCTGCACGAGCGGCAAGGCGCCCGAGCTGTACAGCGAGACCCTGCTTCCGAATGTGCAGGAGGGACTCGAAAAGTCGGGCCGCTCGATGGGCGACATCGAGAAAACCATCGAGATGAAGGTGTCGTTCGATACCGATATCGACAAGGCGATGCAGGACACGACCTACTGGGCGGCACTCGCGCTGTCGCCGGAAGAAAAAACAGGCGTCGAAGATCCCGTGGAAATGGAAAAGCTCGCCGATGCACTACCGGTAGAACGCGCCGCGAGCCGCTGGATCGTTTCCGATGATCCCGACGAGCACATAGAACGCATTGCGCCGTATATCGATCTCGGCTTTACTCATCTCGTGTTCCATGCACCGGGGCCGGACCAGGAGCGCTTCCTGCGTTTGTATGCGGAACACGTCCTGCCACGACTGCGCAGACAATTTGCATGAACCTTGTCATGCGCCGGATTTTGTTGGGCCAGCACGGCAAATCAATCCATTAACGTCTTCATATGAATAGATGAGTGACAAAAATCTTACGTGACGTTTATGTTACGTGTGTCCGATGCTTTTCTTACCTTTACCTGCTCCCGGAAATGCAATTTAATCCTGCGTAAGCGAACATAGTCCTTCGGTCTGAAGGCCGTTGGATCTTTTTTGTTTCCAGACGGGGGAGTCAAAAATGTCAGTCAAAACTGCCAGGCAGTGTGATGTACAACCACGCCGCAGCGCCGTATCGCATGCGGTCAGGACCCATATTCAATCAAGACGAAACCAGTACCTGGCGGCAGCCGTCGTTTCCGGTGCGCTGGCTGTGCCGCAAATGGCACTGGCCCAGCAGCCTAGGCAGGCGGTACTGGAAGAAATCGTCGTCACCGCGACCAAGCGCGAGGAGAGCCTGCAAGACGTCCCCATCAGTGTGACGGCATTGAGCAGCCGCAGGATTGAAGAATTGGGCATCATAGACTTCGACAGCTACGCCCAAATGCTGCCAAACCTCTCGTACAAGAGCGTTGGCCCCGGCACTGCGACACTCATCATGCGCGGAGCCGCGGATGGCGGCGACGGCAACGCGTCGGGCTCGCAGCCGAGTGTCGGCCTGTACCTCGACGAAGCGCCCGTCACGACAATTGCGTCGAACCTCGACATTCATATCTACGATATCGAGCGCATCGAGGCATTGGGCGGCCCACAGGGCACGCTCTTCGGCGCGAGTTCCCAGTCCGGCAACCTGCGCATCATCACCAACAAGCCGAACCCTGAGGCATTTTCGGGCGGTGTCGATCTTACCGGCGCCGGCGTAAAAGACGGCGAACCGAATTATTCGGTCGAAGGTTTCGTCAATGCGCCGCTCAGCGACAATGCCGCCATCCGGCTCGTCGGCTGGTATCTGAACGAGGGTGGCTACATCGACAACGTGCCGGGATCGCGAACCTATTTACTGGAAGGCGGTTACGGCTATAACCCGAATAATTTCGGCAGGCGCACGACGATAGACAATGCCAGCCTGGTGCAGGAAGACTTTAATGAACTCACCAAGGTTGGTGCCCGCGCGGCTCTCCGTGTCGATCTCAACGACAACTGGACCGCGGATGCGAGCGTCATTTTCCAGAACCTGGAAACGGATGGGACTTGGGATCACGACCCTTCGGGTGTCGGTGAGCGCAGCATTCAACGCTACTTTGCCGACTTCAGTGAAGATGACTTCGTCCAGGGCAACCTGACGTTGACGGGTGACATCGGCAACAATCAACTCGTCTATTCGGGCACCTTCATGGACCGGGATATACAATACCAGGCGGATTATTCGGAGTATGGCGACTACGCATACGGCGATGGGGCATATTGGGTGCCTTACTATGTTTGCGACTACAGCGCCACGGGTCCCGATATTGCCACACAATCGGCGACGGATTGCACCAGCCTCGAGGAGTTTTACCAGGAGGACAACCAGTACGAGCGGCAGACGCACGAGTTGCGCCTGCAATCGATCGGCGACAGCGCCCTGCAATACACACTGGGCTTGTACTACACCGAGATTACCCATGATTACAACCTCGAATGGATTCAGCCGGGTATAGCGCCGAGCCAGGCGGTTCCGGGGCAGGCGCCGAATACGTTTTTCCGCACCAATCAATCGCGCACCGACGAGCAGACGGCCGTGTTTGCCGAGGTGACCTATGATCTGAGCGATTCGGTCAGTGTGACCGGCGGCCTGCGATGGTTCGAGAACGATTCCAAGCTGGCGGGCGTCGTCGGCTGGGGTCCGAATATATTCGGTGACGCGGACACGTCGGTCGATGCGAAATACAACGACGACGACTTTATATATAAGGCCAACCTGACCTGGCGTATCGACGAAGATCGCATGGTCTATGCCACTATTTCGGAGGGTTATCGCCCGGGTGGCCTTAACCGTGACCCGGGGCTTGCCGCCGCCGGTGCGTTCGAGTATCTGCCGGACGTGTTGACGAATTACGAATTCGGCTGGAAGACCACGCTTGCAGACGGGCGCGTGCGGTTTAACGGCGCGCTTTACTACTCCGACTGGGAGGACGTACAGTTCACGATTTACGATTTCGTGCTCTCTGCATGTTGTGGCTCGGTTTACAATCTGGCGGATGCCGAGATTTTTGGTTTTGAAGCCGATGTGACAGCGGCGGTAACCGACCAGTTAAGGTTGTCAGCAGCGCTGGCCTTTAACAAGGGCGAGACCAGCGCCGATTACGTGCTGCCGGTCGGTCGGGGAACGCCGGTACCGAAAGGTACCGAGCTACCGAATGTGCCGGAGTGGAAGGGTAATGTTTCGGCGCGGTACGAATTCCAGTTGTCGGATTTCGATGCTTACTGGCAAGCTGCCTTGATCTACTCGGATGGTAGCTGGAATGAAATCCGGCCGGACAGGAGATCGCGGCAAGATTCCTACACCTTGTTGAATCTTCGGGCAGGTATCAGCAAACAGGACTGGGGCATCGACGTGTTTATCGACAATGCGACGGACGAAGTCGCCGATATATATGTAGCCCCGAGGCCCTATGAGCCATCGATCACGACCAATCGTCCGCTGACTTTCGGCGCAACTTATTGGACGCGTTTTTAATCAGGCATTCAAGTGAGCTGAAGAAGGGGTGACGAAAGTCACCCCTTTTTTTCAGAAACACCAAGCTCCCTGGAACACATTTGCCAGCAAATGGTCCTTCGTGTGAAGATGCTTTTGTATTTCCTTTCGCGGTTACGTAGTAAATGAACGCAGAGACACAGGCCCAGAGCGGCGATTTGAAAACTGCGGTCAAACACGCGATGCATTTGCTGAGCGCTGGCGAAGCAGGTCTGGCAAGAGAGCAGGCGGAAGAAATTCTTCGACATTATCCCGGCGAAGTGAATAGCGAATTCGTCGTTGCTGCTGCGATTCGAGCGCAGGGACACGAGCAGGACGCGTTGCAACGATTGCAGGTATTGGTAGAGCGCGCGCCGGATTTCGCGCTCGCGCAGCAAGAACTAGGCTTTGCTTATGCGGCTGCCGGGAAACTGTACCCGGCGATCGATGCGCTGCAGAGTGCAGTGAAAACGGAGCCGAAATTACCCGCAAGCTGGAAACTGATGGGCGAGTTGTTTCTCGTCGATGGCGACGAGGATTCCGCTAACGAAGCATTCCGGCAGCACCTCCTGGCATCGAACGAAGACGCGGATCTGGTACGCGCGGTAGACCTTTTCAGGAAAGGCAGGCTTGCGCAGGCGGAGCGCCTGTGCCGGGAGTTCCTGAAGGAGAATCCGACCAACGTCACTGCGATCAGGTTACTCGCCGAGATAGGTCTGAAGATCGGCGTTTATGATGACGCCGAAAACCTGTTGGAGCGATGTTTGGAGCTTGCACCGGATTTTCGCCTGGCGCGCCTGAACTATGCGCACGTGCTCGGCAGGCGGGAGAAACTCGAAGACGCACTCGCACAAATCGATCAGTTGCTGGAAGAGGAGCCGAATAAGCCCGCCTACCTGGCGCAGCGGGCGGCAATATTCGTAAGAATGGGCGAATTTTCGAAGGCGATCCCCTGCTACGAGTTTTTGCTGACACATTTTCCGGCACAGCCGAGCATTGCGCTTAGTTATGGTCACGCGCTAAAGACTGTCGGTGAGCAGGATAAAGCGATCGACGCTTACCGCCAGGCAATTCGACTGAGACCGAATTTCGGGGACGGTTACTGGAGCCTGGCCAACCTGAAAACGTTTCGCTTCGAAGATAGCGAGATAGAGGCGATGCGTGCAGAAATTCAAAAGAAAGATTGCCCCCGCGTCGATTTTTTTCACCTTTGCTTCGCGCTCGGCAAGGCGCTGGATGATCGCAAGCAATACGACGAGGCGTTTCACTTTTATGAGCTCGGAAATCGAATCAAGCAAAAGCACGAGGCCTATGATGCCGGTACGACCGAGCGGAATGTTCAACAAACGATATCAGTCTGTGACCAGAATCTGTTTCGGAGAAATGCAGGGAACGGCCTAGGCGCAGCAGACCCGATATTCATTGTTGGCCTTCCGCGCTCGGGATCGACTTTGCTGGAGCAGATACTGGCAAGCCACTCGCAGGTAGACGGAACCAAGGAGTTGGTTCAGATAATCGCCATCGCGCGGCGCCTGGGCGGCAGGCAAAAGAAATCGGAAGAGTCGAAGTATCCACGGATTTTGTCCGAACTGAACGCAGACCAGTTGTTCGAACTGGGGCAGGAGTATATCGATCGCACGCGCATCCAGCGAGGATCGGCACCGTATTTCATCGATAAGATGCCGAATAATTTCTTCCATATCGGGCTTATTCACCTGATACTGCCGAATGCCAAGATCATCGATGCCCGCCGTCATCCGATGGCGGCCTGCTTTAGCGGATTCACCCAGCTCTTTGCACGCGGCCAGCCATTTACGTATGGCCTTTCGAATATCGGTCGCTATTATCGAAACTATGTCGAACTAATGGACCACTGGGACGAGGTTTTACCGGGCAAGGTACTGACTGTCCAGTATGAAGATGTTGTAGGCGATACGGAAGCACAGGTGAGGCGATTGCTGGATTATTGCGAGTTGCCGTTCGAAGAAGCTTGCCTCAAGTTTTACGACACGGAGCGCGCCGTGCGAACCGCGAGCTCGGAACAGGTTCGCAAGCCAATATACACGAGCGGGCTCGAACACTGGCGTCATTACGAGAACCATCTCGACGAACTCAAAGACGCGCTCGGACCGATACTTGACAGGTATCCGGTCGACTAGATAACAGGCTAACGCGCCGGTGTTCGATTGACGGACGAGGCCCGGCAAATTATTGACAGTAGCAAAGAAATCAGGCGTGCCGCGCGGTATCGTGAATCCGGCCGGAATCATGAGGCGGCAGACGTGCTTCGTCAGGTGCTCGCAAGGGACGGCGATAATTTCGAAGCAAATTATGCACTTGCCATCCTGTATCATGCCGCTGGCCGCAACGACCTGGCGATTCCCTTGCTCAGGAAAGCCGTCCGGATCCGCCCCGATTCGCCTGCGGCTGCATTGCACCTCGGCATTCTCGAGCACGACAAGGGGCGGCTGGTCGAGGCTCATGTGCACCTCAGAAAAGCCGCTGCGCTCGACCCGGACAACGCTGATGTGCATGCTGCCCTGGGAGCATTACATGTCGATCGCGATGACATCGATGCGGCGACAATCGCATTCCAACGCGCTCTGAAACTCGAGCCGGAAAGTGCTGAACTCAACACGCAGGTGGGTACCCTTTTTGCGATTCGTGGCGATGCGAACCAGGCAATCGGCCATTACAGGAATGCAGTCATGCACAGCCCGTTTTACGGCGACGCTCATTACAGGCTTGCTTTCCTGGAGAAAGTCGCGAGTCACACTGACGATGTAAGACGAATGGAAGATGCGTTCCAGGCATCCGGAATATCCGAGCAAGATCGAATCCTGGTCGGCTTCGCGCTCGGCAAAGTCTTCGACGATCTGGAGCAACACGATAAGGCTTTCGAGTACATGCATGAAGCAAATCGACTTCAGCAGAAGTCAATAACATATTCTACCGATGAGCAAAGAAAAATATTCGACCGCCATATGCAGGCATTTGGCCAGGGATTCGTCGAGCATTGTCAAACGTGCCGCATTACGGACGATATGCCAATACTGATCTTGGGAATGCCGAGATCGGGCACCAGCCTGGTCGAGCAAATATTGGCAAGCCATCCTTTGGTGCACGGTGCCGGTGAGGTCGAATACTCTCGCCTGATCGCCGAGAACACGCAGCAGCTCACGGGAAAGCCGTTTCCACGAGACATTGACACGATCGCACCGCAGAAATTACGAGATATGGCTCTCGCGTATATCGAGAATCTGAGAATAAATGCGGGCCCTGCGCGACACGTTACTGACAAATTGCCGCATAATTTCCTTCGTGTCGGCTTATTCGCAGCGCTTATGCCGAATGCGAAAATAATTCATTGTAAGCGAGACGCATTGGATACCTGCCTGTCGATCTATCAGCACCGCTTATCTGAATCTCACGGCTATGCCTGTGACATGAAGGAGCTCGGCGAATACTACAAACTCTATAAGGAAATAATGGCGTTCTGGGAAGAGCAATTTCCAGGCCGCATATTTCATATTCACTACGAAAGCCTTGTTGAAAACAGCAAATCTGAAGTAAGAAAATTGCTCGATTATTGCGGGCTTTCTTTTCACGAAAAGTGCCTGGCATTCCATGAGACGCGACGCATAGTCACCACTCCGAGCGCATCCCAGGTTCGCCGGCCCATCTATCAAGATTCAGTTCGAAGAGCAAAAAATTACGAACAATACTTACAACCGCTGATAAACGCATTGGCCTGAGTTATTGCTATTTATCAGTAGAGCGTTGCGGAAACGCGAAAGCGGCGTCACGGGCTAAAGGGCGGTTTTCAGCCCGCAAATGGTCACCTAGTTTTTATTTGATTTCTTCGCGCGCGCCACGCGCTTGGCGCGCTCCGGGGATTCTAATGTTTTCTTGCGCAGCTTCTCCCAACGCTTGAGATCGGTATCACCACTCTCGATAGCTACGAGTACCCCTTTGTAGCCGGCAATGGCGTCGGGCGTGCACTGCATGACTCGCTCGGCAAGGTCGCGCGCTTTTTGGATCGCCGAGCCGTCCTCGGCCAGGTGTGAGACGATACCGGCCTGCCTCGCTTCTTCTGCTGCAAATCGCTCGGACAGGAGTAACATGCGCCGCAGCGTCAGACTACTCAGGCGCGCATGCCATCGCCTGATCGCGGCAGGATTGTAGAGCAGTCCCAGGCGGCCGGCCGGCATTTCGAACATCGCGCTCTCGGAAGCGACGAGAAGATCGCAGGCGAGCGCGATATCGATGGCGCCGCCCATGCAGGCTCCTTCTACAGCCGCAAAAACGGGTGCCGGGAATTCGCGAATCCGCACGACGATCTTCTCGATGGCTTCGTCGATCGCCAGGTCGTCAATGGTGCCGGTGAGTTCGTTGAAGTCCGCGCCGGCGCTGAACGTGTTCCCGGCCCCGCTGATAATCACAGCGCGTGCTTCATCTGCTGCAGCGGCATCGAGTTTGCGACCGAGGTCATCCAGCAGCGCATACGAAAGCGCATTCTTGCGGCCGGGATTGTCGAGCACGAGCTCACATATGCCGTTTGTTGTCTTACTCGTGACCTGTGCGCCGTCAGCCATAATGGAAGTCCGTAGAGCCGAAGCTGTTCATGCTACATCGCGTAACCGCCGCTGACGCTGATGACCTGGCCCGTCGTATAGGACGACTTGTCCGAGGCAAGCAGCAGTACGAGCGGAACAATGTCCCCGGGCACGCCGTGACGCCGCAAGGGGTACCGCTTCACGACCTTAGCGAGTATTTCCTCATTCTGGAATATCTGGCTTTGATGACTGTCCTTGTGCCACAGGCTCAGGGCGCCTGCGTCGTCTTCGCTTTCCGGCAATGTCAGCCCCGGGCTGACGACGTTGACGTTCAGATTGTGCTTGCCGAACTCGCGTGCCAGGGCTTTGCTCAACATGTTGACCCCGCCTTTGCATGCGCTGTATACGGCTTCGTTGTACTCGCCGACCCTGCCGGCGTCGGAACCGATCGTGATGATCTTGCCGTACTTGCGTTCGATCATCGACGGCGCCACGGCCCTGATGCAGTTGATCGGGCCCCACAGGTTGATCGCGATCTCACGCTCGAAATCGCTCACGGGCTTGTTGAGAAAGAGGTCGTTGGCTGTCCAGCCGGCATTATTGATAAGTATGTCGATCTGGCCAAAGCGCTCGAGCGTCCGCGCAACCATCCGCTCGACCTGTTCCGCATCGGTGACATCGGTTTCGATGAATACGGCTTCGCCGCCGCCCGCGTTATTGATCCTCTCGACGACGCGATCAGCCTGTTCCGCGTCCACGTCGGCGATTACGACGTTCGCGCCTTCTTCCGCAAGACCCTCGGCGATTGCCTTGCCGATGGTCGAAGCGCCGCCGGTCACGATGGCCGTTTTGTTGTTCAGTTCCAGCTCCATTATTTCTTGCCTTTCTTGCTGCGTTCCTGGAACGCGCGCAGGCGCTCTTCGATCTCGTCGATCGCTGCGTCCCGGTTACGCTTGAAATACACCTGCTCGAGCCACAGTGCCTCGGATATCGGCAGGTTGAGACCTTTGGTCGCGACTTCCTTGATCATCGGCACCGCATTCTTGCCGCCGCGGCAGATCGCCTCCGCCATCTTGAGTGCTTCCTCCATCAGTTGATCGGCAGGCACGACCTTCTGCACAAGTCGCAATCGTAACGCCTCTTCTGCGTTGACAGATTCCCCGGTCAGCATCATGAGTAATGCATCTCCGAGCCCGATCAGGCGCGGCAGCGTCTGGGTGCCGCCGCCGCCGGGCAGGGCGCCGAGCAATACCTCGGGCAGCCCGAACACCGCGCTCGCGGAGGCGATCCTGAAGTCACAGCCGAGCGCGAGCTCGCAACCGCCGCCGAACGCGAAGCCGTTGACTGCCGCTATCGTCGGCTTGCTGATCTCCATCGAGCACGGCGTGACCCAGGTACGGTGCCGGTCCTCGGCCTCCCAGTGCAGGAAGTCAGGTGCTTTCTTGATATCGATGCCGGTCGAAAACGCGCGCCCTTCGCCGGTGTAAATCAAGACCCGCAGCTCATCGCTCTCTTCGAATTCCTCGAGCCGGGCCCTGTGCTCCGCCATGAGCTCGAGATCGAATGAGTTCATGGCGTGTGGCCGGTTCAAGGTCAGGATCGCGACCGCGTCGCGGGTTTCCCATTTGAGCGGCGCGCTGTCCTGCTGTTTTTTATCCGGGCTCATCCGTTGTTACCAATGAAAGTCGCGATGTGTTCGTTCAGTCGATCGCTTGCCTCGAATTGCATGCAATGGCCGACGCCTTCGAAGATTGCAAGTTCCGCCCCCGGAATCGCGTCAGCGATCATTTGCGATGCCTTCGGCGGGCAATAAGGATCCTGTTCGCCCGCAATCACCGATGTCGGGCAGCGAATCGCCCCCAACTCCGGCGTCAGCGGATTATCGCCGATTCCGAGCATCGCGTTGCACGCATTCAGGTAACCCGCCGGGTCGCGAACGGCGCCGACGCGCAGTGCCTTGTATTCCTCGATGAGTTCCTCGTCACCCGCGTAAAAACATCCGCGCGCGTCACTGTCATTGGTCTTCGCCAGGCTCTCGAGGCCGCCGCTTTCGACATCCTTGATGCGCTGGTGGAAAAACTCCTGTCCGCCGCGGCCGACGGCACAGGAACTCGCAATCAGGATCAGCCCTTTGACCGATTCAGGAAAATCGAGTGCAAACCGTTGTGCGATGACACCACCCATGGAAAAACCGATAAGCCAGGCCGGACCGGTCGACAATGCGCTGAGCAGTTGCCCGAGATCATCGGCCATCTGCCGCACCGTGCCGTCCGCATGACCTGCCGGGCTGTCGCCGAAGCCGCGGACATCGTAACTGACGACGCGCATCGACGGCTCCAGGAATGACTGTTGTCGCGACCAGACTTTGCGCGTTTCAGACAGTCCGTGGATCAGTACTGCGGTCGGGCGATCGCTCATAAGCCTTTGAGTGGCTTGATAATTCCTTCGTGGAGTTCGTCCATGGTCTGCTTACGGCCGCCGGCGCGAAAGGCGAGCGTCACGCCGTGGAGACCGAGCGGTTCGAGACTGCGAATTCTCTCGAGACATTCATCGGCGGTGCCGACGAGCGCCAGGTAATCGATCAGTTCGCCGGACACGACACGCTTGTGCTCGGCATGCTGCGACATGTGTTCGAGGCGATCGTAAGACTTCGACGCCGCTTCGAATTCGGCTTTGTAAGGCTGAAGAAAATCGGGCAGCTCGCGCCACTTCGCAAACGTCTCCGCTTGCGACGCGACCCAGTGACTGACATCGTCTCTTGCTTTTTCCCGATCGTCGGACAAACCGATATTGGCCCACAGATGCAGCTTGATGTCGTCCATCGAACGGCCGGCCTGTTCGGCTCCCTCGCGCACGAGATCGATCTGCCATTTGAGGAATTCTTCGTTGGCGCCGCCCATCAGGATCACGCCGTCGGCAACGCGGCCGCTCAGCCGCAGCATGCGCTGCTGGTTGGCCGCGATATAAATCGGTATCGGGCCTTTGCCGGTGACCATCTTGTAAGGCCCCCTCTCGCCACCAGGCGCCTCGTCACCCGAGCACAGAGCGCGAATCGTGGTAACCGCCTGTTCCATCTGCTTGATCGTCGCCGGCTTCAGTCCGATCGGAAACACGCCGGTCCAGCCGACACCGATGCCGATCAGCGCACGACCGTTGCTTACTTCATTAAGCGAGGTAAACGTGTTCGCAATAATACTCGGGTGTCTCGTGATCGGATTGGTAACACCGGTCGATAGCATGATCTTCGAAGTATTGACCGCGCACAATGCGAGCGCCGTGAAGCAATCCTTCATGGAAAGCTGCACATCAGCGATCCAGACGCTGTCGAAACCGACCGCTTCGGCGTGCTGTACGACTTCGACATTGTGCAGGATCGGCTCGCGCTGACTGATCCCCAGTGACAATCCGACATCCACCCCGGTATTCTCCTCTTTCTTATCGATTTGTTATGAGCTGCCCGATGCGGGCAAGACGGGCAGTATGCTTGCTCGTACCGACTAACTCAATATCGCCACCGAAGCAGGCAAAACATGAAACGCTGGATCGAAGCGGACCAAGTGGCAACCTATCTCGAGCCGGGAATGACGGTATTCGTTGCCGGTGCGACGGCGGAGCCACGCGAGATCCTGGAGAGCCTGCGTCGTCGGCCCGAGGCCTGTGCGGGTGTGCATTTCGTATCCGTCTCTATTCCCGGGATCAACCCGGGTGACTTCTGCGCATTGCATCCGGAAGCGAGATCGACCGCTTTTTTTGCCACGGCGGAGAACCGGGCGTCGGTCGAATCCGGCCGAACCGAATTCATCCCGATGCAATACAGTGCGATTTTCGATTATCTGAAGAACGATGTGCAGTTCGATTGTGTATTGGCACAGCTGCCCCCGGCACAGGGCGACCTCGTCTCACTCGGTGTCAGCGCTGATTTCCTGCCGGCGGTGCTCGGCAAGGCCCGGCTCGTCGTCGCCGAAATCAATGAACGGCAACCGTTGCCCGGCAAATCAGTCAACTGGCCGACGGAAAGGATCGATCTGGCGCTCGCCTGTGACCGCGCGGTGCCCGTTTTCCCGCGGCAAGAGGCTGATGAGGACACTGCCAGCATAGGCAGCCACGTTGCCGAGCTGGTCAACAACGGCGACTGTCTGCAGATTGGGATCGGTGCGGTGCCCGGCGCGATCCTGGATGCCCTGTCAGACAAGAACGACCTCGCAATACATTCAGGCCTGATCTCGGATGGTGTAATGCTGTTAGCCAGAGCCGGCAATATCACGGGCAAGATCGTTACTGCCACCACGCTCGGCAGCGAGGCGCTGATCGAATGGGCAGGCACTGCGCCGGACCTGATGATTCGACCGGTAGGCTATACGCACGATTCGGGTGTGATCCGACAAATAGACAATTTCGTGTCGATCAACTCGGCCCTGGAAATCGACCTCTTCGGCCAGGTCGGCGCCGACATGCGCGAGGGCCGGCAATGGACCGGTCCCGGCGGTGCGGTCGACATGATGCGCGGTGCGGCGTTGTCCAAAGGTGGTCGATCGATCGTTGCACTCAAGTCAACGGCGGGAAAAGGAAAGCGTTCGCGCATCGTCGCGGCGCTCGATCGCGGCATTGCGGCGACCGCGCTGCGAACCGACGTCGATTACGTCGTTACGGAGTTCGGCGCACGCCGCATTCGTCACCTGTCGACACGGGCGAGGGCCGAAGCATTGATCGAGATCGCCGCGCCGGAGTTTCGCGATCGCTTGCGCGACGAGTTCAGGGAACTGACGCGAGCGGGTCAGTAGGACTTCGGCAAGCCGAGCGCTTTCTCGGCAATGTTGCAGAGGATGAGCTGCGGGCTCACCGGCGCGAGTCGCGTAATCAGGACCTCGCGCATCAGCCGCTCCACGTGGTATTCCTTCGCATAACCCATGCCGCCGTGGGTCATCACGGCCCGTGTACACGACTGGAAGCCGGCTTCGGCGCCGAGATACTTTGCGGCATTGGCTTCCACGCCGCAACTTTCGCCCCTGTCGTAGAGGTAGGCCGCCCGCATTGCCATGAGAAACGCTGCTTCGAGTTCCATCCAGCTCTGCGCCAGCGGATGTTGAATCGACTGGTTCTTGCCGATGGGCCGATCGAAGACCTCGCGGTCTTTGGCGTATTGCGTCGCCCGGCCCAAGGCATTTTGACCGATACCGATTGCCTCGACACTTATTAATATGCGCTCGGGATTGAGGCTGTGCAGGAGGTAGCGGAAGCCTTCCCCTTCCTCGCCGATGCGGTCTTCGACAGGCACGGGCAGCGCATCGATGAACACTTCATTGGAATCGACCGCGGCACGCCCCATTTTCGGAATGCGCCGGACATCGCAGTAATCGCGATTCAGGTCCGTGTAAAAGAGTGACATGCCTTCCGTTGCGCGGGCGCATTCCTCTTTCGGCGTCGTGCGCACGAGCAACATGATCTTGTCGGCGACCTGTGCCGTGGACGTCCATACCTTCTTACCGTGCACGAGGTAACCGTCTTTGGTTTTCTCGGCGCGTGTCTTGATCGACGTGGTATTGAGACCGGCGTCCGCTTCGGTGACGCCGAAGCAGGATTTGATATTTCCCTGGATGAGGTCGGGGAGCCAGCGCTTCTTCTGCTCCTCCGAACCGAAGACGACGATCGGGTGCGGACCGAAAATATTCATGTGAATAGCCGACGCTGCACTCATTGCCCCCGATGACCGGGCGACCGCATGCATCATCAGCGCTGCTTCAGTGACACCGAGGCCGGCACCACCGAATTCCTCGGGCATGGCGATTCCCAGCCATCCGCCATCCGCAACGGCCCGGTAGAAGTCCTCGGGAAAATCGCCGCTTTGGTCCCGTTCCAGCCAGTAATCATCATCAAACCCGGCGCAAATCTTCTGCACCGTATCGCGTACGGCTTCCTGGTCCGGCGTCAGCGAAAAATCCATAGGTAACTGCTCCGTTTCCATGCCAAGCGTCGAATCGAGGCATTTAGCTACGACCGCTCCGCCTGGTCAAGCCGTGCGTTGTTGATGCGTCGCCTGTCCGACTGAAATGCCTACGCCATTCACGATGCCCTCGAGATGCGGCATTATCGCTCGACGACGAGCAAATTCGACCGGAGAACAACGTGAGCGGCGATGAACTGGCTTTCCTGGACGCCACCGCACAGGCTGAGCTGGTGCGCAACAAGCAAGTAACGGCGTCCGAAATGGTGGACGCCGCGATCGAGAGGATCGAGAGACTGGATCCCGAAATCAACGCGGTCATCACGCCGCTTTACGAACGGGCGCACGAAGCCGCCGCAGCGGCGGCTCTCGATGCGCCATTCGCCGGGGTGCCGTTCCTGCTCAAGGACATCGTCGCCGAGTACGGAGGCACGCCCTTGTCCGAGGGCTCGGCAATGCTTGCCGGTCACTACGTGTCTCCGCAAGACAGCGAGCTGGTGCGTCGCTATCGCGAAGCGGGCCTCATCATCCTGGGTAAAACGAATACCCCGGAATTCGCGTTGATGCCGACGACCGAGCCGCGGCAGTTCGGGCCATGCCGCAATCCCTGGGACACCGGCATGACGACCGGCGGCTCCAGCGGCGGCTCAGCGGCGGCGGTTGCGGCCGGCATGGTTGCCGCCGCACACGCGAACGACGGCGGCGGCTCGATACGCGTGCCCTCGTCCTGTTGCGGCGTGGTCGGATTGAAGCCGAGCCGCGGCCGCAATTCGTTTGCGCCGCACTACGGCGATGTAGCCAGTGGATTGCTATGCGAGCACGTCGTGACACGCTCCGTGCGGGACAGCGCCACGATCCTGGATGCCACTGCTGGCCCGTTGCCCGGAGACCCCTACCATCCCGTTTTGCCGGAGCGCCCGTTTTCGGAGGAAATCGGGCGCGCGCCGGGCAGGCTGCGCATCGGCCTCGGGACGACGGCGCTCAACGGGGTGGCCGCGCATCCGGACTGTGTGGCCGCCGCCGAATCCGCGGCGAAACTGTGTGCTGAGCTGGGTCACGCTGTGGTCGAGGCTTCCCCTTCGCTCGACGGCAATCGGCTGTTCAAGGCATTTGGCAACCAGTGGGCCGGTTTTCTTTGTTGGGCAATCAGGGATTGGGCAAGACGCAGCGGACGCGCAATCGACGAAGTGTTTTTTGAACCCGCGACCTGGCGCACCTACCTGCACGGCGAGCGCCTGACGTCCGGCGACTACCTGATGGCCGTCCAGGATACACAAAGAGCAAGCCGGGACGCCGCCACTTTCTTTAACGACCATGACATCTGGCTGACGCCGACGCTCGCGCAACCGCCTGTGCCGCTCGGCTATTTCGATTACACGCCGGAAACGCGCGATCAGCATATTGCACGACTCGGCGAATATACGGGCTTCACCCTGATCGCCAACGCGAGTGGTCTGCCGGCCATCTCTTTACCCCTGCACTGGAACGACGACGGTTTACCGGTCGGCGTGCAGTTGCTCGGCCGCTACGGTGACGAGGCAACGCTCATCAGGCTGGCCGCACAACTCGAGGAAGCGCGGCCGTGGTCGGAAAAAAAGCCGCCAGTCAGCGCTTGAGTCAGCCGGAATCGGGAACCGGTAAGACTCGCTCCGCCGTCATCGGCAGCTCATAAAGCGGCTTCCCTATAGCGTCGTAAATCGCGTTGCGAATCGCCGGCGCCGTGGGAATGATCGGCGACTCCGCAATGCCTTTTGCGCCGAGCGGTGCGCCGATGGGTTCCGGAAATTCCAACACTTCCATTTCGAGTTCCGGAATGTCGAAGGCCATCGGAATCACGTAATTTTCCAATGAAGGATTCAGGGTGTGCCCGTTTTCGACCTTGAGTTCTTCGGTGAGCGCATAGCCGATTCCCTGTGCGATGCCGCCTTCGATCTGCCCGTAAACGCCGCCCGGGTTGATCATCTTGCCGGCATCATGAACGGCGATCACCCTTTCCACCTCGACCTGGCCCGTCTCGCAATCCACGAGCACTTGCGCGATCTGGGTGCAGTATTGGAACACCTCCTGGCTGTAACGGTAGGTGACCTCCGGGACATCGCTCGGATACTCGAAATGCACCAGGCTCTCGGCGTGCAGCGGGTAACCCCAGTTACTCGCCCGCTCGGCAAGCTGCCTGATCGTCATCTCTTGCGGTTCGCCGTCGACGATCAAATGACCGCCCCGCAGATCCATCCTTTCTTTTTCGACCCTGGTCTTGCGCGCGGCCAGCGTCAGCAAGGTGTCGCGTATCTTGTCCGCGGCTTCCAGCACCGCATTCCCCGACACCATGGCCTGACGGCTTGCGCAGGAGGCGCCGGCGTCGGGGGATTTCGCCGTGTCCGCCCGAACGACGCGCACCGAAGCCATGTCGACGCCGAGCCTTTCGGCCGCGAGCTGAGCCATGACCGTCACGATACCCTGGCCCATATCGGCAGCGGCGCTCTGCAGTCGCACCGAGCCGTCACGAAACATTTCCAGGACCACCCCGGCATGATCGGACAAACCGCGGCCGAGCCCGGAGCCTTTGAGGATCGTTGCCATGCCGAAGCCCCTGCGAAGGTGCGCGGCCGGCTTGCGTTCGACCTGGTCGCGCTTGTCCCACTCGATCATCTCGGCGGCCCGCTGCAGGGATGCTTTCATGCCGCGCCCTTCGCGGATAACCACGCCCGTGTACATCCTTGTGCCGGTCTCGATGCCGTTCAGCAGGCGGATTTCGAGCGGGTCCATGCCGAGTCGGCGCGCCAGGTCATCCATTTGTGACTCGTAGACGAACGCGGCCTGCGGCGCGCCGAAGCCGCGGAACGCGCCACAGATCGGATTGTTGGTGCGTACGGCGATCTGCTCGACTTCGAGATGCTCGACTTTGTATGGGCCGCCGATGAACTCGCCGCATTTGTTCACCACCTCGTGCGACGCATTCGTGTACGGGCCCGCATCGGCGATCACCCGCGCTTTAACCGCCAGCAGTTCGCCTGCCTTCGTCGCGCCGGTCGTGTACTCGATAATCATCGGGTGGCGTTTGACGTGGGTGAGGATCGATTCCCGGCGTTCGCGGATGAGATGCACCGGCCTGCGCGCGGCATGGGCGAGGAGTGCCGCGTGAATCTGCACGTGTGCCTCGTCCTTGGCGCCGAACGCGCCGCCGATGTATGGCGTAATGACGCGCACCATGCTCTCGGGCATGCCGAGGGCGCGTGCGATCTGCATCCGGTCCCTGTGCGGAGCCTGGCAAGACGAATAAACCGTGATCCCCCCATCTTCATCCACGCTGCCGACACCCCCTTCTGTCTCGAGAAACGCGTGCTCGGCCCACTGGGTGCGATAGGTGTTTTCGATGACCACGTCGGCCGCCGCGAGTGCCGCCACCGCGTCACCGCTGCGGTAAACCCGGCTCATCATGACGTTGTCTTCGCCCGCCAGCACCTGGTGGGCGTCAGCTTGCATGGCCTCGAGCGGGTCGAACATGCCCGGCAGCTCTTCGTACTCGACTTCGATGGCAGCCAGCGCAGCATCGGCCGTCTGCGCGTCGACGGCAGCGACGGCGGCGACCGCGTCGCCCTGGAAGCGTACTTCGTCGACAACCAGCAACGGCTGGTCCGGTTCGGCATAGAGGTAACTGTTCTCGCCGGGAACATCGGCGTGCGTGATCACGGCATGGACGCCTGGCAGAGCCCTTGCTTTGCTGACGTCGAGCTTCACGATTCGTGCGCGGGCAAAGGGACTGTATAGGAGCTTGCCGCACAGCAGGCCCGGCAAACGGATGTCAGGGCAATAGCGCGCCGCACCGGTGACGATTTCTTCTGCGCCGGGCGCGGGCGTCCACTTGCCGACGACTGCCAGCTCAGTCATGCGCGCCACCTCCGTTTGCCGCGCGGAGCTCCGCTGCAGCCTGTTCAACGGCCTTGACCACGCCCTGGTATGCGGTACAGCGACAAAAATTTCCGGCAATCGCCGTCAATATCTCTTCGCGGGAGGGATTGTCATTCGACTGCAGAAGGGCGTAGCAGGACACGAGCATGCCGGGCGTGCAAAACCCGCATTGGAACGCCCAGGTCTCGCCAAATGCACGCTGCACGGGATGCAGTTCGCCGTTCTTTGCCAGGCCCTCGACAGTCACGACGTCGCAACCGTCGGCCTGCGCCGCCAGCACCATGCAGGAGTTCACGGGCCGACCGTCGAGCATGACGACGCAGGCGCCGCAGTCGCCCGAGCTGCATCCGTCCTTGGTGCCGATGAGTCCCAGTTCATCGCGCAGCAGGTACAGCAGGGTCTTGCTTGCTTCAGCCGTGACCTGTTCGCTTTGGCCGTTGACATTGAATGCGATCTTCGTTTCAGCCATCGGGCGAGCTCCCGGTCAAACGGTCCCGGGTTTCAAGCAATGCCCTGCGGACCAGCACCTCCGTCATCTCGAGGCGATAGCCGAGCGATGCGCGGACGTCCGATATCGGCGTGACTTCTTCGCGTGCTTTCCTGGCTGCTTGCCTGATCGATGCTTCCGTTATTTCATTGCCGAGGAGAATTTGTTCCGCGGCTGTCGCCCGCAGCGGTACCGGCGCGACGGCGCCCAAAACGATGCGTGCCTCGCTGACCACAGCCGACTCGTCAACGCTGAGTCGCGTCGCGAGGTTTACCTGCGAGATCGCCATCGACCGTCGCTGGCCCAGCTTGATGAAGGTTGCCGCAGACGAAGCCGGCATCAGCGGCAGCCTGATCTCGGTGAGGATTTCGTCCGGCCTGATGACGCTTTGCCCGGGACCGGTAAAGAATTCCCCAAGTGGCACCACGCGCTCGCCCCCCGAGGATTGCAAAACAATGCTTGCGTCGTAAGCGATCAGCGGCGGCACCAGGTCGGCGGCCGGAGACGCATTGACGATATTGCCGCCCAGGGTTCCGCGGTTGCGTATCGGGGGTCCGGCGAACTCGCGACAGGCAGCCGGCAATGCCGGAAAATACCTGCCGATATCGTCGCTTTCGAGTACCTGCGACAGCGACACGAATGCGCCGAGACGCATCCCACCATCCGTTATTTCAATGCCATTCAACGAAATACGGCGGAGATCGATGAGCATGGACGGTGACAGGACTGCATCGCGCATGCGCAGTAACAGGTCCGTGCCGCCGGCGATCACCCGGGCTTGCTCACCCAGGTTTTTTTTGATCTCGAGGGCCTCGGCAAGCCTGGCCGGTGCCATATAGTCGGGACTGTTCATGAGGGTTTAGTGCATTTTTTTGCGTCCGCTGTCAACCGGAGTGGGCTTGACGAAGCCGACTGCGGTACAGTGACCAGCAAATTTCACGATCGAGCGGGGTACGAGCTTGAACAGAGACGTCATCATCACCTGCGCCGTGACGGGGGCGGGCGACACGGTAGGCAAGCATGCCGGCGTGCCGGTCACACCGGAGGCCGTGGCAGAGGCGGCGATTTCCGCCGCAAATGCGGGCGCGGCGATCGCCCACGTTCACGTGCGCGATCCGGAAACCGGCCAGGGTTCGCGCGACGTGGAGCTCTTCAAACAGGCCGTCGAGCTCGTGCGTGCCAGCGACACCGACGTCGTCATCAACCTGACCGCCGGCATGGGTGGTGCCTGGTTTCCCAGCGACGAGGATCCGGCCATGCCGGGCCCGGGTACCGACAACATCGGGCCGGACGAGCGCCTGGCTCACGTCGAGCTCCTGCAACCGGAAATATGCAGCCTCGATTGCGGCACCATGAACTTCGGCGATAACGAGATCTATATCAGCACGCCGCAGTTTCTCCGCAGGCAGGCGGAATTGATCCAGAGCTGGGGCGTCAAGCCGGAAATGGAGGTGTTCGACCTGGGGCAGATCCGCTTCGCCAGGCAGTTGATGGCGGAAGGCCTGATCGATGACCCGCCGCTGTTCCAGATTTGTCTCGGCATTCCCTGGGGTGCAGAGGCGGATACGGAGAGCATGCTGGCGATGCGCAACGCGCTTCCCCCGGGCTCGAACTGGGCCGGGTTCGGGATTTCCCGGATGGAGATGCCGATGGTCGCCCAGGCCGTATTACTCGGCGGCAATGTCCGGGTCGGCCTCGAAGACAATCTGTACCTGGAGAAGGGCGTTCTGGCGAGCAATGCGCAACTGGTGGAACGCGCAGTGGAGATCATCGAGCGGCTGGGCGCACGCGTCGTCGGCCCCGACGAAGCGCGTGAACGACTCGGTTTACGTCGCCATTAATCCGCGATGAACGAACGCAAGATCGATCGCGTGCTGTTTTTTACGGCGGTGATCATCGTTTTGGCGGTGTGCATACCGCTGGGCCTGATGCCGGAGCAAGCAGGCCCGGTGATCGAATATGTCTATAACTGGATCGCCTCCAACCTCGGCATTCTCTATCAGTGGTTCGGCATCGGTACGATCGCCTACCTGCTGTGGTTGAGTCTCGGTCGTTACGGTCACATTCGCCTGGGCGGCGAGGGAGACAAGCCGGATTTTTCGACATTTGCATGGGCCGGCATGCTCTTTTGCGCCGGCACCGGCGCATCGCTGCTCGTCTGGGCTGGCGTCGAATGGGCCTACTATATCGATTCGCCGCCCTACGGCGCCGAGCCCCGGTCCGCGGAGGCGATTGCCTGGGCCTCGTCCTACGGCCCGTTTCACTGGGGTATCACCGCCTGGTGTTTCTATGCGTTGCCGACGATCGCAATTGCCTACCCTTTTTACGTGAAGAACGTGCCGCACCTGCGCGCCAGCACGGCACTGCACTCGATACTCGGACGATCGGGTGAAAACAGCCCGGCGGGCCGCGCCGTCGACCTGGCGATGATGATTGCGTTGATCGGCGGAGCGGGCACTTCGCTCGGCGTTATTGCTCCTACGATCGCCGCTACCGTTGCGGACATTCTCGGCGTGCGATCGTCATTCGCGCTGGAACTCATGGTCATGCTTTTCTGCATAGGGCTTTTTGCATTGAGCGTGTACCTGGGAATCGAAAAAGGTATCAAGCGGCTGAGCAACACCAATGTGTATCTTGCGCTCGGGCTGATGGCCTATATTCTCTTGGTCGGACCGACGCTTTTCATTCTGAAAGCCACGACAGACACGATCGGCTTCATGGTCGGAAATTTCGTGCGCATGATGTCATGGACCGATCCCATCGATCGGACGGGCTTTGTCGAATCGTGGACGATTTTTTACTGGGCCTGGTGGATCGCATTTGCGCCGGCAATCGGCATTTTCGTCACGCGAATATCCGCGGGCCGGACGATACGCCAGGTTGTGCTGTACATGGTGTTTTTCGGGACCCTGGGCTGCTGGGTCTTCTATTTCGTCATGGGGAATTATTCATTGTCGCTAGAGCTGAGTAACCAGCTGCCGGTAACAAAGGAATTAGCGGAAAACGGGATGTATGAAACTGTCGCGAGTATCATCGGAACCTTGCCACTCGGCACCTTTACGCTGTCACTGTTTGCCCTGATCAGCGTCATCTCGGTCGCGACGACATACGATTCCGCGTCGTACACGCTGGCTTCGACCGCGACATCGGAATTGAAAGAAGGGGAAAACCCTGCGCGCTGGAATCGCCTCGTCTGGGCGGGCGTTCTCGGCATGCTGCCGATAATAATGATGCTGGTGGGCGGGCTCCCCATCATTCGCTCCGGAGTCCTGATCGCCTCGCTGCCTCTGCTCGTTGTCGGTGTGGCGATGGCCGTTGCATTAACCAAGTCGCTACGGCAACACGACCGAACCCACACCGGCTAGGCCGATTCTGCGGACGCTTCCTCGAGGACCCATTCGATAAACCCTTCGATATTCTGCGCCTGCTTTATGCCGCTGGGTCTGACCAGGTATACCGCCAGTCCCTTGCTTAGTTCTGCATCGATCGGACGCACCAAGCGACGTTCCGCAAGTAGCTTCGACACCAGGCCGCTGAAACCGAGCGCCACGCCCTGGCCATCCAGCGCCGCGCGAATCACGTTGTCATAGCTGTCGAAGCCCAGGGTCTTGAACGATCGGGGTACGCTGACGCCGTGTCCGTTGAGCCACCACCACCAATCTTCCGAAGCATGCGGTGCGCCGTCCAGATTGATCAGATTGTGCTGCAGCAAGTCGAATGGCGCCTCGAGCGGCGCCGAGTTCTCGAGATAGTCCGGCGAACAGACGGGATAGGAGCTAACCTCGAACAGGCGGTAGGCCTTCAGGCCTTTCCATTTACCGTCGCCATAACGCAGGCCAACATCGATGCCGTCGGCAAGCAGGTTCCTCGGTGCATCTGAAACCGCGACATGGATCTCCACGTTCGGGTGTATCTCCCGAAACTTTGACAGTCGCGGCGTCAACCAGAACGAGGCGATCGCTATGGTCGCCGACACCGTGATCTTGAAAGGCAGGCTTGGACGCCGGACGGCGCCGGCCACGTAGGCGATGTTTTCGAGGCTTTCCTGGACGACAGACTGAAACTTCTTGCCCGGCGAGGTCAGCACGATTTTGCGGTGCAGCCGATCGAAGAGTTTGATACCGAGGTACTCCTCGAGTATGCGGATTTGCCGGCTTACGGCCTCCCGGCTGATTCCCAATTCCGCTGCCGCTGTGGTCATGCTCAGGTGCCGCGCGGCTGCCTCGAAGGCGACGAGGCTTTTCAGCGGCGGCAGTTTGGAATCGAGGCTCTGCATGACGGCAGTGTTACGCGCACGTGATCTTTTTTCAATCACCTCTGCTGCGACAGCCGTTACGCGGACTTATTTGCGATTGCTCGCCTGGAGCGCTATTCGAATGGCGACGAGCCCTGCGTCTCGCTGCCGGTTGAGCGCCTGGTAGTCACGGTCGCCGGCCTCCCTGAGACTGCCCTCGATCAGTTGCTTGCGCAGTTTGTCGGTCAATTCAGGCGCTTCCAGGCGCGACCACGGCAGCTTCAGTGACGGGCCGAACTGGTCCAGGCAGTATTCCATGCCGCCTTCGCCGCCGCCGATGTGATAGATCAGGCACGGCCCCATCATTGCCCAGCGGGGCCCCGGTCCGTTCACCACTGCGAAGTCGATATCCTCGACCGTCGCTTCGCCGTTCTCGATCATGTGCAGTGCTTCCCGCCAGATCGCCTCCTGCAGCCGCGTCGCGACGAAGCCCGGGACCTCTTTCTGCAACACGAGCGGCGCTTTGCCGGCTACCTTGTAAAAGCCGGCGAGCCACTGGACGGCTTCCGGGTCGGTGGCGGCGCCACCGACGATCTCGACCAGCGGCAGCAGGTACGGAGGATTGAACGGGTGGCCGACCACGGTCCGCTTCGGCGTCGAACATCGCGCCTGAATCTCGCTCATCGGCAAGCCTGACGTGCTCGATGCGATGACGACATTGGGGGCTACCAGGCGACCCAGTTTCTCGTATAGCGCCTGTTTTAACTGCAGGTCTTCGGGCGCGCTTTCCTGCACGAACTCTGCGTCGGCCACGGCCGCGGCGAGGTCGGTCGTGCAACGGAGCTTGTCGAGCGATGCATCCTCTGCCAGGCCGAGTGACTCGAGGCTGACCCAGGCAGTATCGAGCAGGGCGCGCAGCGATTCTTCCTCGCCAGGATCGTGCAGATACGTCGTGACGGTATAACCCCGGGCAAGGAACGACGCGGTCCAGCCAGCGCCGATGGGCCCGGCACCGATGCAGCAGATGTGCCTGACCTTGCCCGGATCGATGCCCTGGAATGTCCCCGCCATGTCAGCTGCCCTTGAATTTCGCGTCGCGTTTTTCGACAAACGCGGTCACGCCTTCCTGCACATCTTCGGAGCTCAGCATCTGCCGGTAATTCGGCAGGTCCGCGGTGCGCATCGTGTCGAAAGCTTCCTGTATCGTGTCGCCTTCGATCGCACGCAGCAATTCCTTGATGGACTGCAGGGCCAGCGGCGCGACTTCCGAGAGTTGCCTTGCCCACGCCATCGCCGTCGCCATAAGCTCTTCCTTCGGTACTACCTTGTTGACCAGTCCGTAGGACGCGGCATCCTGAGCGCTCATCTTTTGTCCGAGCAAATACATTTCCATCGCCTTGTTGTAAGGCAGGCGACGGTGCAGGCGCTGAATGGCACCGGCGTCGGGCACCATGCCGAGCGGCAGCTCGGGCAGGGAAAACGTGACGTGCTCTGCCGCAACCATCAGGTCGCAGGCCAGCGCCAGTTCGAAACCGCCGCCGATAACGACGCCATTCAACGCCGCTATGACCGGTTTATTCAGGTCCCAGAGTTCGGTCAGGCCCGCGAAACCGCCGGGACCGTAATCGTCTTCCCACCAGTTTTCCGTAGCCATCTCGCCGCTCTCTACCGCTTTGAGGTCCCAGCCGGCTGAAAAAATCTTCTCGCCGCCGCCGGTGACGACGCCAACGGACAGGTCCGGGTCGTCACGCAGCGTGACGAAAGCTTCGCCGAGCTTGCGGCTGGTCTCGAGATCGATCGCATTGGCCTTTGGCCGGTCGAGAACCACAAGCAGTATGCGGCCTTCACGGGTGACTTTGATCGGTTCCTGCATTTCGAATCCTTGTCGGGTAAATGTTTGGGGCCCAATATACCGCCAACATCGGCGCTGTCGAACATCTTTCAATCGGCCCGAAAAATAGCAACAATCCGCGCTCGGAACATCAGGATGCTACGACCATGAATTCCAGCCGACAGCCCGGTCGGGCAATTAACCAGTAACCCTCTGACATGAGCGGATCCTCACAGAAGCTGCAGCGCCTTCTTTCTCCACAAAGCATCGCTTTTGTCGGTGGTGGCATCGCCGAGATGGCGATCAGGCGCAGCGTGGAGCTCGGCTATGAGGGCGACATGTGGCCGGTGCATCCGAGCAGGACCACGATCGGCGGGCTGAAGTGCTATGCGACAGTCGACGATTTGCCGCAATCGCCGGACGCGGCATTCATCGCGGTCAACAATGAACTGACGGTCGACATCGTTCAGAGATTATCGGACGCCGGTGCCGGGGGCTGTGTCTGCTATGCGGCGGGTTTTGCCGAAATCGGTGGGGAAGGCCGCAAGCTTCAGGCCAGACTCGTCGATGCCGCGGGAGGCATGCCACTCGTCGGTCCGAATTGCTTCGGTTTTGTGAACTATGTCGATAAGTGCTCGTTGTGGCCGTATCTGTTTGGCGGCAAGCCGATCGAACGTGGCGCAGCATTGATCTCGCAGAGCGGCAACATCGCGATGAACCTCACGATGAACGAACGCTCGGTTCACTTCACGCACGTAATAGGGGCCGGCAACCAGGCGGTACTGGGACAAGCGGATTACGTTGATGCGTTGCTCGAGGACGATCGCGTGGCAGCGATCGGCATGTACATAGAAGGTGTCGATGACATAGAGCATTTCAGCCGCGCGGCGCTGCGTGCGCTCGAGCAAGGCGTACCGATTGTCGTCGTCAAGGTCGGCAAGACTGCGGCCAGCGCTCGCCAGTCCGGCAGTCATACCAGCTCTCTGACCGGCTCTGATGTACTGTTTGATGCGCTCTGCGACCGCCTCGGCATACTCCGGGTTGACTCGCTCAACAGTTTGCTCGAAACGCTGAAAGTGCTGGTGCTCGGCAAACCTTTCGAGGGACGGAACCTCTTCAGCCTGTCATGCTCGGGCGGCGAAGCGGCGCTCATTGCAGATGCGGTCGCCGCCGTCGATCTCGATATGAAGCCGTTCTCGGATGCGCAGACGGACGAACTGGTAGCCATGTTTCCCGATTTCGTCACCGTATCCAATCCATTCGATTACAACACCTCGATCTGGGGGGATCGGGCCGCGCTGGAGAAATGTTTCACGATATGCATGCAGGGCGAACATGACGCGGCTTTGCTGATATACGACCATCCGACCGTAGCTTCGAAAGAAGTCGACGAATGGATTACGACGCTGGACGCGTTTGTCGCCGCAAACAAGGCAACCGGCAAACCGGCGTTCGTCGTGTGCACGGTCAGCGAATTGTTGCCTCAGGATGTTCGGGATCGCCTGATCGACGAAGGCATCGTACCCCTGCAGGGCCTCGACGACGCGCTGCTGGCTTTGTCAAAAGCGGCAAAATATCGTGACTTTCTCGCCGATCGTGCCGCTGCCGCCACGCTCCCAAACTTTGCTGCGGCGAAAACTGCTGAGGGATCCGCAACCCGGTTTCTCGACGAGATGCAGAGCAAACAACTGCTGCGCGATGCCGGCCTGGCCGTGCCGGAGGGCGCAATCGGCACCGCCGCAGAGGTTCAGGCGATTGCCGAACGTATCGGCTATCCGGTTGTAGTCAAAGCGGCAGGACAAGATTTACTGCACAAGTCTGAAATGGACGCGGTAGTCTTGAATCTGCAATCCGCGGACGAAGTCAAAAAGGCCAGTGAAGGCATTTTGAGGTCAGTTGCGGCAGGCAACGGCAGGGTGGAACGCTTTCTGGTCGAGCGCATGGTCACGGGAGCGGTTGCCGAACTCATCGTCGGTGTCAAGCGTGATATGCAGTTCGGTCTGGCCCTGGTAATCGGCGCTGGCGGGGTTCTTGTTGAACTGATCGCCGATAGTGTCAGTTTGCTCTTGCCGACGGATCGTGACGCGGTGACGAAGGCGATTGAATCCTTGTCTTCGATCAAGCTGATAAAGGGTTTTCGCGGCGGCGAGGCGGGTGACATAACGGCGCTCGTCGATGCAGTCCTGTCCGTTGCAGAATTTGCGGAAAGTAACCGCGGGCGCCTTATGGAACTCGACATCAACCCGCTGCTGGTATTGCCGGAGGGACAGGGTGTCGTCGTAGCGGATGCACTGATCGGTTTTTCTTCTGAGGAGTAATAATGAATTATCAGCTCACCGACGAACAAACGATGTTGCTGGATTCGCTGAGGGCGTTCCTCGACGAGGAAATCTACCCGTATGAAGCGGAGGCGGATCGCGCCGGGGAAGTGTCGGAGGAACGCAGTAATCGGATCAAGGAAAAAGCGATCGAAATGGGCTTTTATGCCGCCAACCTGCCCGAAACGGTCGGCGGCGGTGGGCTCGACTACACGACGATGGGCCTTTTCGAGCGCGAACTCGGCAAGGTCAGCTATGGCCTGGGCGCCAATATTGCGCGGCCGACCGAGTTGTTGCTGGCCTGCGAGGGTGAGCAGGTAGAAAAGTATCTGATGCCTTGTGTGACCGGTGAGAAACACGAAGTCTTCGCGCTGACGGAGCCTGGTGCGGGATCCGACATCATGTCGATGACGACGAAAGCCGTAGTCGATGGTGATGACTACGTCATCAACGGCAGCAAGCATTTCATCAGCACGCCTTGCGTACCGGACTTTGCGATCGTTTTCGCCGTCACCGGAGTCGATGAGACTCCGCGAGGTTCGCGCAAGCGGATCACCGCCTTTTTTGTCGACCGGGGCCAACAAGGCTTCGACATAACGCTAGGGGGACTTTGCGCCAGTCAGCGCGCTTACCGGACTTATCAACTCAGCTTCGACAACTGTCGTGTCAGCAAGGAACAGATCCTTGGCGAAGAGGGCAAGGGCCTTGACCATGCCAACAAGTGGCTGTTCATGGGTCGTGTCTGGGTCGGCGCGCAGTGCTGCGGCAAACTGGAACGCTTGCTGGATCTGGCCACCGAATGGGCGGCGACACGCAAACAGTTCGGCAAGACAATCGGCAAGTTCCAGGGCACCTCTTTCAAGCTCGCCGACATGGCGACAGAGCTGCAGGCGTCGGACTTGCTGGTCATGCATGCCTGCCGGAAGGCGGATCAGGGCATCATGACGTCCCAGGATGCTGCCATGGCGAAGTTGTTCGCGTCGGAAGCGCTCGGACGTGCGGCCGACCACGCGGTGCAGATATTCGGCGGCATGGGATTAATGGAGGAGATGCCGGTTGAGCGACTGTGGCGTGATGCCAGGCTCGAACGCATCTGGGACGGCACGTCCGAGATTCAGCGCCACATCATTTCCCGGACGTTGCTGCGACAGTTCGAAAGCTGAATGCTCTTATCCATGTTTCCGGATTAGCTCCGGCGGCTGCCAGTACCGGTTAAATTCACACGCATGCCATTACCGACTATAGTCTCGCCATAAGCTACCCAAACCAGAGCTATTCCTGTGAATACAACCACGAGTGAAAGCTGGTCCGGCCGCCTGGCCTTTATCCTGGCATCCATCGGCGCCGCCGTCGGCCTCGGAAACATCTGGCGATTTCCGTACACGCTCGGAAC
>JABAOH010060938.1_pt1 | contig 33425 bp, 16 predicted proteins | sample 7062181 | NCBI WGS metagenome assembly JABAOH01 (sample SAMN14538630, study PRJNA623070) | marine sediment metagenome | biome: marine biome [ENVO:00000428]; feature: marine pelagic biome [ENVO:01000023]; material: deep marine sediment [ENVO:00002113]; isolation source: pool of 5 deep marine... | reverse complement strand
CCAACCATTCGACTCACTCTTTTATCCGCCTCGATTTCTTCCTCTGAGGCCAACATGATGCTTACAGGTCTTCCATCGGCCGTCATTTCAATGGTAGAAAGCACAGCCTCTGGATCAATGCGTTGGTCGAACGCGATGAAGATGATGGGATCCCGTGGCTGCGGTCCATATGAGGGGTAATGGTTAATCAGCTTTGGAGGGGGAGTGCTGAATGACCAACTAACGCTCTCATCAAGAGTGCCCCCTGTAGCGGATTTTGTACCTGCCGGAACGGTAACCCGATACTCTGTGGCTTTCGGCAATCGGTCAATTTCTGTGGAATCATACTGAAAGGTGAGTGTCTTGGTGCCGATCCAGCGCCAGATTCCTGGGAGGTCGGGTTCTAGAATGATAGGCACATCTTCTAAAGAAAGATCTTCAATTGTTGTCAGTGGCACCATCGGCTGGTTAAAGGTTACGCTGATGAATGGCGCTAGTGGAATCTCGCCCTCAGGTGCGTAGCGAAGCACTTGCAAGGGTCCGGTATCAACTTGTACGGGTTCGATCTGTTCTGGTGGCGGAAAAACTTCATCGATGGTTTCGCCTGTGCGAGGTGGTGGCAGTGGTTCTTCCGGGAGCCTGAAATCAACCTGGTCTTCCGGTTCAACTAGAAGTGCTGGTAGTCGATCGAGGATTCGCTGTATCTCCTGATCAGAAAGCGGCTCTCCAATCGCTGTTGGAACCGGTTCGACCATTTGTGGCTGGGCTTGACCTTCACTGAGTTGGATGGTCAGGTGGGGTTCACCATTATCCATAGTGGTCTCGCTTCCTTGTGGTGTGGCGGAGGTGTCAACCAATGGTGGATGCGTTTCGCCATCTGGCGCGTCGGGAATAAGGACCTGGACGATCAGTACAGCGGCGACAACTAGCAGCAAGATGGCTCCAACAATTACAAGTATTCGAGAGCGGGTATTCCATTGTTTCGGTTTCTCAGTCATGGTCTGAATCCTCCATCACACAATAAATACAGGTAAACACTTACCTTATTCAGTAAACGTCACAGCTTGCTCCTAAGTTCCCGCAATCGAACGGCGTAGAAATAGTACCGTCGAGCTAATAAGAAATCCTTAGTCAAATTTATTTCTTTTCACGTTTTTGAGTAGATGCTTGTTTTCGACGAGAGACTTTATGGCAAATCATATTGATCAAATTAATTCCTTTCTTACCAACCTCTACTAGGGTAAGCGCCATTTCGGGAAAATACCGACCGAGAGTATTCATTTCGAACTTGTCATATCACTAGATAATACAACCAGATCATTTTCTTCGATATCTGCTTCCACACCTCGGCTAACTCCTTGTGCACTGTTATTACAAAGAGTTTCGGGAGAGGAATTGTTATGAACCCTCACCCTCAATCCCTCTCCCCGGTAAGTAAAGGGATATCGGCGCTAGATGGATTTTGCCATTTTTTACTGTTTAGGCCTATGGGCAAAGTGGCGGTTGTGTTCCAAATCAAATTCCTATATGCTTCTCCTTTGGGTGAAACATTTGAAAATCTGACGTGCCAGCTTTCCTTCTTCATCTTCACCCGATCGCTGGCATAGACCTCGAACATCATCTTATGAAGATACCATCCAGGTTTCTTCCATCTGCGCAGTCCACGAACTTTAAGATGATACGTACTGATATCACCAGGAGGTTCTCTCGATGAAAGGAAAAGCGTGGATCTTCGTTATTATCATTGGCATTGTTTTAGTATCTTGCGGTCCTTCACAGGAAGAGTTGGATGCGACAGCGACGAAAGAGGCGGCAGACGCCTTTGCAACCCAAACCGCACTAGCACCCACAGAGACACCCACACCGACGGTTACGCCATTGCCGGAATCAAATGAACTCCTTGATGCATCAGTGCGTGCGCTGGAAGAGGCTAGAACATTTCACTTTGAGATGGATATGCAGATGAGTATTTCAGAAGAAGGCATGAGCATGGATATACCCTTGACTTTTATAGGTGATATGGAACAACCAGATAAGATGCAAGCAGTCATGTCCATGTCGATCTTAGGTATGACCCTCGATATTGAAATGATCAGCATTGGTGACACAACATATATGACCAATCCGGAGACTGGCGAGTGGGAGATTGGTGAAGCGGGAGACGTATCGCCCATCGATCCCACATTATTTTCGGATGTCGAGGCCACAGAATTGGATACTCTCACAGTCACAGGCGTACAGACACTTAATGGGATCGAGGTATACCATCTTGAGGGTGTTGTGGCAGGGGAAGATATCGGCGAATTTAGTGGTGAATTCCAAATTGATTATTGGATTGGTGTCGAGGATTTGTTGACTAGGGAAATAGCCCTTGATGGAAATATGAGCTTTGAAGAGGGCGGTCTACTTACAGAGGGGTTGTCAGGCGACATTATGCTAACCATGACCATGAAACTATCGGATTTCGGCAAAGAGGTTGTGATAGAAGCTCCTGAGATAAAGATGGCAACCCAAGTCGAGAGTCCATACGGCTTGATGACTGTATATGAGAGCGCGCTTTATCCATTCACGATGCAATATCCATCCGATTGGCTGGAGCAACCACCTGAAGTGGGTGAGACCGCACGTTTCACAAGCGATGAGGGTGGGATCCTGATCATCGCAGAGGAGGATATCGTAGCTGTTGGTCTTGGAGAAATGTCCTTGCAGGAGTATGGTGACTTGACGGTTTCCTTCTTGGAAACATCCACATTTGGTTTTGAGTTGATTGGTCATGAGGAATTCGTTACGGATAGCGGTCTACCTGCTGAACTGATCTCATTTACGATCCAAGATGGATTGCTCGAGGTCAGACGCTTCATTTACGTGCTGGATGATCGAATTGGCTTCAATGCAACGTATTTAGTTCCGGATGATCGATTTGAAGCTCTGGATCCTATTATTCTGTATTCATTGGGCACCTTTAATGTGGGTGAGACGATCACCGGTATGATTTTGGGTACAGAGGAAAACCCTGTCATCTGGGGTTTTGTACCATTCGGTGTGGTGTCGAGGTGGCCGTTGCTGGATTTGAGGATCTTGCAGATCTTTTATACGCGGAGACCGGCTTAGTCATTCAACCCCTTGTCGCCGCGGACTATGCTTATGTTGTTGAGGCAATGTGTAGAGAACCTCCAGAAGTCCATATGGCATCTCTGGCGACATTCTCATACATTTTAGCTTCTGAGAGAGATTGCGCGAAAGTTGCGCTCGTATCTGTTCGTTATGGAAGCCCGAGCTAGAATGGTCAGATCTTTGTCCGAGCCGATAGCGGCATTAATTCAGTTGCCGACCTTGGAGGGAAAACCTTCTGCCGACCTTACCCGTTGAGCACCAGCGGATGGGTCGTTCCTAGCATCGTTCTTAGCGCCAATGGCGTAAATCCTGATACAGGGCTAGCTCAGATCGTGGACGCTGGTTCGCACGATGCTGCTGTCTCCGGTGTCTACAACGGCGACTGCGATGCAGGCGCATCCTATGTCGATGCTCGCATCACGATCGAAGAGGACTCCCCGGATGTCATGGATGTCATTAAAGTCATTGAGATCTCACCTCCAATCCCCAATGATGGCGTCCAATTCATTCCATACTTCGACGCGGAAATGCGTGATCAGATTGTCGCAGCATTGTTGGCAATTGCTGAGACTGAGGAAGGCCAGGAAGTGCTTAATATTACTTATTCATGGACCGCTCTTGAAGAACATGACGACACTTTCTATGATCCATTCCGCCAACTTCTTGACACCGCTAGTGTTTCACCCCTAGACCTCTTCAACAATCCTCAATAGGTATAACCTTCCCAGAGGAGTGAGCTATTCTGTTATCATCGAAGCGATATGATCAATCCTATGTGAATCTTGTTGACGGCAAAGAGGATCGACGGATTTAGGGGATACTGCAACAATTCTCCATACAAGAACCCGTCTTTAAATAATAGTATTCAGTTGTATTCAACAATCGGTGGTGTTCGCTTCACTAAGCGTGTTGCTAGCGCAGGCGAACAATATTGACTTGATCTGGAATGGGGTCAACTCCGGATGTTTCGCACAGATCAGGCTGACGATGCCAGCGATATGTGGCGCAGCGAAGCTGTTGCCCGTGATGGTGCTGTAGCTTTTATTTAGCCAGGCAACCTTCACGTCGATTCCAGGAGCGCCAAATTCTACTGGAGGGGAAGGATTGTAATAGTAGGTGAATGGATCTTTGCCTTCATGTGCAGCTACAGAGATTACAGAGGAATAGACGGAGGGATAGCTCGGTCCTGGGAAATTATTCACCGCCGATACCAAGACGACATTGTTGAAGTAAGCCTCATCCGAAAGCTCATGGAACAACGCATAGTATTCCGATCGTGATGTGCTGAGACTAAGGTTGACTACATCCATCTCATTCTCAATAGCCCATCGCAAACCGGCCGCGAATTGGATCGCTCTGCCAGTCATATCGCTTCCAAGAACCCGTACGCTAAAAATTTCTGCATCTGGGGCAAGGGTGTGAATAATCCCCGCACAAGCGGTTCCATGCCCGCAGAGATCTCGAGGAGATTCTTCAGTAATGAAGTTGAATTCGTTCTGATCCTCTTCATCCTGTTCGATGACAACACTTCCGTGGACGCTTCCCTCAAGAGCTGGGTGGTCTCCTTCAACACCACTATCGACGACTGCGACACGCACTCCTTTGCCGGTGCTGTCACCCCACGCCCACTCTCGTGTTAGCTCACCCATCGGCCCAACGGTTTTTAATTCACGTATCGCATCTTGTGTGAATGATGATGACCATGCAGGTCGAAAAGGTTCATCGCTCATGATAAAAAGACCTCAGTCAACACAGTCATAAAATCCTCATCGACGTAGTCGGGATAGGCTTGGTTTTGAACGCAAGTAATCGCGAAAAGCGCTAAGTATCTTCAGGCAAGCAACGCGTTCCGAATCACCAAATTCACTCATTGTGTTGAACAAATCGGCGAGCAAATACAGATCTTCCATCTGCTCATCGGGTTCACCTTTCGAAATCAAAGCTTCAAAGAGATCTGTATATTCAGCAGAGGGATCCTCAGAAGCGATCTCTTTGATCCCTGCTAGAAGTGCTTCGCTTAGTTGGTCGTAAAGTTGTGACTGAAAAATCGCGATTGAAGCCTGATTGGCAAAGAGTCCAAGCAGTTCCATGTCCTGGATTCCAAAGGACGGCGCGTCGATTTTATCTAGCACCTCCATTACACCCAATACGCGGTCTTCCCATTGCAGTGGTGTCGCCAGAATCGAGGATGGAACATAACCAGTGCTTTCGGCAAATTCCTGGTTGAATCGGGGATCCTGGTGAACGTCGGAGATTGCGACTGGCTGTCCAGTTGCAAAGACATATCCGGCGATACCAGCCTCAAGGGGAAAACGCATACCCACGATATCCTCATTGCCGGCACCTGTTGCTACTTTAAACTCCAGGAAACGCCGGGTTTCATCCACCAACGCAATTGAAGCTGCAGCTGCGCCGAATAAACGTGCGGCTGCGTCGACAATGGATTGAAGGAGATCGAGGTGTGAGCTAGGTAATATTGCGCGCCCACTTATCTCGAGCGCTTGGACTAGCCGCTGTAGCTGCTCCAGAATCATACGGTCATCAGTTGATTCATCGTTCATTCTTGATACATCCCTTCAACATGCATTTGAGTGAGGAGATGGAAATTTGGAAGAAGATAATGGGTTGATAAGTCAAAAAGGTAATGTGTGATCATGGATATTAGTGGGCTAATCACCAGTAAGTAAAAACTGGGTTATCGTTGATATCGTGCACGTCCCTGACCAAGAATGTACAGTTACCCAGAAGAGGGATTCCCTCTTCTGGGTATGATGATGGGAGACCTGGAGGTCAAGAGAGTGGATTCTCGTTAGTCAGCAACCCGATAGACGTTTCTTTCGCTGTCGAACTTGACCCTTCCCTGAACTGCATTGATGTCAATGGTCACGGCGTGTGCAACTACCTCTGGTGTGTCGCCGATGATCAGCGCATCCAGAATTGCACGTTCTTCAGGATCGAGTTCTGCGCGAAGGATACTTAATCGCCCCACTACCCTGTCGAGTGCCCTTGATTGTTCTTCCGTCATTTTATCCTCCAATCCGCTCTGCCGTTTTACAGAGCAATGTCCACTGTGAGAGTGTCCGTATGTGTCCCACACCACCTCCTTCGTACAAAGACTTTAGTCGGATCTTTGATGAAGGTAATCACATAATAATGCTCAAAATCAAATTTGTCTGTCAAAGAAGTGACACAAGGATAGAGTCCTTCCTAGTTATCGAGAGCCTCTGCAATTTGATTGATAGCTGTGCGATTTAGTAGTTTTATCGTACCTCGACTTGTGATGATCCAGCCGTGGCTGCGCCACTGTCCGAGCGTCTTTGCCACAGTCTGTCGTGTAAGGCCAACGTGTTGTGCCAATTCTTCTTGAGTAATGTTGATAACATCGTAGTCGCTATCTTGTTGATCCATTTGCAGCAACACTTTCGCGATACGAGAGGAGGAATCAAGAAAGGCGAGTGCGCTTTCGCGTTCACTGCTAACTTGCAGACGTTGAGCAGTAGTCTTTAGGACTCGTCGCATTAATTCTGGTTCTGCTTCCAGACCTTTAATAAACGTCTCGCGAGGTATCGAGATGATTTCACTAGACTCGCGCGCAATCGCACCTGTTGAACGTGGTTCATCGGTGATCAGTGCCAACTCACCGAAGCAGTCACCTGGGTGCATTTCATTAATCACGAGTTCGCGCCCATCTGGAGTGGAGAGAAAGAGCGAAATACAACCGGAGTAAACGATGTAAACTTCGTCAGCTGGATCCGTCTGATTAAAAAGGAGAGCCCCTTTTTCCAACTGATGGATATGACTGGAACGAGCTAGATTTTCCAAAACGGCTTCGCTAGTATTGGTGAAAAGAGGGAGTGAGTCCAGGAATTGTGTTCGAACACGGATTGATTGAATAGAATTATTCATGAAATCATTCCACTTTTATCGCGAGCACCGTGACATCGTCGTGTTGGGCTGTTTCCTGCCGAAACTCCGTAAGGGATTTCCACACAGAGTCACAAATTTCTTGTGCAGAATTCTTAAACCCTATGCGTAGGGTTTCATATAAGCGTTCCAGGCCATAAAGCTTTCCATCAGTACGGAACGCCTCGGTCACACCATCTGTGTACATCAGCAGCACACTATCTGAAGGTAATTTGACACACTTTTCATCAATAGACGGGTCGGTGAAGATCCCCAATGGTTGCCCGACGTCATAATCAATATGTATGATTTCTCCAGTTTCCCTCATTAACAGTGGTAGCTCGTGGCCTGCGCGAGAATAGGTGTATTCGCGCGTATTGCAATCCATGATCCCATAGAGGATCGTGACGAACATCCCTGTCTCGTTCATCTCTAACAAATGATGGTTAACCCTGCGGAGGACTTCGCTAGGTTCGCTGGTTCGCTGACATTCAGCTCGAAGGAGTGTCACGGTGAATGCCATGAATAGAGCGGCTGGAACACCATGATCCGCAACATCACCAATGGCAATCCCTAACTTCTCTTCGCTGAGAGGGATAACCTGGAAGAAGTCGCCCCCGACCGCTGTCATTGGAACGATGTATGCTCCGAAATCAAGACAGGGGCGCTGCGGAAGCACTCTAGGTAGAATGCTCATCTGTATCTGGCGCGCCACTTCCAATTCGCGTTCCATCTTTTCCTTTTCGATGATCTGAGCTTGGGCAGCTTCCAAATCTCGATAAGCCTTCAATAACTCGCGATTCTTACGGCGAAGGTCACGTATGGTCAGGTTCTCTGATTCTGCCAATCGCAAGCTGAGGATGCGCATCATCTCATAAGCAAATGAAGGGTGACGTGAAAGTAGTTCGTCAAGGTCTTTACGTGACATCTCCAGCAGACGTAGTGGTGATATCGCACGGACGCTAGCTGTGTGGCAGCCATCCTCGCTAAATAAACTCATCTCACCGAGGAATGAACCTGTTTCGCGAATCGCAAGCAACCTCTCATCGGCGGTCCCTAAAGCTTTAATGATTGCAGCTTGACCTTCGACGATGATGTAGTAATGGTCGCCTGTCTCACCTTCGTTGAGGAGGAGTGTATTCTTTGGAATTTCGCGCGGTCGTAAAGATTCCGCCAGATGCTCAATTTCCCGTTCGGGCAGTGACTCGAATAGCGGAACACCCTGGATGAACTTTTCGTTCAAGTTGATGGCTCTCCCCAGAGAAATTCGGTTCAATTAATACGGGTCGTGATTGAAGCCCAGTGGGATGGTTTCGCTGAGCGGCGGTGAGTGGCGATGTTGTAAAGCGACTTTGTCCCCAACTGGTAGGCTAGATTGTTTCCCATTCCTCTATATCGCGAATAATGGATGAGCCCCTTCAATACCATACCATTATGTTCAGAATTTAATCAACCGAATCCCGTGTTTCTCTCAGAACTACATCAACAATCTCTTCGAAATCCAACTCTTTTCCACGTTCTTCAGCTGCTGCGAATTCATCTTCGGTTACCTTGGTTTTGAGTGCGTTGAGCTCTCGCCGGGCGATATCCTTATAGAGTGCTGGTGTGATAGGGTGGTTCAATGCTAGCGTGAGTAACTCAACAGCGCGCTCGGAATCCCCTTCATTGGACCATACTATTCCGAAGCCAATCAATGCATAGATTGTAGTTGAGAGATATTTGGATTCTAGCGAATGCCTGAGACCTTGGTAGAAAGAGTGTCGAGCTTCGCTTGTGTTACCCAACGCTATTTCAGCAAAGCCAATTCTGCATAAAGAAGTTGCAATCCCCCAGCGGTGCCCTATGGATTGAAAGTGCTCTAAACCCTCTTGGGCAAAGTCTCTCGATTCTTCATACGCCCCCATTCCCCAGGCACTGAGGCTCATCCGGCTAAGTGCGTAAGCTTGACCAGGGACATCACCAAATTCTATGAAGACATCCTGAGCCTCCTGATGATATTGTTTTGCCTGTGAGTACGACTGCAAGGCATCCGAATGGGTGCCTAATTTGCTCAGGGTGTAGGCCTTTCCCAGAAGGTTTCCTTGTGTCTTACTGAGCTGATAGGCTTCTAGATATCGCACACCCGCTTGGTTGTAATCTCCCAATTCGTAATAACCCCAACCCAACCATGCCAGGCAATTAACAATCGCATACTCATCTCGTCTCTTTTCTAGAAGCGAAGCAGCTTCCTCGAGATGCGAAATCCCCTCTGAATAAGCACCTCGGTATAATTCACAGACGCCCAGGTTGAGTAGGCACAGAGCAAGTTCTGGATCGAGTTGATACGCACGAAGTTCGGGGAGGAGATCTATGTTGATTTGTTCTGCTCCTTTATCACCAAGTTGGCTGCCGAAAAAAGTATGGTGAATGCATGCGCTGATGTACACTGACCTCCTTGGTGAACCCGGATCAACCCCTAACCAAAGATCATGCAAAAAATGCGAAATGTCTTCAAATGAATCTGCGCCCTCATGCCAACCACGAACCCCATAGAAGTGTGATAGGTTAAGAAGCGCTCTTCTTGCATCATCCTCATCACAATGAATTATTGTCCAATGAACGGCGGTAAGCATATTGCCTAACTCATCAAACATCTCTTCTCTTACATGCCTCATCCCTTCCTTTGGTACAAGAGGCGCTCTTTCCTCCAGGAAATTGAGATAATAATTACAGTGCCTTTCTCGAACCGCCTCTTCCTCTTGAGGCATCAATGCTAATTTTTCTTCAGCGAACTGCTGCAAAAGCGCGTGTGTTTCATATCGACCTTGGTTGGTCCGATGTAAAAGGGACTTGTTTACAAAGTCCAAAAGCATCAGAAGGTCGACATCGGCCACCTCTTGAGCCGCCTCACGAGTGAAACCTCCACGGAACACGGATAGTTTTCGAAAACCTGCCTTATGATCCTCAGTGAGCAATCCCCATGAATACGAGAACACGGCTCGCAAACTTCGATGTTTGTCTGGAATTCCCCGCATTGAAGTTGCCAGAAAATCCAGGTTCTTTTCAATCTCCTCAGCGATTTCTACGCAGGAAAGGACTGATGTCCACCCAGCAGCAAGTTCAATCGCCAGCGGCATTCCCTCGACTAACTGGCATATGCGTGTCACGTATGGACTATTCTCTTCCGAGATGCTGAAGTTTGTGTCCGTTTGCCGAGCCCGTTCCTGGAAAAGTTTCAACGCGCTGAATGCTTCGATTCCTCTACCATCCCCGTTGGTTGGATATTTCATCCCTTCGACGTTGAAAGTCCATTCCTCTCGGAGGTTCAAACTTTCACGAGAAGTCACCACAAGTTTTAACTTTGGGGCCTGTTCCAGCATCTCCGTCAGTAAATCTGCCCCCTCAAGGAGATGTTCGAAGTTATCCATAACTACGAGCAGTGAACGCCGACCCATGTAATCGAGAAGTTGGTTCTTTGGATCGAGATTACTGGAGTGTGTATCGATGGAAAATTTCAGCGCGTTGGCTACAGAGAGAACGATGTACTCTGCCGATGTCAGTGGTGTAAGTTCAACAAACCAGGCGCCGTGTTCGAATTCCTCGACTATGTCCGCTGCGACCTGCAGTGATAACCGAGTTTTGCCTGCGCCACCAGGGCCAACCAGCGTGATCATTCGACTCTCCGCCAGCAATTCCTTGACCTTCTCCATTTCCTCCTCGCGCCCCACAAAGCTGGTGAGGTGGGTGGGGAGGTTGTTGGGAAGTGCATCCAGTGACTTGATAGGTGGAAAGTCGGACGGGAGGTCTTCTATGATCAGTTGGAAAATACGAACCGGACGTCTGAGGTCCTTCAACCGATGTTCGCCCATATCGCGTACGCGTAAGCCATCCGGAAGATCGCGTTCTATCAAGTTGTAGGTGTTTTGTGAGAGCAGCACTTGCCCGCCGTATCCAGCAGAGCTAAGACGGGCAGCTCGGTGTACGTCCATCCCGACGTATCCACCGTCCTTGAGCGTCGCTTCGCCAGTGTGCAGTCCCATGCGAACAAGGACCCTTTCACCTTCAGGCCAAGGGTGCTTCGTGAGTGCGCGTTGCGCTTCGGCAGCTGCGGAGATGGCGTCTGAGGCCCGAGAGAATGCAACAAAGAATGAATCCCCTTGAGTATCTACCTCACACCCATCCCATCTCTCGAAGGTCGATCGTAACAGGTCGCGCTGATCTTCCAGCACGACCGGGTAGTGATCTTGAAGGCGCTGGAGTAATTGTGTTGAGCCTTCGATGTCTGTAAAAAGGAATGTGACGGTGCCTTCTGGGAACTTTGAGGAGCTTGATTTGGAGATCACTTCATTATCCATCATGGTCACTGCTCCAATAATTCTTATACTTGCTCATAGTGTCCTGCACGTTGTCATCCCTTCATCGCAAAATCAATGGTCTGGTCAAGCGGCATCTCTTGTCCCACTTGCCATGCTGTTTCAAAGGCCGCATCATCGAGTTCCATTTGAATTGTATTTTTCCATTTCTCCAGATCCACGATTTCAACTGGAGGTGTAGGAATTCCAATCGAATTACGCAAAGCCTCAGCACTAGAAAAGAGCTGAGTAGCGCGTGCGTAATCGTTCTGATCTGTAGCTAGTTTCGCGATGCCTTCCAGATTGGTGGCAATAATCTCCTTGCTATCAAGCTCAAGTGCTATCTGCATGCTTTTTCTGATGTGTACTTCTGCGATCTTCAGGTTACCACGTGCGAGCTCTGCAAGTCCGAGTAAATGAAGGTTTTCGGCTATCACGTGACGGTTATTTATTGCCCGAGCGAACTCCAGACCTTCTTCAACGTAAGGAAATGCACCTGTTGGATCCCCTCGGTTAAGGGTAATTTTTGATAGGCCGGTTAGGGAGAGAGAAGCGCAGCTTTTATCTTCAATTGCTCGAAAGGTCACTAAGCTATCTTCGTATAATGTCTTCGCGTTTTTCAGGTTGCCCTGGATGCGCTCTACCTCGGCCAAGCAACGGAGTTGAGTCGCAATGCCGTGTGAATCCTTTAAATCCTCATAAAGTGATAAACTCTCTCTAAAGAGCTCATTGCTCCTTTCGTATTTCCCTGACCGCAAGTTGATCTGACCAAGATTCCATAGTGCCCCAGCGATTTCACGCTGATCTCCCACCTCTTGGAATAGTGAAAGGCTTTCTTCAAATAGCACAGTGGCTTCATCGAATGCGTAGCGAGATGAAGCGCGGTGTGCTAATGGACCAAGCGCAGAGGCGATTCCACGCTTATCTCCGAGCTGCCGCCAAAGCTCAAGGCTTTCTGAATGGAGAGATTGTAAGAGTTCGTCGTCAGCACCTTCGAGATTATGAGCATACGCCAATCCGTCCAAAGCTTGTGCTATCCCTGTTGTGTAGCCTAAGCTACGAGCTAAGTTCAACCCTTCCTCATAATATCGAATGACCTCGGATGAGCCTTCTTGGCGTATCGCGAACCACGCCACACCAATAATGGCATCTACCCTTTCTATAGATGGTGTATCACTCACCTGAAGCATCTTGCTCAACCATCGGCGGCCTTCACTCACATAACCATGGGTATCCCAAAAACGAGCTAAGGCGGCGGCCATTCGTAAACCCGAGATGACAGCGTCCTTGCCAGAAAGGATCTCACTTCCTACTTGATCTAGGAACCATTGTAGAGCGGAACGCAGATTATTGATTTCGCGCTCAAGTATTTCCAGCCAAATACTCTGTTCAGGGCCCTGAAGGTGGATCTTGGCATCTTCGGCTAATGAAAGGAAATAATTGGCATGTCTCCAACGGATCTCTTCTTCCTGACCGCTTGATTCCAGTTCCTCCTGAGCGTACGCTCGGATCATCTCCAGTATGAAATAACGCGCCTCGGTTTCGGACTCGTCTCGACGGATTAGGCTCTTATTCAAGAGAGAACTTAATCCATCCATGATCTCAATTCCCTGAGTAAAACATACTTCTTCAGCAGCAGGTAAAGTGAACCCACCCGAAAAGATAGAAAGTATCCGAAACAAGTTCTTCTCATCCTCTGGTAACAGGTTATAGCTCCAATCGATCGTTGCCTGAATAGTGCGATGCCGTTCCGGCGCATCACGTGCACCCCCAGAAAGGAGGTGGAGCGAAGACCGGCTATCCGCTTCTTCAAATCGTTTGAGAATAGCACTAGGTGGAAGTACTTTGACGCGTGCAGCTGCAAGTTCGATAGCTAATGGCAATCCGTCCAAGCGATCGCATATTTCGCTCACAGCCATTGCATTTTCATCGGTTATCGCAAAATTGTGTTGGATAGCTTTTGCGCGTTGAGTAAACAAGATAACGGCCGGATTGCGTGAAAGCTGGTCCCTTGTTGTGTGGATGGACATATCCGGCAAAGCAAGAGGCTCAACCAGGAATTCATGCTCCCAGGCCAGGTGTAATATCTCACGGCTTGTCGCGATAATTTTAATTTCCGAACACCGTTCAAGTAGCTGTGCGATGTGTGGTGCAGCATCGATCACGTGTTCAAAATTATCGAGCAGGAGCAAAGCCCTTTTTTCTTTGTAACTTTGGATGAGCGTCTCCAGGAGTGGCATATCTCCGCCTTCACGCACACCCAAGGTCTGGGCGATGGTCGGAATCACGAGGTCTGGATCTGAAATGGGGGTCAGTGGGATGAAAAAGACGCCATCTGGGAAATCATCCAGGAGTTCTACTGCTAACTGGAGACCCAAGCGAGTTTTCCCGATACCACCGGGTCCTGTCAATGTGAGTAAACGGGTATCAGGTTGATTAATGAGATCCTTGGTTTTCCTCAGCGCCTTTTCACGCCCGATGAGTGGAGTGGGTTGGATGGGGAGATTATGTAGATGGACATCCAATGATTTAAGTGCCGGGAATTGTGAAGGCAAACCCAGGATGTTTAGTTGATGAATGCGCCTAGAGCGACGTAAATCCTTCAACCTGTGCAACCCAAGGTCGAGTAAGTCCAATCCTTCTGGCAAATCGTCCCGTACGAGTGCAACTGTTGTCTCAGAGAGCAACACCTGACCACCGTGCCCCACATGAGCGATGCGCGCGGCACGGTGCACGTCCATCCCAACGTAACTCTCCTGGACTATCAGTGGCTCACCTGTGTGAAGGCCCATACGAACGCGCACTTCAGCGTCCTTCGGCCAAGCATGTGCTGCTAATGCGCGCTGTGCATCCACAGCTGCATTCACCGCTTCCGTGGCACGCTGGAATGCATAGAAGAATGCGTCTCCCTGTGTGTCCACTTCCTGGCCATGGAAAGAGGCAAAGGCATTGCGCAAGATCCGGCGTTGATCTGCCAACAGATCCGAGTATTGATCGCCGAGCACCTTTAGCAGCTCCGTCGAGCCCTCGATATCGGTGAAGAGGAATGTGACGGTACCTTCTGGGAGGAGTTGGAATGGCAGGCTGTTATCTATTCGCTCACTCATGACTGCGATTTTCTATAGGTATTATCTCGAATATCATATCTACACCGACAGAGAGAAGGCGTAATTCATTTTCCCAAGAATGGGTGATTATTTGGTTATGTCAATCGCTTCTAACCCTTCTCGGATCTCATTAACCAACTGCGAAGAAAGGAACGAATTTCTCAGCTCCTCGTCCTCCAGTTCACCAGCGAGAGCTTGAATATGTCCCATGGCTTGGTCAAATGCATGCCGCGCGTCTTGCGGTTCGCCTGCCAAAACCAGCGCATGACCGAGTCCGCACAGAGTTCGCGCTTGATCATAGGGACGTCCTTGAGCTTCCCATGCCTCCACTGATTTCTGGAAATGCTCTACTGATAATTTTGCATTTCCTTCTGCCATCCCGAGATATCCTTTCCCTTCAGCAAGCGCGGCTTCTTCCTCTGGAAAAGGTAATTGCTCACGGGCTCTAGCCAGGCGATCGACACCCGCACGGCACGCCTCAAGCGGCTTATTATCCGATAGCGAAGCGAACCATTGACAGGCGAATAGCATGGGCATGATTGAATTTTGGTCAAAATATGGAATGTCGTCGAGCAGGTCGATATATTGTTGAATAGTGCAAGTGGTTTCGGACTCCATTCCCGAAGCTGCAAAGGCTCGGGCCAATTGCCCAAGGATGGGAACTGTGGTCTGGATCTCGCCTGTTCTGAGTGCACTAGACCTAATATCCTCCAGCTCCTGGCAGGCCTTCATGGTCCGACCCAGGTCGTTGTCCATTAATCCAGTAAGACGGCGGGCCCAAACATTGAAGACTCCTACATCCATTTCCTTCAACTTTGGGATGCGATCCAGTGCGGACTTCCAGCTGCCACACCACCAGTCGACGAATGAAAGATTTAACAGTACCATCACTTCATCCAAGGGATTTTCCGTTCGTACGGCATATTCGCGATACGCCTCGAGGGTAGCACGCGCTTCGGCGAATTGGCCAGTAGCCATATATACTTCTGACAGGTTGATGTAGGCACGACTGGCAGCTTCCTTATGACCCAAAGCCAGCGAAAGGCGCAAGCTCTCCTGCAATTGGGCCATGCCTTTTTCCATATCACCAGTCCAGATTCTGGAGATTCCCACGTTGTTAAGGGTATGAACCATCGCGTCCCCAACGTCGATCCGTTCAGCCAACACCAGCACTCGTTCCCCCCATGTAATCGACTGATCGTGTTCCGATGCCAGCATATGCATTCGGGAGATATTTGCGATAGCGAATGCAAGCTCCTTCGTCTCCCCAAGTTCTTCAAGGATTGAGAGTGCGCGATGGATATGCATAAGCGAAGCTTGGCGATCCCCCCTTACCCATTGGAGCCAGCCCAGCGTCGATTCCACATCGCCAATCTTGATAGGATCATCCAGCATCTTATATAAATTCAAGGCACGATAGAAATAGGAAATTGCCTCTTCCAAGGCAGCTTCTTCATAAGCCTTTTCTCCCGCTCGGTAACAATAATCAGCTGCTTTATCATAGATCTCGGCTGCTTCAAAATGGTGTGCTAGAAGTCCCAGGAATTCTTGTGTACGATCGGGGAAGAGTTTTTCAATCGCCTTACCAACCTTAAGGTGGAATGCTCGCCGCCGCTCGACCAGAAGCGAATTGTAGGCCGCCTCCTGCGTTAATGAATGCTTGAACATGAATTCCAACTCCGGCCAACGCAACTTCTCACGGACAATATCCATGCGCTGGAGCTGCGAAAGGTGTTCCTCCAGTTGCTGTTCCGCCTCTGCGATCGCCTCAAGTAAACGGAATAAGAAGCTCTTACCAATCACAGAAGCCATCTGCAGCGTCTGGCGGACATCCTCCTCCAAACGATCGATTCGGGCCAGCAACACTCCCTGCAGTGTTTCGGGGATGCTGATCTCAGTGATTTCTTTCGTCGCACGCCATGTATGATCCTCACGAGTGATGACGTCGTGATCGATCAAATTGCGGATGATCTCCTCAAGGTAGAGTGGATTGCCCTCTGACCGCTCCAGGATAATCAGTTGAATGTTCTTCGGTAATTCGGAAATCTCCAGCAGATAATTCACCAGTTGGTCAGACTCTGCGGAGGATAATCTCTTAAGTTGAATTTGTGTGTATCGGTGGGCGAAATCGGTTTCGGCTTTGAACTTTAGTTGCCACGAGCCATGATCACGCTCGATTCTCATGAGAATTAGCACCATGAGTGGGACGCGATCGGTGATATTGAAAAGATGCTCCAGGGCTTCGAGACTCGACGGATCTGCCCAGTGCATGTCTTCAAAAAACAGCACTGTTGGCCTCTCCTCAGCAACATGGGCGAAATATTCACTTACCGAGGTTAGAATTTGCTGCTTAACTGACTCGCTGTCAAGGTGCTTGATCCATGCGTGGGCATCTTCTTGTTTCAAACCAAGGAGACGCATTAGGAACGGCAGGGTCTCGCTGTTTCCCTCCCCGAATAGCTCAGTCACTCGACGCCTTAAGGCAACTCTCATTCTCGCTTCAGGGTCTCCGTAGGTTAGATCCAAATCCCCCAGTAATAGCTGGGTGATGGGCCAATAGGAAAGAGCGCTCCCATATGAAAGCGCTCGGCCCTCCAGCCAACGTATTCCACCATTTATCGTCTCGCGTGCTTCCTCCACCAGCCGGGTCTTGCCAATACCTGCATCGCCCATGACGAAAACGATCTGCCCGTGCCCATCTAGCAGGTTGACTAACGCATCCTTCAAGGATGCGAATTCAGCCGCTCGTCCGACCATGGGCGAACTCAATCCCTCAATCCCCCTGATAGCCTCCGGTACGCTCCTTACTTCGAGGACCTCATACACCTGTATTAGTTCATCCTTCCCTTTCATCGCTGCCTGGCCCAGATCTTGGAGCTCAAAAGCTGATTGGGCCAATCGTGCAGTCGCTTCAGAGATCAGCACCGACCCCGGCTCAGCAGCTGATTGTATTCGAGCTGCGAGATTGACCGAATCACCAACTGCAAGATATTCCATGTGCAGATCGTCTCCCACCGTCCCAACGACAACCATTCCAGTGTTTATGCCGATCCGCATTTGAAAATCATCGACATATCCTGATAATTCACGACCGTATGCATCAATGTTCTGCTGAATATCCAATGCGGCGTGCACGGCTCTTATAGGATCATCCTCATGCGTGATCGGCGCACCAAAGAATGCAAGGACACCATCACCCAGGAGCTGCGCGATGGTGCCCTCATATCGATAAATCGCCTCGCTCACACATCGATGAGCGCCGGCGACGATCTCCTTCCACTCCTCTGGATCAAGCTTTTCGGCAATGGCAGTGGAACCGACGATATCAGCGAAGAGGATGGTGACGGGTTTACGCTCACCTTCGATCTCCTGGCGAGAGGCGTGCATCTTTTCCTTCAGCTCGCTCGGTGCGGCTTGCTGCAAGTCCTGTAACCGGATCTTTTGTTCCATGTCAGGAAACTGTGTCAGCTCAGTACCGCAGTTCTTACAGTATTTGGCATCAGGTGAGTTCGTTGTACTGCACTCCGGGCAAATGCGAAGTAGCATCTCGCCACAGTTTTCGCAGAACTTGGCGTCGGTTGGATTCATCCTTTCACATTTTGGACAGTTCATGCAATTAGTTGATAAGTTGTAGGGATGAGGCGTGAATGAGTAGGGCGTTGATGGTGCATTGGTGAATTTGATGATTTACGTACGCCAGTATTGAATGTGACGTGAATTGTGATTAATTCTTATTCATTATACAGAGTCTCGTTCTATTAAATCCAATCTAATAAACACGAGGTTTTTTTTGATTCCATTACAGAGTACAAATCCGTTGGTGTGACTTCTCTACCCAACTTTTTGCTCGTACACGGGGAGCGACTGCTTTGCTTGCCTTATCGTCTTCTCCAATAGGAGTGGTGCAGCACTGGCAGTCGCTCCTTCGTATTGCGGGTGGATCCCATTTTTGACTAGAATTTCCAGGCATTTACATAAGAGCCTCCAGAGTCGCAATTAGGCTATCGATAATAGCCTGCAGTTCTAATTGTGTTGCGCAATCAAGGATCCAATCGTTTCCATCAGGGGCTGTACCGCAGCCATCCGTTTTCTTACGAATATCGTTCGTTAGTTTATTAACGACAGCTTTGAAATTCTCCTCTTGGATCTGGAGATTAATCTCGTGCAATTTGTCGAACAAGGTTTGACGACGATCTCCAGCGGGTTCCTTGATAGCTTCTGGAGGCATTGCATCAATGGCACTTATCAGGGCGATCATTCCCATGTGCGTATCGTAAAAAGGATCGATAATTATTGGATCAATGGTTATCTCGAACGTTGCCTCACCTAAGTTACCGGTTAAGTCGCTTACATGAACAGTGACCTGATAATCTCCGGGATCGCTATATGAATGGAAAACGGTGGCTGGTCCTTCGGTTAAATGACCGTCTCCAAAATCCCAAGTGTAGAATGGTTCAGAAAGCAGCTCGGGTGATGTTGCTGTGAAGCTCACCAGTTGACCGGCAATTGCCGTGCTAGGACCGCTAATGCTGACTACGATTGGCGAGAAGTAGCCATTCCCTGCGAACATGCCGACATTACCAAAATTGTCTACCACTTGGACATGGAATTCGATCGACTCATTTATAGGTAGTACATTTTCCCACCTATCTGTGACTGGATTGAAATCCAATGTTACGTTCTGCCAGGTAGAGCCGCCGGTCTTCTCTGTGTAAGTTACGAAAACTTTGACGATCCCGAATTGGGGGTCACTAGAACTTGGGTCAGTCGCCGCCACACTGATGTGCACTCCTGGGTTGGAGGATACACGTGCACTCACATGATGGATGATTGGTGGTTGAAACTCAGCAGTTAGTGGAGCATAGAACACTTCGAAGTCTAAACTGTCGTAAATGCGCTCAGTGCCAATGGTGTTTCCAGTCGCGAGAGTTTCAGCCTCATCAACCAGGAACTGGCCGGGCACTATGACCAACCGCTCGTCGTACGTGCCATCACCGCGATCCAACTGCGCCAGACTCCAGAACTTCGCAGGATCCCAACCCTCGTAGAGGAACTGAGGTTCAGGATTCGTGCGGGTCCAGGATGGCATGGTGATCACAGGATCGAAATCGTTGGTTTCGCCATTTCCATCAGGATCCACTTCGAAGTAGGTCCCACCTATAAACATAGCACCGTGCGCAACTTCACCAGTGCCGTTGCTAACATCGAAGCTGGTTTGGGGTTGGACAGGTCGGTAAAGGGCCGCCTGCGTCTGTCCCTCTAGTGCGTAGTAATAGCCTCGATTTGTGACCGTGAACCTCTCTGGTTGACCTGAATCGACTACCACGTGATAGTTTGTTGATGTCAACACTGGTACTGATGAACCGGGCAGGTCCGTAACCGTAACTCCGGTCGTGGGCGATGGAACCGTGGCTGATAACTGCCAGTTGGGCAAGCCATAGAATATTGATTCCATGAGGATCTTCTCATGGACTGGATCGAGAATTGCCTGATTGAGCAGGTATTCTCGCTTGGCGTCAACCAGTGCTTGCCCGAGGTTTCCGCTCCCAAGATTCCGGGCGAAATTCACCATGAGCTCCTCGGAATAGGCGATCACAGCATCATCACCGTAGCCGTATCCCCAATTGCCAATGAGCGAAGCACCAAGGCTAACTAAGGTTTGTGGCCAATCTTGTTCACCGTTAAGTGAGCCTGGGTGTAAGTCATCATCGAAGAAGTTAAGCCCGGAATGACATCCAACAGTAAAGAGCAGAGTACCGGTCATGTCAGTGGGATCACTGAAGACATGGTTTGTACCGAAAAGTGCAGCAGGATCACCGGAGTTCAGGAAATTTGCTGGTGCTGCACGGAAGTGATCGAAGTGTGCGTTGATGGAGGAGAGCCATGGTGCTCGGAGTTTAGGATCGGCATCAGGGTTGGTTTCGGGCTGGTAGGTATCGAGAAGTAGGATGTTATCCCATGTATCGTTGATCAGGTTGTAAATATCGGGATCATTGACTGGTATGAAATTTTTACCTTCAGTAGGATCTGTCATGATCCTCAAGATTTCCAATGCCTGGTCAATTAGGAAAGAATAACCGGAAGTCAGACTTGTAACTGTCAATTCCCCATCATCATCACCCATGATCCCCTCGTGTACCATGAAACTATCGATATAAGCCTTGATTTCATTTGGAGTCTCCACCAGTCGGCCTATGGGCATGTCCGGAATAGAAAGTTCGTGGCCATGATCAAGCATCACCGGTTCCTGATCCGCGTAAAAATCGTCGCTCATGTAATACTGAAGCCGGAGGGTTGCGAATGTGGGGCTGTTCCTAGTCCCTACAACCCCTATGAACCTTTCAATAGTATCCTCGTTGAGGTATTGATAGTCATACTCGTTGGGTACCGTTGCGCCATCGGGCGTACGGACTACCTCATCCGGAACACGCCGGTGAGGGATCATGAGATCATTCCCAATCAAGACGATGTTTTGGATGGTGTCATAAGCTGGGTCGGCGAGCAACTCGAGGATCGCGAGTTTGATCTCGATGGTTACTTCATTGGCAACTTTGGGATCACAGCCCATATCCAATGTGTCCCACGCATCGTAGGCACTCTTTAGATTGGAGTAGGAGAACGCACCGAGATCTACCACCAATGCGTTGATCTCGACAGCTAGTGCTTGGAGTGACACAACCAATTCGTTTACGGGATCGGTCGGCGGGTAGAGCGCTTCCATTCGTGGGCGGTTGATGAGGATGAGCGTTGTGGGATTACCAGGGTTATGGATGATGGAGTCCGATGATGTGCCTATCGAAACGCCATGTAATGCTGTGTTACAAACATCAGCAGTCACTTCGTCAATGCTCACAATGACTTCGTAAGGGCTATTCGATAGACTTGTACTGTACTCCCCAGTACTACTCCATACCATTACATAATAACGCCCGGTCATCCCACCCCGGAAGAGTGTAGTGACTTCCTCGGGTGTCGTACCTTGATGGAATCCGACACCTTCTAATGGAACCCCCTCCAGAGGAACGCCCTCTAATGGTACTCCCTCTAGTGGGACACCCTCCAGCGGCGTCTCTTGCAAGATGATTTCCCTTACCTCTACACCCTCAAGAGGGACTCCTTCAAGTGGCACTGAATCAGCGTCCACTCCTTCGAGAGGGACTCCTTCCAGAGGTACACCTTCGAGTGGCACAACCTGGACACCCTCCAACGGGCTTGCAGGCGAACCAGGGTCATCTCCCATCTCTCCAAGGACGACAAGGTCGAAATTCGCTGGGAGTTCACCGCCATCTTCACCTGAGAGCAAAACGCTGATCTGAGACCCCGGGGGTATAGTGTCGGGGAGATCGAGATAGAACCAGTCTACATCCTCCTTATGGCTGATGTAGCTGATGAAGGAGCCATCAGAGTTTATGGAGAAACCCAGTGTTGTTTCGATATCACAAGATTCATCGAAGCTGTTGTTGAACTCACAGTTATCCGGCGCCCATTGGACAGGGATTGAGAATTCGGAGGTGTTGCCGTCCTGATCTGTTGATGTTGCTGTGAGGTTGGGGCCACTCAGGATTCCAGAGAAGGAGAAGGTGCCACCTGCTGGTTCCGCTGTGCCGAGAAATGTGCGACCTTCGCCATCTCCATCATCGAAGATCTCCACCACTACACTGTTTAAGGGTACTGTGCCTTGAATGCTATCACCCAGCATGTCCGTTATCATTGGGGGATCATGTTCATCATTACCGCCTTGGATAGTCTCGATGCCTTTTCCGATGTTGTTATGAATCGAGTTCTTGGTGATCCTGTTTCCTGTGGCCGTGCCGCCATATACGTGTATACCATCCTCCATGTTAAAGGCGATGGTGTTGGCCTCGATCAAGTTATCAGAAGCATTCAAGATATCCACACCTGGGCCGTTGTTGCCAATGGGACTGGTGCCGCTAGTGTCGGTGCCAATTAAATTCCCCTGCACTAGGTTATTAGCGGCAATAGTGGTGTTACTGATGAAGACTCCGGTTTGATTGCCAGAAATGAGGTTGCTCGATCCTGGGATTGAGCCTCCAATGATGTTTCCGGGCGCGTTTTGAATTTCCACACCGGCTCTGCTATTGCCGATGGCAGCATCACCAGTGGCGTTGGTCCCAATATAATTGCCCAGCACCTCATTCCCTGTCGCAGAGGGAATCACAATTCGCACGCCGTTTAGCCCATTGCCTGAAATGACGTTACCCGATCCCGCAGTCGTTCCCCCTATTGAGTTGTTCGCGGCATCGTAGATATTTACGCCATTTTCTAGGTTGCCAATAGGGAAGTTTCCAGACGCGTCTGTTCCGATGAAATTTCCCTGGATCAAGTTATCCGTTGCAGGCGCAAGCGTGGTAGCAAAGATCACTATGCCATTATGGTTATTACCAGAGATAACATTACGCGCTTCAGGTGTGCTTCCACCAATTGTGTTTGTGGATACCTGGTAGATGTAAACACCGTCTCCTCCGTTCCCCAAGTCAATGCTGCCGGACACATCGGTGCCTATGTAGTTGCCTTCAATAATATTGCCCTCACTTCCTGCGATTCGTATTCCATTGCCGTGAATCCCCCCAGTCGATGACAAAAAGCGGTTGATCACAAATCCTCGGATCGTAGTATTCCCACCGGTGATGTGCAGACCGTTAGTACCAGTGCCGGCGTACTTCCCATCCAATTCGATTTTAAGCACTGCATTACTACCAAGATTAAGCGGATTTGTGTTGGGGCTTGCCCCAGGCTGGGTGTACCCATCGATGGTCACCGGGTCGGTGATCACAGGTAGCTCGGTTATTGGTTGAATCGTATGCGGTCCTTCGCCTGGTATATCAAAATGGATGGTGTCGGGCCCCGGATTGGCATTAGCCGCTTCAATGGCTTCGCGCAGTGTAAGCTCGAAATCTGCTGGTGTGCCGGGATCCTCGAGGCTGGTCACAGTGAAGGGATTATTGGTGGAAATGGACCAGTTCATGATGTGTGGTGCCCGACCATCAGCAGGATATTCGTAGTTGACATCAGATTTAATGAGGATTACCCGATCATAATAGAAAAGTGGGATGACGGCGACGTCTTCCTCTACAAGAATTTGTTCGGCCGCTTGGTAATACCCGATCCGAGAAGCCTCATCACCTTCAACTTCAGCAAGGTCAAGGAGATCCCGGTAAACGGAATCATCCCAGTGGGTGTGATTGCTAGGTGCATCGGGGTGAAATAGGTCGTTTAGGATATTCCAGGGATCGAGGTAGTCAGCAAGCCATCCTAACCGGTACGCATTATATCCACAGGTTTCATCACCCGGATTGATGTCGCAGAAGGAAAGCTTAGTTAAATAATTGGACCAAGACCAGGTGATGTGAGTAACATTATTTACACCAAGATTCATTTCCCACATATCGGCCACAGCCTGTGGAATGTTCGAACTCTGTATGTTGGACCATAGTTCAAGATCGATTTCGCTTGCATAGTCGATCGATGGATTTGCGGCGATGTAGGCAGTCATATGATCCCCAGCCCTTGTGAGGTCAAAGTCATAACCTACGCCGGTTGCCCGATGACCTGGTACACCTGGAGGGATAACCCCAGTGGCTGGTAAACGCCAAGGCATGTTGAGATCATTCAGGAGGGTCTCCCGGTCGATAGAAGAGGCTAAGGCAATGCGTAAATCGACATTATTTGTGTGATCTTGGGCAAAGTTCAAGCCGAGGAAGTAGATACCCGGTGTTGATATCCTCCGAAGCTCAGCGCTTAGGAGCGGATCCCCCTGGATGGTAGGTAGGTGGTCTCCGGGGCTACCACTGACATCGATTAGGTTATTTTGGTACGCTTCAAGTTGGTCTGCGAAGTCCGGTATGGTATAAAAATCGATTACATCAATTTGCACATCAGCTGCTCCCCAGTAATTCTCATTCTTCACTAGAGTTATTGGATTTCCCGGGAATGAACCAATTACTTTGTATGGGCCATTGTAGACATTTGGACCTCCAGGTCGTATCGGATAACTGATGAATGGCGTTGCGAGTAAATGTGGGAAGTGGACGTCTGGTGTAGTTAAAGTGATTTCGATGGTGTTATTCGGACCGGTATAGATTGTGGATATTGAGTCTAGGAGATAATCCCATCGAGATCCGAAAAGACGAGTGATTCCATCGACGTAATGCTGGTTGGTCACGTCTACTCCGTCAGACCATTTTGCATCCCGGAGGTAGACTGTATAGTTATGGCCGTCTTCTGAAACCTCATAGTGTGTGGCACCAGCCGGTTCTATGGTGCCCTCTGGTGAGTACTTAAACAAGCTTTCAAAAATCTGATTTGCGACGAATTCCTCAGATTGTCGGAAGCTTGGATCTACTGGATCGAGGGTGACCGGTTCATAATCAAGGGCGATTCGAATGAGTGGTCCTTGGGCGTTGACTGAATTCGGTTCTTTGGCTTCTTGCACGAAGAGTATTAAGAAGAGGATAACTAATGCTATCAGTTTCAGTGTTCGTTTGAAACTCATCACGGCCTCCTTGGCCTCCCCCATGTTTGGATGGATCAAAAGGTTGTCGTAGAGCGATCCAACTACGGGTTCAACAAACTGACACAAGGAAACCTGCTAGAACAAGGAAGTGGGAATAATTATAAGAAACCAGAGAGTGAATATGTCAATAAGTCAACAAGTTAACAGGTCAATATGTTATTAAGATACGGTTGTCAATAAATCCTCTGCTTGTTGTAAGTCAGCTTGTGCGCCTAGATTTCTGAAACTATCGATTGCATCATCTAGCACGGGCGCAATGCGATCAACCTGCTCAGCTTCAAGCCATACTCGGGCGAGTTCAAGTAGGGCTCTAGCTTCCTCATACTGAACGCCTGCCTCGCGGAAGATCTCAACACTCCGTTCGATGTGCGCTTCAGCTTGGTCCAGTTGGTTTTTCTCGCGATAGATCATTCCAAGTAGGCGCAGAGCCGATCCCTCCTCTTGTGACAATGATAATTCCGTTGCCAACTCCAGCGCGTATGAGGCAAATTCCTCGGCTGTAGCCAGTTCGCCCAGATTCAGATAAGCAGCTGCTTGATGTCGGTGGACGATGGGAAGGTATCCCTGAGCACCAATTTCAGCGAAAAGCCTCTGACTTTGTTGCAGGTAACCAAGTGCCTCAACCGGAAGACCCTCTTTGATGAGAACGGCGCCCATGTCACATGCAGCATAAGCCTGTCCCAACGGCCAGCCCGTTCGTTCACAAAGTTCCACTGCATGCAGAAAAGCCTCTCTAGCCTTCACCCATTCTCCCCAGATTAGATACACCTCTCCAAGATTCATATTGGCTCTTGCCTCAGTATTCACATTACCAATTTGTTCGCTTAGTTCTTTGCTCATATCATAGTGTGCAACAGCTTTCTCCAGTTGGCCAAGGTCGTAATAGGACACCGCCAGGTTGTTGTGTGCTTCCATTTCCATGGTTAATGAGTTGATTTGCTTAGCAATCTTGAGGCTTTTCTGACGGTATTCAAGGGATCCAGCAGTGTCCCCAAGATTACGCCGTATCGTACCGAGAAGGTGGTATGCGTGGGCTAGTTCTGGTAGGAAATTCCCCGCTTCAACCTCTTTCATGCCCTCTATGCACCAGTGCTGTGCTTCTTCCAGATGTCCTTGCCGGGTGAGTGCGCTAGCCATTGCGATTTTTAATGCACCTTGCTCCTGGGGATTTTCCTCAGGAACGCAGGCAATGCCCTCTTGTATTGCCTCGATGGCATCCTCATATTCACCCATGCTTCGCAGGACTCTTCCTCTCCCATAGCTGATCCGTGCCTTGGTCAAGTTTTTCGATTGCGAGGGCTCGAGTTCTGAAATCACCATCGTGGCCTTATCCAACTCTGCCAACGCTTCTTTGTAACGATTTATGCCATTTTGTACCTCTGCAAGCATTATATGAACATCTGCAAGATCTATAGATTCAAGTTGCGGGAGATGTTCTGAGATAACGAGCGTCATCTGCAGGAAGTCAATGGCCTCTTGGTTAGCGAAACGTGCTTTCGCTTTCTCGCCGGCTTGAAGATGGTAATCCCAGGCTTTCTCCCACCGTTGCGCCCGAAGGAAGTGATGGGCGATCAGCTCTACTCGCTCCTCGCGCGCTTCAAGAGATAGCTCTTCGAGTATCTCGCCGACTTGACCATGAAAGAAGCGCCGCTGTCTCTTCAATAAACTCTCATAGGCCACATCTTGAGTGAGCGAGTGATGGAAGATATATTGGGGTACTACATCATCAGCGTAGGGCCGAATGAACTCTTTCGATTCAAGGACGGAAAGATATTTGGTGAATAGATCCCTTGGAATTGAAACAATGCGCTCCAGGAGTGAAAGCTCAAAGATTCGTCCAATGACAGCTGCCATTTGAAGCACTCGTTTGATCGATTCGTCCAGTTGATCAATTCGGGCAAGTAGGACTCCGTTTAAGGTATCAGGTATGGAGATCTCTGTCGGAACCTGAGCCGTTTGCCAGATTCCGCTTTCTTTATCCCTAAAGATGGAACCGCTGTCTATGAGTGAACGCAGGATTTCTTCTAAGTAAAATGGATTCCCCTCGGCATGATCCATGATCGTTTGTGCAAGCGAATCATGGATGTCTTTGAGTGGGACCAAGTTCTTCACAAGGCTTTCGCTCTCACCTTCAGAAAGTGGATTAAGTGAAATCTCTGTGTGACGATCGCCATAACGTTCAGAAGCTACTGACTTGAGTCGCCATGAGATATGGTCCGGTTCAGGTCGAGATATACAAAGGACTAGCAAGCTCCTGATGGGCGTTAGCCCAAGGATTCTTTCAAGTAGTTCAATAGAGGTCGGATCTGACCAATGAAGGTCTTCACATATGAGCACGAGGGGGCAAGTTGTAGCAAGGCATTCGATCACCATTTCGATGGCGTGGAAGGTCGCTGTTTTTAGATCTTCTCCTTCGAGACTGCGGACTCTCGCTACGGTTTTCTCATCCAACGGCAATGACATGAGGTGGCCTAGGAAAGGGTAGGCGTGATTAAGGCGATCTGGACATAACGCTATTAACCAGTTCTCCAGTTTATCCAGAATTACAGTCCCGTCGTCCTCCGAGTGGACCTCGAGCAGTCCATTCAGGACACTGAGCCAGAAATGGTAAGGAATGGTTCCACCATATGAGAGGCAGCGTCCCTCAACCCAGTGAAAATCACCGACGTCACATGCTGCTCGAGCTTCAGCAACCAGACGGGATTTTCCAATTCCAGCCTCACCTGTGATGGAGATTATTCCACCATCGCCTGAGTTCAGCCGGTCCATTGCCACCAGCAAGGTGTGGAATTCGCTTGCGCGGCCGATTAGCGGGGATGCTAAACCGGGTAAACCTCGCATTTTTCCGGGTTTTGCTCTGGCTTCTAGTATCTGGTAGGAGGGGATTGGTTCAGCCTTACCCTTAACTTCAATCGAACCTAAAGATTTGGTTCTAAACACAGGGGCGATGAGTTTGTGAGTCCCCTCACTGACGAGTATTGTCCCTGGCTCAGCTGCGCTCTCCAATCTCGCTGCAAGGTTCACGCTGTCACCGAAGGCTAAGTACTCGACATGCATGTCGGTGCCTATATCCCCGATCACGACGAGGCCTGTATTGATACCCACCCGCATTTGGAAGTTATCGATAAGGTTTAAAACTTCCTCGTCGTACTTGTTGATGGCTTCTTGAATATCTATGGCTGCGAGGACGGCACGTACCGGATCGTCTTCGTGGGTGATTGGAGCGCCGAAGAAAGCTAGGACCCCATCACCCAGTAGCTGGGCGATTGTCCCTTCGTATCGGTAGATAGCCTCGCCTACGAGTTGATGGGCGCCAGCTACGATGTCTCGCCAATCCTCAGGATCCAATTTCTCAGCGATCGCTGTTGAGCCGACAATATCGGCGAAAAGAATGGTTACTGGTTTACGAGCACCATCGAGTTCTCTTCGCGCTCTTTGGATCTTATCCCGCAAACCGCTTGGTGTAGCTTGACGCAGTGCTCTGAGATGGGCTTCTTGCGCAATTCCGGCCTCATCACTAACCCTCGTGCCGCAGGAGTAGCAATAGATGGCATCATCTGGGAGTTCGGTTCCACAGGTTTTACAGGTTGGGAGCGGGGATGTTATGAAAGGTGCGCCACAGTTCAAGCAGAACTTGGCTTCCTCTGGATTAGCTGAACCACATTTCGTACAGTTCATATCGATGATCTGTTGAATAGTTAAAATGAATTTCTGATGTTGAGTGCAAAGATTTAGCCGAGGTGCGGCCTCCTCCGGATGGAATTGTGAATCGCTTATTTCCTACTGTGATCACCAAGTGTTACATGTCCATTCACTTACATACTACTATACAAAATTGAAATTACGCTCAACACCAATAGAAAGTAGCAGAGTCATGATTTATTTGGATTGCCCCTCACGACCTGGATCAGGTGTCCGCAATTCGAGCAACGATTCTTGATCCAAACCCGCAAGCCGCGGAAAGTCGGCTTCGTGGGTCTCACCAAGACGTTCGATGAGTTTAGACCACAAGAGGTATTTGAGTTGAGGATATACCATTAGAAGGTGAAGCTTTTCAGCATGCACCTTAAGCAACTGAGAATTCTCCTCCGCCACGACATTCGCAGTTCGCGGGCGCCCTGTCAGTGCTGCAATTTCACCGAAAAAATCACCTGGGCCCATGATGGACAAAGAACGATATTCCCCGCTCTCCATCGCGATCCCAGCCACGGTGAGCCCAGAAAGCACAAAATATGCATCATCGCCCATTTCACCATGGCTTATGATGGTCGTGCCGCTGGGTGCTTCAACGACTCTAGCTCCATCAATGAAGCCATCGCGGTCTTCGGGACTCACGATTGACAAGATAGGCAAATGCGCGGTAAGAACATCATAATCGGAGAGGGATGCAGTGCGACCAACCTCCAAGCTTGGCTCAGGTGCTGCTTTCCGCAGAATGTTTAGCGCTTGTATCCATTCAGCAGCTGGTTGGCCAAGGCCGGGCATGAATAGTGCTAGCACTCCAGATGCAAGGATCAATAAAGCACATATGAGAACCAGTAGACGAATTTCGATCACATCAGCGAGGCCTGCAGCCGCCATGCCGACCAGGAGTGCAACATCCCTGGAGACGAAGAATACGCTATTCACCCTGCCGCGGATCTCGCGCGGCGTATGACGCTGAACCAAAAGTCTACGTGATATCGCGGATGGTGCATTACTTAATCCCGATATCGTAACCAGAATGAATGCCATTGGGATCAAGACAACCCTCGAATATAAGACTCCAATCAATCCCATCAAAATGTAACTGATTGTCAACCAACGTCCCTCCCTAAGCCGACCAGCAAAGCGAGCCATTAATAAGCTACCAACCACAAAGCCGATGGAGGTCAGGCCTTCCTGCAGGCCGTACTCGAACTCGGTTGCATTGATTGCACGCTCTGAGAATGGCAAGAGCAAGGTATTCCAAAGACCGAATGCGAAAAGAACGGGAATGGAGAGGATCATCAGCGAGCGTAAAATCTGCGTATCGAAAAGAAATTTCGTCCCATCGCGTAAGTTATGTAGGACGGTTGATACTGTGGTGCGCCCTTCAACCTTCAATGGCTCCAACTTGACAAGCATGATACACACTGCCGATATCAAGAATGATAGGCCGTCGAGGAAGAAAGCCCATTCGATCTGAAACTGAGAAGCAAGTAGACCGGAAGCTGCAAATCCAATCGCTGTCGAGCCGAATGAACTGATTGCGATGAATGAATTCGCAGCTGCAAGNNATGATGTACAGCCAAGCGATGTTGTATGGGATGAGGAATGGTATCAGGACAACGAGCACTGCACGAAGTATATCCACAATGATCATGATCCGCTTGCGGTCGTAACGATCCACAAAAACTCCGGCAATGGGACCGATGAAAAGAGTGGGGAGAGCTGTGGCCATCAGCATAAGGCCCACACTCAATGCAGAGCCCGTGAGTCTGTATACGATAATGGCTGCGCCCAATGAGGCCAATGAGCTTCCCATCGTTGAAATTAGTTGTCCAAGCCAAATGAATGTGAAATTGCGGTTGCGGAAGACCGCAAATGGGGAGGTCGGATAGGTTATAGTCGCCATGTGAAGCTCCTGTGGCCTCGCTCGACACACTCGTAGAATGATTTCACATTTCCACAGACTACCTTGTCAATTTCCAAACCACCGATAGAGGAGGAATAACTATAAAAGGGCGAAAAGCCAAGTTGTGAAGTCCCCCCATGGATCGTGTCCGCCCCAAAATACGCCGAAAAAGAAAATCAAACGACTTCGAACGATGGGTTTTCATCATGTTCGTTCACGTTATTGCCCCCACGTCAAAGTCGAGATACCAAAATGTCTTTCGATTTAACCTTGATGAGATTATAGACCATCCGAATCCCGAAATCAAAAAATAGCTTGAAAAGGATCCATATTTAAGTAAATAAGCTTAATCTTGAGAATATGTCAAATTAAATTCGAAAAATCTGATTTATCAAATTTGAAGCAATTGCCGGATGTCTTTTTATCAACCAGTATCAGATTTCTTGTAAATTTCTCACCCCAAAATACAAGATCGAGCTATGACTTATCATCACAAATAGCTTTGAAGAAGATTGTCTTGTAGATAAGGGATACCTGAGTAGGTTTAGGGCGAGTGTAATAAGTGGTCAATGATCAAAGGAGAGGTCACATGGAGCCGTCCATGTGATTGAAACCGCTGCTGTAATGCCTAAGGAGAAAAATGAATCATGACGGACTCACCGATGGATGAACCAATATCTGAAGAACCTGTTAGGGGAAGAACCCATGGCTGAAGAGACCATGAGTGAGGAGCTCCCAGAAGAAGTCTCAGATGGAGGGACTGAGGATAGAGATAAAAATACCTGGCTTAGAGTGCTTGCCCTGATCCTGGCGATTTCTTTAATCGCATTAGTCGCATACCTGATCTTTGGTTTACGTGGATCTGATGAGGATGATTCGTGGTCGCGAGTCGAGGAATCAGGGATCCTCAGGGCTGGAACTTCTGCAGATTATCCACCTTTCTCTTACTTCAACAACCAGAACGAAATCGACGGTTTCGATGCGGCCTTGATAAAGGAGATCGGGAGCAAACTGGGCATTAGAGTCGAGCTCACTGATTTTGCATTTGATGGTCTTGGAGGCGCACTTCAGGTTGATCAGATCGATGTCGCAATTGCGGCACTATCAGTTACCCCGGAACGTGAAGCGGTCGTTAGCTTCTCAAATGTCTACTGTGTGGGTGAGGATGGCGTCTTAGCGCAAGAGGGATCGAATATTGGACCCATTACTAGCGCAAGCGACTTGGCAGGACATCGAGTAGGTGTACAAAGACGATCGGTTTATGAGGATTGGGCTCGCGTCAATCTCGTGGAAACAGGATTGATTACAGAGCGTATGCTCTACGTCTATGAGAAACCAGAGCACGCGGTCGAAGACTTGAGACGTGATCGGCTGGATCTGGTTATGATGGACCTGGAGCCTGCCACCGTGGCACATAATGCGGGCGGGGTTCAATTAGCAGGAAAGGGTCTCAATCAACAGACATTCGCCATCGCAATCCCATTGGGTGCTGAAGAGTTCAGATTGAAGATCAATGAGGCTCTGACTGCGTTGCAGAACGAGGAGAAGCTAGCTCAACTTTATAGTGAGTACCTGGGGCTCACGCCAGAGGAGATACCACCAACACCAACTCCTGAACCAACCGCTTCTCCAACACCGGAGGAGACGCCCACTGAGCCCACTGCCACACCAACCGAAGCGCCATGCGTAGATTCCACGGAATTCATTGAGGACCTGTCCTATGACGATGACGATATGACCGACTTACCGGAACTCGATCCCGGTGAAGAATTCACGAAAGGGTGGCGGATTAAGAACTCTGGGACATGCACCTGGGATGAGTCGTACACACTTCAATATGTCCGTGGAAGCACCCCTGAATCGGATATGGATGGACAGCCAACGTCTGTCGATTGGGAAGTGCGTCCAGGTGAGACGTACGATATGTATGTGGACTTGGTCGCCCCAGAGGTTGTGGGTGATCACATCGGCTTCTGGCAGATGCATAATGGGGATGATGTGCCTTTTGGTGAGACGATATGGGTTGCCATCGAGGTGGTTACCGATGAGCCAACTCCAACCGATACACCGGTTGTCCCGTCGGACACACTTGAAGAGCCCGAACCGACGGCTACAGAGGCTCCAGAGCCCACTGCAACGGAGGAACCTGAGCCCACAGCTACAGCAACGGAAATTCCAGGAAGTGATCTTCTATACCAGACTTGGACATTGGTTGGGATCCTTGATGCGAGTACTGAAACCCTTGTAGAGCCAATTGAGAAGACGGAACCGAACATTGAGTTCATATTTGAAAATGACGCTGGAAGAGTTCAGGGCAATGCTGGTTGCAACATGTACAATGGTGATTACATGACCGACGGAGAACACCTCACGATCTCAGGTATCACCTCTACAAGAACGGAATGCACCCAACCTGAAGGGATTATGGAGCAGGAAGCATGGTTCCTGGAGTTATTGGAAGCTGTGGAGGAATATCAGATTCTTGGTGAATCGCTTGAAATGTTGGTCATTGAAGAGGTTGAAGGCGAGCAGGTTGAAACTGTGATCTTGGTCTATGAAGAGACTATGGAGTGATCAAGAGCAACCCCAAGCCGTAAAACAAATTCGTTTCAAGTGACAACTGTGACTAGGGGCTGTCTAAGGTGGTGAATTAGACAGCCCCTTTTATTGAGATCCAAATCCTGTTTGAGATGATATTTGGTCTTATTCTCCTTGATTGCCTGAGGGGGATTTATCGTCGTTCCAAGTATTTAACGACCTAGGACGTATTTCTTACCTCTCCCTGAAAGGGAGAGGGATTGAGGGTGAGGGTCCGTATTTCGTTCCGCGGTTCAATAGCGAATTTATTCGCTCAATTGGAC
>JABAOH010004239.1_pt1 | contig 33437 bp, 25 predicted proteins | sample 7062181 | NCBI WGS metagenome assembly JABAOH01 (sample SAMN14538630, study PRJNA623070) | marine sediment metagenome | biome: marine biome [ENVO:00000428]; feature: marine pelagic biome [ENVO:01000023]; material: deep marine sediment [ENVO:00002113]; isolation source: pool of 5 deep marine... | reverse complement strand
CTCTGTATTTTTCGTCCTTCCAACCGGATAGAGTGCTGAAAAACACCTTCCAGACCGGATCAAGGAGAAGCGGCCTTCGAAAGACATTAATTGTTACCCAATTCACAGCATCCATCCTGCTCATTATCGCCACCGCGACTATCTACAAGCAGATCCAGTATATTCGCAGCAAGGATCTCGGTTTCAGCAAAGACCAGATCCTGGTGGTCCGGGCACGGCGGCAGCTGCGGGCAAATTACAATATTGTCAAAGAAAGACTCCTGGCAAATCCAGATATTCTGCATGTGAGCGCGGCATCGAGTATTCCTTTGAATATTGGCAATAATAATCCGGTCTACTGGGAGGGCAGAAGTGCTGACAGCTATGTAAGAATGAATTTTGTATGTGTTGATTATGATTACTTCGAGACCTTTGATATGGAAATGAGTTACGGCCGAAGCTTTTCGCGGGAATATCCGACAGACCAGGAAAATTACATCATCAATGAAGCGGCACTGAAGCTCACCGGATACAAAGACCCGATAGGAAAGATGTTCTCCATGTGGCAAGATGAGGGAACGATAGTGGGAGTTGTGAAGGACTTTCATGGGACATCATTGCATAACGATATCCGACCTATTGTGTTCGTTATGTACCAGAACCTCCCGTACAGTAACTGGTTTATCAAGATTCGCGGACCCAGGATAGCGGAATCCATAGATTTTGTTAAAAAGACAGTAGCCGCTGTTGTTCCGGGTTATCCCGTAGAGCCGGAATTTCTGGACGAACATTTCCAGCGTCAATACATTAACGAAGGCCGTTTGGGAAAAATTCTGACGTCCTTTACCGGCCTTGCCATTTTTATCTCCTGCCTGGGTTTGTTCGGTCTGGCTGCATTCATGGCGGCACGGCGGTCCAAGGAGATCGCCATAAGAAAAGTACTCGGTGCTTCGATTTGGAGTGTCATGAGGATCCTCAGCAGAGAGTTTATCGTCCTGATTGTCCTGGCTAACATCATCGCCTGGCCGCTGGGATTATTCGTCATGAGCCGCTGGATGAGGAATTTTTCCTATCACACGAGTATAGGCCTTGGAGTGTTCATTGCGGCCGGGACGGCCGCCCTGGCCATCGCTCTGTTGACTGTCAGCTACCAGACTTTCCGGGCTGCGACTGCTAATCCGGCCGGCCGCCTGCGGAATGAATAGTTCGGAGAACAAAACCTTGTTCAACCGGATTACAATGTTAAAGGTCTTATTACCCACGAATTCCCTTTAACCGAGATATCCAAAGGATTTCAACTGGCAGCTAATCCAATAGATTCCTTAAAAGTAATTATCCATCTAAATCGCTGAAGGCTAAGTATTCGATGGCTGCTACGGCTATTTCATAAGATTTATGTCTCTAATATAGCCATCAATTATCACTGAGAAAATGGGGCCTGGCCCCATTTTCTGAGAGCTAATGTTTTTTAACAAAAAGGAGCATAATTCCCGATACAAGAGTAAGAACGAGTGAAAGATAGAAGGGGACAAGCACCCCGAGTGTATCCCAGAGGATTCCAGCAATAAAGGAAGCGGGTAGGGTGCATAAGCCGATTACCATCTGGAATCCGCCCAAACAGCTTGCTCTGAATTCCGGGGGAGCAAGCTCGCAGACAAAGGTTCTTTGCACAGGCTCTAAGGCTCCCTTATGAGCTCCATAAAGAATAAAGATAAATATTATCATCATTCGATTTGGTTCAGAAATTACGCCAAGACAGACTGCAATCCAGAAAAAGTATGAGATCAAGAGTACGTATTTTCTTCCTATCTTATCCGAGAGCCTTCCGAAAGGATAAGCGAAAAGAAAGGCGGAGAGGGTAAAGATTAGATAAAGGACTGGGACAAAGGCCAGCTTAAACCCTAATTCTTTGGCGTAGATGAGTAAAAAAGAATAGCTGAAGGCTCCTAGAGCAAAAAGCGAACTCAAAACTAGGAAAAGCCTGAAGTTTCTGTCTAGATCTTTCAGTGAGATTCCTTTGTAGATTTGGATCGGCTCAGTTTTTCTTTCTTTGATTAAAGTAAAAACAAGGAAGGCACTTACTAGCGAAGGGATGGCTGCCAGGGCAAATAAGAATCTGTATCCCAATAAACTGAAAAGTGCAATACAGACAAGAATACCAAACACTGCGCCCAGGTGATCCATGGCTCTCAAAAGACCAAAGTTTTTACCCCTGTTTTCTTTAGTTGAAACATCAGCGACTATCGCGTCGCGTGGAGCGCTTCTGATTTTCCCCACTCGGTCCAATACTCTAAAAGGAACGAGATGCGGCCAGATAGTTGAGATCGAATAACCCAGTCTTGAGAGGGCTCCAAATAAATAGCCTGTCCAGATAAAGATCTTTCTTTTTTTGATTCTGTCTGATATATACCCTGAACCGGCCTGGGAGATGGAGACAAGAGCATCTCCGAGTCCATCCAAAAAACCTAGGACAGCCATGTTTGCTTTTAAAATTGTGATTACAAATAAGGGCCAGACAGGATAGATCATGTCAGAGCCTAAGTCATTCAGAAAGGAGGCGAGGGCAAATGTTCGGATTGTTTTTTTGGGTTCTGTTCTTTGGTTTTTCATCAATAGATTTTGCTTCCGTTAGTATAAATTTAAGATGCTGGAATGTAAACAGAAGCATAAGTAAATTGACATCGGCAAAAAATCAGAGATATGATACATAAAATAATATAAAGAGAGAGAAAGAATGATCACTAAAAAAATAACTTTAGTTTCAATTCTTCTTTTCACATTTTCCTTTCTCTGCGGACAGGAAGAGGAGGATAAAATCCTGCTACTCAAGATAGGGGATAGAAAGCTCAAAGATAAAACAATGGACATTGCAGCGGGAAAAATTTATTCAGCACGCGGAGGAACTCAAATTCCTTTCCAAGAAATGATTAAAGAGATAAAAGAAAGTGAATTCATCTATGTAGGAGAAACTCACAACAGCCTTCCTATGCATGATATTCAATTGAAGATAATTCAGGCCTTATACGAGCAAGATAGAAATTTATCCATTGGCTTGGAGATGTTTCCTGTCAGTTTCCAGGAAGCTTTGAATAAATGGAGCATGGCCATTCTTTCCCAGGACGAGTTCATTCGAGAATCTCGGTGGTATGTCAATTGGAATTTTAACTTTGGCTTTTATGAAAAGATATTAAGACATGCTAAAAACAATAAGATTCCTTTATATGCCTTGAATGCTCCGAGAACAATCATCAGTAAAATCAGGATGAAAGGTTGGGAAAAGCTCTCAGAAGAAGAAAAAAAAGTCGTCCCTAATCCCGACGTTTCTCATGAAGAACACCGAACTCTTATTAGAACGATTTTTGAGGCAACAGAACTCCCTCATCAGATGAAAGGGGGAGGTCTGGACATGGTATTCGAGGGGCTTTACCGGGCTCAATCTGCCTGGGATGAGGTCATGGCTTTCAATGCTCTCAGGTTTCGTGAGAGAGAGGGAGGAAAGATGGTTGTGCTGACTGGTTCAGGTCATCTTCTTTATAATCTGGGGGTAAATCGCCGGGCATACGAAAAAAGTCATCTTCCCTTTAAAACAGTTATATGTGTTGTTATCCCTGAAGGGAAAAAGGGCATTAAAGTAGCAAGGAGTCTTGCAGATTATGTTTGGGGCATTCCTGAAGAAAAAATAGCTGCTTTTCCTTCCATCGGGTTGAGATTTAAAAAATTTGACAGGCTGGATAATTTGGTTATCGAAAGTAAGCCAATAGACGGAGTTTCTAAAAATGCAAATTTTGAGAAGGGAGATGTTGTTCTTTCAGTCGATGGAAAAAGCTATTCTGACATAAATGAGCTTAGAATTTACTTGGCCAGAATCAAATGGGATGAAGAAGTAAAATTCTGCATTCTTAGAAATGCTCAACAGCTTGAAGTTTTGTTGAAATTCCAACCTCCTGAGAAGAAAGGACAGGGGAGTTGATAAATTGACTGGAGTATAGTAGATATAAATTCTATTTCATAACTGAGTGCCGAGCAGGGACTAAGGATAAGATTCATTAAGAGAAAAGATTTATTAATATCGGAGGAGTACATGAAATCCAAAATATCTGAAATTACAGTTCTTTTAGCTTTTTTTATTGTCTTTATGCAGTTTTCTGTTTGGGCGGAACAAGAGGCGCAAACTCCAACAGGGATCGAAAGGCTAAAAAAACAGATAGAAGGGGTTATTCGTGGAGTAGAAGGCGAAGTTGGTGTAGCTGTCAAGCATTTAGAATCAGGCCAGGAGCTGTATATAAACGGCGATATGCATTTTCCGATGGCCAGTGTTTTTAAGGTTCCTATTTTGCTTGAAGTTATGGCTCAGATAAAAGAAGGGAAATTTACTTTAAAAGATGAAATAAGCATCCAAAAGACAGATCAGCACCTTGGCAGTGGGATGCTTTCTGACCTTGAGGCACCGGGAATTAAGTTGTCTTTGAGAAACCTGATAACCTTGATGATGATCATAAGTGACAATTCAGCCACAGATATTCTTTTAACCAAGGTTGGAGCTGAAAATGTCAACCAGCGCCTTCGAGGTTATGGAATTGAAGAGATCACTGTCAACAGAACCTGCCAGCATCTAATAATGGATTTTGTTGGGATGGATTATGAGAAATATAAAGGAATTTCCCTAGATGAATTCTCTGAAGTTTATAGAGCTGAGAGAAAAAAGGATCCCGAAGCGTTTAAGGAAGCTTCAAAAAAATTTAGCTTGATAATGAAGGATCAAAGCACTCCTCGAGCCATGAACAAGCTTTTAGAGATGATCTACAAAAAAGAAGTGCTTGATGAGGAGAGCTGCGATCTCATTATTTCCATAATGCTCGAATGTCAAACAGGACAGGGGAGGATCAAGGGGGATCTTCCAAGTAGAACAGAGGTTGCTCACAAAACAGGTACAATCGGAGGAACAGTCAACGACAGCGGTATAATCTACTTGCCTGACAATTTGGGTCATGTAGCCTTGACGGTTTTTACAAAAGATATGACCTTGAAGAGCAAAGATGTGGAAGAAATAATCGCAAAGATTTCCAAATTTGTCTATGATTATTTCTATTTTACATCTTGATAAGAAATGTCATGTCCAGCGACTGCAGGAAGCGTTGCAGTCGAATAAGATATATCATTATAAATAGCCGTAGGGCGTGCGGCAATCCGAAGTTGCGAGCGACCGAAGGGAGCGCGGCAATCTCATATAAAAAATTGTCATTGCGAATGAACGGAAAAACTGGGGCAATCTTAAATAATACAAAGGGAGTTTAATATGTATGACAAAAGATATTTTAGTGCTTTATTTCTAGCAATTTTTTTCCTTTTCTTTTCCTCTTTCAGCTCAGGGGCGGAGACTGTCAAGACCCCTGCTGAGGAAACAAACTACACTCAGTACAGCCAATATGAAGAAATTACGGAATTTTTAAGTCATGTCAGTCATCTTTCAGAAAAGACAAAAGTCCAGATAATCGGCCGGACAAGAGATAGCAGAGATTATCCTTCAAAAGACCTCTACCTGTGTATCATAAGCGAAGAGGGGGCTGATTCTCCTCTTAAGCTAAACCGGAAGAAACCGACTTTTCTGCTAGTTGGATCCCAGCATGGACGTGAACAATCTGCCAAAGAGGCTGCTCTATGGCTTATCAGAGACCTGGCAACAGGCAAGCTTAAGAGTCTAGTGAAGAAGGTTAATTTCCTGATCATTCCACAGGCAAATCCCTACGGAAACTGGTTCGACCAGCGCAGAAACGAACAGGATTTGGACCTGAACAGGGATCATGTCAAGCTCGAGGCACCAGAGGTCGAAGCCATTCATCATGTCTTCAGAACATGGATGCCTGAAGTGACGATGGATGTTCATGAAAAGGGCGATGATTTCTATCGTGTATCGATCGGCTGTGTTTCTAATGCAAATATTCATCAGAGTCTACAAGAATTTTCCCGGTCAAAGATATTATCTGAGGTGTGGAAAAAGCTTGAGAAGAAACGAATCGCTCACTATGAGTACTTAATAACTCAGCCTATGGGAATTGACTCATCGGCTGGAGTGCAATACAGACAGGAAGATCTGGAGAGAAGAGAAATGATGAAGCGCTACAGCACAACTGACCTTAACGATGGCCGTAACAGTTTAGGGATCTATGAAACTCTGTCTTTTATTCAAGAGGGAGCCTCCCGTCACGACCTTAAAACTTTAAAAGAAAGAACGAACTGGCAGTATTACGGAATCAGGTATTTCGCAGAAAGCATCGCTGAACATGGAGAAGAAATCATCTCTTTAGTGAACGAACTTCGGAACAAACTCCTTGCGAAGGCAAGAGTATTCTCTGAAGATGATTTAATTCATTTGAGAATGCAGTATACAAGAGATGAGAAAGAACCAGAGTTAATCATACAGGCATTCGAACGAATTGAGGTCCCCATAAGAGGAATCCTCAAAGTTGATAAAAAAGCTGGCGACTTTCTTACTCGAGATGATGTTAATCCTTATCGCTATCCTTCAGAACGTAAAGTCGTAAAAGAAGTCGTCACGAACTGGTTTCCTAACGTGGAGCCAACTCTGAGCGTTCCACGTCCTTTAGGCTATATTATTCCTGCCAAGCATCTGGATGTCGTGGAAACTCTTCTCGGTCATGACATAAAAGTTGAAATGTTTACTAAAGACATCCATCTTGAGATCGAATCTTACCAGACTAAAGAGATCGTGCCGGCAAGGTTTGATTATCTCCCCCCTCAAAAGATAGATGTAGGAAAGAAAAAGCTGCAGACGATTATAAAACGAGGTGATTTTTTCGTAAGCTGCGCTCAGTGGGGAGCTAACTTAATTCCATGCCTTCTTGAACCCCAGTCCCAGTATGGATTCATCCGCTACTGGAAGTTTAAGTTAGTTCCTGAGGCGGGCGATATCTTCCCTTTCTACAGATTCGTTGGAAAGAAAGCGCTGCCCCTCATCCCCTATAAGAACTGGCGAAGATAGATAGGAGAGCTATTTTTTCTCTGTAAGCTCGAGATAAATCGTCTCGATAAGACCGGGCCGCCTGCTTCTGCCTGGAGGGGTAGGACGGTCCTCCACATTAAAAATTTTCTTAATTTCCTCTAAGGATTTTCCCTCTTTGATAAGAGCTTTTATTTTTGTCTGTTTATCTTCAAGAGATTTTATCACTGCTTCCAAATCACTGGGGCTGGCAATGCTGCCGTGACCATGGATAAATGTCTTGGCGCCGAGTTCCAGGATGTTTCTTAGCGTCTTGACAAGTCCGAAGGAGTTTCCGTTTTTATGTCTGTGGATCAAGGGATCTCTACCGAGAAACAGGAGATCTCCGATGAAAGCGACTTTCTCGTCGGGAAAATAAACGACGACATCCCCGCTTGTGTGAGCAGGGCCAAAATGAAATAACTTGACTATCTTGTCTCCAAAATGGAGTTTCAGTTTTTCGGAAAACGTAAAGTCAGGAAGGTAAGATCTTAGCTTCGCATCTTTGAAAGCATTATCCATGTCCTTTGCTGTTTGATGATGAGCGGCAATGATAACATCTGCCGGGAAGCCGACAAGGCCATTGACATGATCGCCGTCGCTGTGGGTTAGAATAACATACTTTATGGGACTGGAAGTCAATTTTTTGATTTCAGAAATCATCTGTTTAGTCGATTCTTCGGTCATTTTTGCATCTATGACCAGAACCTCTTTTTCTCCGATGAAGAATCCGGCATTGGCGCCTCTTCCTCCTGCTACTTCGTAGATATTTCCTTTGACTTGAGAAGCTTTAACTGGAGCTGGCTCTTGCTGTTGGGCAATTACAGACGAAGAGAGAGAAAAAAACAAGATGAACACTGTGAGAAAGAAAAACTTGATGGCATTTCTCATAATAGACCTCCTTGAATTTTATATTGCGTAGGGGCTTAATTTATCAAGCGCTTACAAGTGCTTTTTTAACTTTTTGACCGATTTCAGCCGGACTTTTGGCTACATGGACTCCAGCTTCTTCTAAGGCTTTCATCTTTTCTTTGGCTGTGCCTTTTCCTCCTGATATGATAGCACCTGCATGACCCATCCTTCTTCCTGGAGGAGCGGTTTGGCCGGCGATAAAGCTTACAACTGGCTTATGAAATTCTTTCTTGATATATTCAGCAGCTTCTTCTTCTGCGGTTCCTCCGATCTCCCCGATTATGATAACGGCCTCTGTATTCTTGTCATCTTTGAAGAGTTTCAGAAGATCTATGAATTGGAGACCAACAATGGGATCACCGCCAATACCCACCGCAGTTGACTGTCCATATCCCAACTTTGACACCTGATCTACAGCTTCGTAGGTCAGAGTGCCCGAGCGGGATATAATACCGATTGTTCCAGGAACATGAATATGGCCAGGCATTATCCCTATTTTGCACTTACCAGGAGATATGATCCCAGGAGTGTTTGGTCCAATCAGGCAACAGTCTTTTCCGCTGAGGAATAATTTTACTTTTATCATATCAAAAGTCGGAATTCCTTCGGTAATGCAGACGATGCATTTAATCCCTGCGCTTGCGGCTTCCATGATAGCATCAGCGGCAAAAAATGCGGGGACAAAAATTGCAGAGGCATCTGCTCCTTCCTTTTCAACCGCATCAGCAACTGAGTTGTACACAGGAACATTGAGGTGGGTGGTTCCTCCTTTCCCGGGTGTGACTCCGGCAACAACAGTAGTCCCGTACTCCTGCATTTTTTGGGTATGGAAAGTGCCTTCTCCTCCCGTGATTCCCTGAACCACAACTCTTGTCTTTTCATCGATGATTATGCTCATATTCAACTCCTTTCTTGTTGTTTGGCAAGGGGAACAACTTTTTCAGCTGCTTCTCTCATCGTTTCTGCGGGATAGAAAGAGAGCCCTGATTCTTTTAGGATCTTTTTTCCAAGCTCTACGTTCGTGCCTTCGAGCCGGACTACCATGGGCACCTTGAGACCGAATTCTTTAGCCGCTTTAACAATGCCAGTGGCCACTAAATCGCAGCGGACAATGCCTCCAAATATATTAATCAGAGCTGCTTTTACATCCTTATCCGAGACGAGAATTTTAAAGGCATTCTTTACTGCTTCTTCTGACACTCCACCGCCTACATCGAGGAAGTTTGCTGGCATTCCTCCAGAGTGCATGATGATATCCATGGTTGCCATGGCAAGGCCTGCTCCGTTCACCATGCAGCCTACGTTTCCGTCCAGTTTGATGTAGTTCAAGTTGAAGGAAGATGCTTCGACTTCTAATGGATCTTCCTCATCCAGATCCCTCATCTCTTTGATATCAGGATGACGGAGTAGGGCATTGTCATCGAAGTTCATCTTGGCATCAAGGGCAAGGACATTTCCTTGTTCTGTGATGAGCAACGGATTTATTTCTGCTAGAGATGCATCTGTAGCTGCGAATGCTTTATAAAGACTCATGATGAATTTTACGCCTTGTTTAAAGGTATCTCCCTCTAAGCCTAGTTTAAAAGCTAAATTTCTAGCTTGAAACGGAAGAAATCCGGTGGCCGGGTTGATATACTCTTTAAAGATAAGCTCTGGCGTTTCAGCAGCGACTTTTTCTATCTCGACTCCCCCTTCGGAAGAAGCCATGACAACGGGAGCTTCTTTTGCTCTGTCTATAACAATTCCTATGTAAAGCTCTCGAGCAATATCAAGTGCTTCCTCCACAAGAATTCTTTTTACAAGCTTTCCTTCTGGTCCAGTTTGGGGGGTGACCAGGGTCATTCCTATCATTTCCTTGGAAATTTTTTCTGCTTCTTGAGGATTCTTTGCAAGTTTGATGCCCCCTCCTTTTCCTCTGCCTCCCGCATGGACCTGAGCTTTGAGCACGACTTTCGGGCCGATTTTATCTGCAATCTCGCGGGCTCTGGAAGGAGTGCTAGCTACTTCTCCCCGGGGAATTTGAACGCTATACTTACTGAGAATTTGTTTGGCTTGATACTCATGAATTTTCATTGTGTTTATCCTTTTTATGAGATTACTTCGCCCCTGCAGGGCTCGTAGTGAAACATGAAGAATCTTCTTTTCTCCACACAATGACATGCGCCAAGTAACTTTGTGACAATAACATTTTTTCTTATTGTCTTGTGAATAAACTGATAATACCTTCTTTGAACCTAGAACTCTTCCTCCAAGAGGAAGAAAGGAGAGATGAGTTTAGGGTTTGTTTTTAGGTCTCTTCTTCAATCCTTCTGGTATTTCTTTTTGCCTTCTTGATAAAGATCGCCACCATACATATCGTTGATTACAATACATGGAAAATCTTTGACTTTTACTCTTCTTATGGCTTCAGGCCCCAATTCTGGATAAGCGATAACTTCAGATTCTTCGATACTTTTAGAAATGAGAGCTCCAGCTCCACCTACTGCGGCGAGATAGACACCTTTGTATTTTTTTAAGGATTCCCTGACTTCTTCACTTCTGGATCCTTTTCCGATTGTGCCTTTAAGACCGAGGGAGTGAAGAGTTGGAGCAAAGGAGTCCATCCTGTAGCTTGTAGTTGGTCCTGCAGATCCGATGGGCTTCCCAGGACGAGCAGGTGTAGGGCCTACATAATAAATAAATTGCCCTTTAACGTCTATCGGTAAGTCTTTGCCTTCTTTAACAAGATCAATCAGTTTTTTATGAGCAGAGTCTCTCCCTGTATAAAGATAGCCGGTGATAAAAATTTTGTCTCCGGCCCGAAGTTTGGCGATGTCTTCATCCGAGACAGGGGTTTCGATTCTGTGTTCAGCCATTATCCTCAGAATTTAATCAGGTTTACTATGTTGCGAACAGCAGCCTCTGAGTTTTTGATAGCCTCTTTCTCCTCGTCTGTAAGCTCTATCTGTATGATTTCTTCAACTCCACCAGCGCCTAATTTGACGGGTACTCCAAAATAGAGATCATTAATTCCGTATTCTCCTTCAAGATATGCTGAACAGGGGAGTATTTTTTTCTTATCCTTAACGATGGATTCTACCATCTCTGCTACAGCAAGGGAGGGTGCATAGTAAGCACTTCCTGTTTTCAGGTATTTGACGATTTCGCCGCCGCCCTTTCTTGTTCTTTCGATAATAGCGTCAATCCTGTCCGGCCGCAGGAAATGTGTGAGAGGAATTCCAGAGATTGTTGTGTATCTGGCGATAGGAACCATAGTATCTCCATGTCCTCCCAGAACAAGAGCCTGAATGTTCTCAACCGAGACGTTGAGCTCCATGGAAATAAAAGCCCTGAAGCGAGTCGTGTCCAGAATTCCTGCCATACCGAAGACTCTGTTTTTCGGGAATTTGCTGACTTTATAAGCAGTGTAAACCATAGCATCGAGAGGATTGGTGACAACAAGTAGCATAGCATTAGGAGAGAATTTGATGACTTCTTCTGTTATAGGCTTGACAATATTGACATTGGCTTCAAGAAGTTCATCTCTGCTCATTCCAGGTTTTCTAGGCTTTCCCGCCGTGACGACAATGATATCGGAATCGGCGGTGTCTGCGTAGGAGTTTGTGCCCATGACAGCGGAATCATATTTTCCAACAGGCCCGCCTTCGCGCATATCCAAGCCCTTTCCGATGGGCATATCTTCTATGATATCAAGCAGCACTACATCTCCTAATTCCTTCTCAGCGAGCTTGAATGCGGTGACTTCTCCAACATGTCCGGCTCCAATCACTGTTATTTTTTTCCTCATTATTAAACCTCCTCTAATTTTTGATTATTATGAATAATAATTATTTCCGCCCAGTTATTTTCTTTGAGTTCTCTTGTTTTTATTGATCGATCCAGTCTTTTATCAATTGTGAAAAACTTCTAGATATTTTGAAAAGAAACCGTGCTTATTTGAAGTCTGAATATAATGCAAATTTTTATACCAGTCAAGCAAAAAGGCGACATCGCAAAAAAAACATCGCAAAAAGGGTGCAGGCCCCTTTTGATACAATTAAAAAACTACTATAAAGAGCGGACAACATAAAAAAGGGGACAGCCCTCTTTCTTCAACAAACTACTTTTTCAAAGCTGCTTTGTGTAGCCTTCCCACTTATCTTTCAGTCCAGGGTCCTGAAGAGTTTCCATGAGGTAGTTGGCATATTCTTCTCCGGTAGATCCAGTATCTCGGCCAGTTATAACCAGTTTCTTCTCGTATTGGCCGCAAATATCCAGAGCCATTTCTAGGTTTTTCCCCTTTTCAGGATAGCCTATGTGACTGATCAGTAAGGCCGCAGCTCGAATCATGCTGCATGGATCTGCATACTTAGCCCGCCCCTCTCTAACCATACGGGGAGCAGAACCGTGGATTGCTTCAAACATGGCATACTGCTTTCCGATATTCGCACTTCCGGCAGTTCCAACACCTCCCTGGAATTCAGCAGCCTCGTCAGTAAGGATATCTCCATAGAGGTTGGGGAGGACGACAACTCTGAATTGGGTCCTGCGCTTGGGATCCACAAGTTTGGCGGTCATTATATCGATGTACCAATCATCGCATTCGATCTCGGGATATTCTTTGGCAATCTTATAACCTATATCCAAGAATTTTCCATCAGAGGTCTTAATCACATTGGCTTTTGTTACGATCGTGACTTTGTTAATTTTATTTTTCCGGGCATAATCAAATGCCAGACGGATAATCCTCTCTGCTCCCTGAGATGTGATAACTTTAAAGTCAATGGCTAGATCCTCGGTGACATTGATTCCTTTGCTCCCCATGATATATGCACCTTCTGTGTTTTCTCGGAAAAACATCCAGTTTATTCCCTCTTTGGGGACATTGACAGGTCTCACGTTGGCAAAAAGGTCTAGGTAACGGCGCAGAGCAACGTTAGCGCTCTCAATATTAGGCCAGGGATCTCCTTTTCTAGGTGTCGTGGTTGGGCCCTTAAGCGTAACATGGCATTTCTTAATTTCTTCCAGGACATCATCAGGGATAGCCTTCTTATGTTTTGATCGGTTTTCTATCGTCAGCCCTTCGATATCCCGAATCTCAATTTCCCCTTTTTCTATTTCCTCGTGGAGCAGGAATTCCAAAACTCTTCGTGATTCTTTGGCGATAAAAGGACCGATCCCGTCTCCGCCTATGATTCCTACGATGATGGGTTTTAATTGAGAATAATCAATCCAATCCGCAGCTTTTTTCATTCCCTCCACGCGGCCCAGCTGCTCTTTGATAATCTGGCCAAAATGATCTTTGGCCTTCTCAATTGCGCTATTATCCATAATTAAGCCTCCCTATGATAAAGTATGTAAATGAATAAAAAAGTAAAATGAATATTATAATTTTTTTGAATGAAAATCAAATAAAAAGGGACAGGAATAAAAAGGGGGCAGGCTACTTTTTACATTAAAAAGTCAGAGCCTGATTTTCTAGTAACAGCTTGATATGGACATATCCTATATATCGGTCGGCATGATGATTAATTTAAGGAAGGAAGCGTGTATCTTATGTTAAAAAAAGTAGACTGTCCCCTTTTTTCACCCTTTTTTCCTTTTTAAAAAATAATTTTGACAAATAAGCACAAACATTTATACAGTATAATAATCAAAGCAAAATATATGCGGAGAATCGATAATGCTGGAATCATATTTTAAACATGAAGCTGAAAGGCAAAAGCAGGAGGTTCCTCCTTTGCCCTTAAGCCCTGAAGAGACTGGGGAAGTTTGCAGACTGCTGGAAAATCCTTCAGCCGGTATGGAAGAGCTTCTTTTAAGGCTCTTAAAAAATCGGGTTTCACCGGGTGTGGATCCCTCGGCAAAGGTCAAAGCGGCCTGGTTGACAAAGGTTGCAAAAGGCGAAATTTCTTCTCCGTTATTATCCAAAACTGAGGCAGTTTTTCTACTGGGCACTATGCTTGGAGGTTATAATATAGAGCCTTTGCTTGATTTTTTGGAATACGAGGAACTCGCTGAGGAGTCTGCCAAAGCACTGAAGCAGATTATCCTGGTCTACAACGCTTTCGATAAAGTTGTTGAAATGTCGAAAAGCAACCGCTATGCCAAAGAGGTTCTAAAATCCTGGGCGGATGGAGATTGGTTCCTTTCCAGACCGAAGTTTCCAGACAGGCTGCGCCTCAAAGTATTCAAGGTTGATGGCGAGGTAAATACCGATGATTTATCCCCAGCAAAGTATGCCTGGAGCAGGCCGGACATTCCCCTTCATGCGCTCTCAATGGGAGAGACGAGATTTCCAGGAGGAATCAATACAATCAGAAAATTCCGCAACGAAGGGCACCGTGTAGCGTTCGTTGCTGATGTTGTGGGGACTGGCTCCTCGAGAAAATCCGCTACCAATTCCTTGTTGTGGCACATAGGGGAGGAAATTCCTTTTGTGCCAAATAAACATAAAGAGGGAGTTGTAATCGGAGGTTTGATCGCTCCAATTTTCTTTAATACAGTAGAAGATTCTGGGGGACTGCCTCTTGTGTGTGATGTGGCAAAAGTGATGACTGGCGACATCCTTTCCCTCGATACAAAATCTCAGACAATCGCTAACGAAAAAGGCGAGGTTATAGCCTCATTTGAATTTCAGCCGGCGACAATTAAGGATGAATATCGCGCCGGAGGGCGTCTTAGCCTGATCATCGGTCGGTCGTTAACTGCCAAAGCACGCAAGACATTAGGAATGGACGAAGCAGATTTTTTCACAATCCTTGAGAGGCCTGCTGCAGAGCCAGGGCAGGGATATTCCCTGGCCCAAAAGATTGTAGAGAAAGCCTGTCGCTTAGAAGCTATACTTCCAGGAGTTGCTTGTGAGGCGAAGATGACGACAGTCGGTTCTCAGGATACCACAGGTCCGATGACTGCGGATGAATTGAAAGAACTTGCCTGTATGGAATTCCAGGCAGATTTGTTCATGCAGTCCTTCTGTCATACCGCTGCCTACCCAAAGCCTGCAGATGTAAAAATGCATAAATCGATTGCCGAGTTCATTACGGAGCGAAAAGGCATAGCCCTTAAGCCCGGTGATGGCATTATCCATTCCTGGATGAATCGCTTCTTGGTTCCTGACACTCTGGGAACCGCTGGCGACTCCCACACTCGTTTCCCTATCGGGCTCAGCTTTCCAGCAGGCTCTGGCCTCGTTGCTTTTGCAGGAGCTCTCGGTTTTATGCCCCTGGATATGCCTGATTCAGTATTGGTGAAATTCAAAGGCGAGCTTAATCCAGGGATAACCCTGAGAGATGTGGTGAACGCTATTCCCTATTTTGCCATCCAAGAAGGGCTGTTGACCGTAGCTAAAGAGGGCAAAAAAAATGTGTTCAACGGAAGAATTGTCGAGATGGAAGGATTGTCCAACCTGACAGTGGAGCAGGCCTTTGAGCTGACAAATGCTACTGCTGAGCGTTCCGCGGCAGGAGGGACTGTCGCCCTAAGCCCTGAGGCCGTTAGCAAGTATCTGAGAAGCAATATTGCTTTAATGGAAAGAATGATAAAGGATGGCTACCAGAATGCTAATACTCTGCAGAGGAGGATAAACGGCTGTCAGGAATGGCTAAAAAAACAAGCACTTCTCAGAAGAGATGATAATGCCAAGTATGCAGCCGTTCTCGAGATAAACCTAGCAGATATAAAGGAGCCGATTGTTGCTTGCCCTAATGATCCTGATGATGTGAAAATCCTTTCTGATGTTTCAGGTGACAAGATCGACGAGATCTTCATCGGGTCCTGTATGACCAACATCGGGCATTTCCGGGCAGCTGGAAAGATTTTTGAAGGTAAGGGCTACATTAACACCCGTATCTGGCTAACACCCCCGACAAAGATGGATAGGGCTCAGCTGATGAAAGAGGGGTACTATTCGATTTATTCCAGCGTTGGAGCCCGGACTGAAATCCCCGGCTGCTCCCTTTGCATGGGGAATCAGGCCAGGGTTCGTCCAGGAGCGACCATTATTTCAACCTCCACTCGAAACTTTGATAATCGTATGGGAGATAATGCTCGCGTTTACCTGGGATCGGCAGAACTGGCTGCCATAACAGCTCTTTCGGGTAAACTTCCAAAGCCCGAGGAATACTTCTCGGTCTTTAGAGAAAAGATAATGCCCCACGAGGACGAGGTCTATCGATATCTTCAGTTCGACGAGATGGAGAATTTATCTCTCGATTACTAAGTTAATTGTCCATGACTGATTTTTCAATAAAGAATCATGATTCATATTATGTAGGTGTTTGATTTATCAAACACACATTTTTGATAATAGAAAAAAATAAGGTGGGCTTGATAAATCAAGCTCCTACAGATAAATAAATTAAATGACTTGCTGCACGGTAAGAGAATAAGAATAGATTACTTTTATTATCCACTGGGCACCCAGTCAGACGATAATAGGGGAGGAGGTTCTATGATTTACCTGAATGGAAAGAAGGCTTTGATCACTGGAGGTTCAAGAGGAATTGGTCGGGCAACCGCCATTTTATTTGCCAAGGCAGGGTGCGATTTGGCGATAAATTATCTAAATCAAAAAGAAGCTGCCGAGAAGGTTAGAGAGGAAATTGATAAAATCGGACGGGAGTGCCTGGTATTTAAGGCGGATATCTCTCAGAAGAATGATATTAATTCGATGATTGAAGGAATCATGCAGAAATGGGATCGAATAGATATCTTGGTGAACAACGCTGGGATCTGGACCTACGGAGAGATTGGCAAGATGTCGGAAAAAACCTGGGCAGAAACGATGAAGATAAACGTGGATGGTGTTTTCTATACCTGTAATGCAGTCGTGCCCCATATGAAAGAGAAAAAAAGAGGTTGGATTATCAGTGTTGCTTCTACGGCTGCAGTTAGAGGTGAAGCCTTTCATTCCCATTATGCAGCGAGCAAAGGGGCTTTAGTATCTTTTACGAAATCCCTTGCTGTAGAACTAGGCCCCTATAATATCCGCGTCAACTGTGTCGCACCAGGATGGGTAGATACAGATATGTGCTCTGAGGTTTTCAGTGATCCTGATTTTAGAGATAATATCCAGGAGTCTATTCCTTTAAGAAGAATTCCTCCTCCTGAAGATATTGCTGGGCCGATATTGTTTCTTGCCTCAGACCTGGCTCAGCATATTACAGGCGAAGTTTTAAATGTGAACGGGGGATCTGTCCTTTGTGCATGAAATAATTGGCAGCATCTCCAGATACGTGCGTGATTATTTAATAAGAGTGTTTGGGAAAAAATGGGGCCAGGCCCCATTTTTCCTCTAATACTCTCTTAGGAAATTGCTTGCGAAATTCGAGCAATTCTGGTAATTTAAAAAATAACCGCTCAAGAAGGAGGCCTTTATGGAGGAAGAGATTGGAAAAATTACTCACTATTTCTCCAAAATAAATGTAGGTGTTATTGAGTTATCCAAAGGCACTCTCCAGGTTGGCGATACAATCCGCATCAAAGGACATACGTCTGATTTCTACCAAAAAGTAGAGTCAATGCAAGTGGAACATGCTCCTGTAGATTCAGTAAAACCAGGCGAACCAGTAGGAATAAAAGTTGAAAGCCCTGTTAGAGAGAACGATATAGTTTATAAGGTAACAGAGGAATAAGGCAACTTATTGGTTAACGGGTAAAACCGCTTTTTACAAAGCGCTACCCTGAATTTTTTTGATATTTCCTTAGAACTGTCGCCTGGAACTGGTGACATAACATACCCCTTTGAGGTGATAATTGAGTAGGAAAAATCACCCCTAGAATCACCTTCTATAGCTATTGACTGTAACAGGGCGCTCTGTAAATATAAGACATGAGAACTATACGGACGAGAAATAAGAAAAAAGGAGTAGAGCTCACTTGAAGAAGAACAGTTCGTCCGAGTTGAGCTTGAAACAGTCATTTGACCACTGGAAAGCGGAAAAGCACGATAAGGCATTGAAAAAGGCTTCTTCTGAGAAGATGGAATATACAACGATTTCAGGGAGAAAAATTAAAGAGCTTTACACCCCTCTTGATCTTGATGGCTTAGATTACTTGAAGCAATTGAGTTTTCCAGGGGAATATCCGTTTACCAGGGGAATCCATCCGACCATGTATCGCGGTCGCCTGTGGACAATGAGACAGTTTTCAGGTTTCGGGACAGCTGAAGACACAAATAAGAGATACAAATATCTTCTCTCTCATGGGCAAACAGGATTGAGCGTAGCCTTCCATCTCCCCACCTTAATGGGCATTGACTCTGACCATCCTCTGGCTCAGGGAGAAATAGGAAAATGCGGGGTAGCAATAGATTCCCTGGCGGATATGGAAATTCTTTTTAACAAGATCCCGCTAGACAAAATATCTACATCCATGACTATAAATGCCCCGGCTGCAGTATTGTGGGCCATGTATATTGCTGTTGCTGAAAAACAGGGCGTCTCTCCAAAAGCTATCTCGGGAACAATTCAGAATGACATTTTAAAGGAATATATCGCTCAAAAAACTTTCATTTTTCCCCCAGAACCTTCTATGAAACTGATTGTTGACACCTTTGAGTACGGATCCAAAGAGGTTCCCAAGTGGAATACCATTTCCATTTCAGGCTATCATATAAGGGAAGCGGGCTCTACAGCTGTCCAGGAACTGGCTTTTACACTCAGGGATGGAATCGAGTATGTGGAGTGGGCACGGCAAAGAGGGCTTGATGTCGAAGAGTTTGTGCCTCGACTATCCTTCTTCTTTAATGCTCACAATGATTTTTTTGAGGAAATTGCGAAATTTCGAGCGGCCCGAAAGATTTGGGCAGAAGTGATGAAGGAAAGGTTTAGAACAAGAGATGAGAGGTGCGGGTGGCTGAGGTTTCACACTCAGACTTCTGGAGTTTCTTTGATGGCTCAACAGCCGTATAACAATGTGGTAAGAGTCGCTATCCAAGCCCTAGCCGCAGTTTTAGGTGGTACCCAATCCCTCCATACAAATTCTCTAGACGAAACTTATGCCTTACCCTCTGAAGAGGCGGTGACTATTGCCCTGAGGACCCAGCAGATCATTGCTCATGAGAGTGGCGTAATCAATTGTATTGATCCCTTAGGAGGATCCTATTTTATTGAGAAATTGACAGATGAAATGGAAAGGGATGCTAAGGAATATATCAGAAAAATTGATGATATGGGAGGGATGGTCAAGGCTATAGAACTCGGATTTCCTCAAAGGGAGATAGCTGATAGTGCGTATTTGTATCAAAAGGCTGTTGAAAAAAAAGCAAAAATAATCGTGGGAGTTAACGCTTATGAAATGGAACACGAACCTATTCCTTTTCTAAAAATCGATGAAACGGTTGCTAAACAGCACCTGGCTCGCTTACGTGATGTTAAGAAAACAAGGAATAATGCCCAAGTCGGGGAAAAAATACTCGACCTGAAAAAAGCAGCTTCAGATAAACAGAATCTGATGCCTTACATATTGAGTTGTGTTAAGGCCTATGCAACTTTAGGGGAGATCATGGATTCTTTGAGGGAAGTCTACGGAGAATACCAAGAACCTATTACATACTAATTAATAGATGAGAAAAACGACTAAATAAGTATGTGGATGAAGAAAGATGTCGTGTCTGTTAATCTTGCTTGGTGAATGGAGGATTCTATGGTAGGAGAGAACATAAGGGTACTGATAGCCAAACCGGGATTGGATGGACATGACCGTGGTGCTAAAGTGATCTGTCGGTCTTTAAGGGATGCTGGCTATGAAGTGATCTATACAGGCCTGAGGCGAACACCGGATGAAATTGTTAATGCAGCCGTTCAGGAGGATGTTGATGTCATAGGTTTGAGCATCCTTTCCGGTGCCCATAATGTGCTTTTTCCAAAAATCATGAATCTCCTTAAAGAAAAAGGAGTAGATGATATCGCTGTCATAGCAGGGGGAATTATTCCCGATAAAGACATACCTTTTTTGGAAAAAATAGGAATATCCAAGACTTTTTTGCCTGGTTCATCTACACAAGAAATTGCTGATTGGATCAAAGAAAATGTGCGGAAGAGGCCATAATGAATTTAATAAAATTCTTGACTTTAAAATTTTTTTTATGATAATTAAGGGAGAGGTTGATGGCTAAAAAGTTTTTCTCGCTAATAATTGTCCCCCACAACAGAGGTAAATTCAAAACAATCACTCTTTCTGAAAAGAGAGTTAAAATCATAATAATGATCCTCACCCTACTTTTTACTGCTCTCACTGTTTTCCTCATCGATTATTTTTCAATGAATGTTACTAGGCAGAAATACAGAGAGCTTTTTGATGAGAATACCCGCCAGAAACAGGCAATTGCCAAATATAAAGTATCTCTGAACAAACTGAAGGCGGATATTGATGATTTTGCAAGCTATGCCAACAAGATAAATGTCATGGCCGGACTCAAATCACCTGAAGTCCTGAAAGAAGTTGGAGTAGGAGGAGGAGACAGAGGCAGTGGTCAAGAAATGAGTTCTGTAGATTATAGTCAAGATGTTGGCCTCAATCGGGCTCAGAGAATTAGCAGGAAAGCAGATGGCATTGATAAGAATTTGAATACATTAGTGAGGTTTTTCGAAGAACAGACGGCAAAACTTGCTTCTACTCCCACTATCTGGCCAACCACAGGATGGCTAGTTTCTGCTTATGGTTCGAGAACAGATCCTTTCACAGGGAAAAAGGCTTTCCATTATGGCATGGATATAGCTTCCAGTTTTGGAAACCCTGTAGTGGCTACTGCTGATGGTTTTGTTTCTCATGTCAAGAGAGAGAAAATCGGAGGAAATACGGTTATCATTAGTCACGGGGGAGGCTTTACCACAGTCTACTGTCATTTGAGCAAATTTGCAGTCAAGGCGGGGCAGAGAGTCAAAAGATGGGATGTCATTGGTTACATTGGGCAAACAGGAAAAGCCTTAGGCCCTCATGTTCATTATGAGGTTCGCCGGAACGGAAAGGCTGTTAATTCCTACAAATATATTTTAGAAGAATAATTATCCCTTTAAGCTAAGCAAACTTATCGCGGGGTTTAATTTCTGCTCCAAGAAAAAAGGCATAAGCATCCATGCGTTTTCTATTTTCAGGCTGAAGACTTTCGATAAGATAGGTGCCTCCCTCTCCACAACATACCTGGATGCCTTCTTTTTTTATCCTCAAAATTTCCCCAGCAGATGAGCCAGGCGGGGCTTCTTTCTCTATTTTTCTTCCTTTATGGATTTTTAACCTTATGTCTTTGAAGAAAGTAAAAGCTGAAGGCCATGGAGTGAACGCCCTTACCTGCCTTTCTATGGTGATAGAACTTTTTGTCCAGTCAATTTTTCCATCTTCTTTACTAATCTTAGGGGCGTAAGTAGCCTGAGAATGATCCTGTTTGATGTGCTTTAATTTATCAATTTGAGCTATCGTCTTTATCAGAAGATCTGCTCCCTTTTGTGCTAAGCGGTCTTCAAGCTCTGCTGCGTTCTCATCAGGAAAAATATTCATCTCTTCTTGCATAAGGATGTCTCCTTCATCCATCTTCTCGTTGAGTTCAAAAATAGTGATTCCTGTTTTCTCTTCTCCATTTAAGAGAGCCCACTGGACAGGGGACGCTCCTCGGAACTTGGGCAAAAGAGAAAAATGAACATTCAAAGAGTTATATCTAGGAAGATAGATGATTGAGGAAGGGATAATCTGTCCGTAGGCCACGACAACATTAAGGTCTGGCTTAATTTCTTTTATTTTATCGAGCGCGGTTTGGTCTTTTCTGATTTTTACCGGCTGATAAAAAGAGATGTTTAGATCCAAAGCAGCTTTTTTTATAGGACAAGGCATAAGTTTTTTCCCTCTTCCCGAGGGTCTATCAGGCTGGGTAATAATGAGAGCGATGCTGTGACCCGCTTCAAGGAGTTTTTTTAAAGAAGGAAGACCTAAGGCAGGGCTGCCAAAGAAGACAATTTTCATTAAATCTTGCCCGTTTGAACCGCTCTTTTCAGTTTCTTTTTGATAAGACTTTTTTTGAGAAGAGAGAGGTGGTCTATAAATAGTTTTCCGTTAATATGGTCAATTTCATGACAAAAAGCTCTGGCTAAAAGTCCTTCTGCTTCAAAAATTTTTTCATTACCCTTAAGATCAATGCCTGTAACAGTAACCCGAGAAGGTCTGATGACTTTTTCACTAATATCAGGAACCGATAAGCAGCCTTCTTCGTAGATGACTTCTCCTTCTTGGCTGGTAAGTTCGGGGTTTATGAGGATAATCAGATTTTGACTGTCCTCCCCAACAGAGAGATCAACGGTTATCAATCTCTTGCTTACGTTGACCTGCGGAGCTGCAAGGCCAATTCCAGGAGCTGCATACATGGTTTGAACCATATTTTGAGCAAGATCCTCGATATATTTATCTATATTTATAATTTCCTCAGCTTTTTTAGTAAGGATAGGATTCCCGTACTTTACAATTTGAAGTATAGGCATATTTTCTTTTTAAATAATTATTCTATAGGAAATTCCTTTTTCGTTCAACAAGCTTGGGGTCAGACCTGCAAAAGTTGCAAAATTGCCGAAAAGTTACTCAAGTTTTGCAAGTCTGACCCCAATCATTTATAGAAGATGAAATGGTTTTTTTCCAGGCTTTGAAGAAAGAGGGCTAGTCTATCATAAAGAGGTTCTACATCTTCTCCGAATTTGTTTTTTAGATTTTTGGCTACTTCTTTAACTCGGAGGGTTCCATCGCACTGCTCCCAGATGAAGCTCCCTACATGGTCAAGCTTTATTTTGAAATAGGGTTTTTTCAAACGTGGAAGGACGTATTTCTTTAAAAGGGCAAGTTCAAATTTTGGCTTGAGAAGAACAATCAAGCCGTCTTCTTTTTTTTCCCACTTGATATTCCTGATTGGAATGAGATCAAGAAGGTTAATTTTGGATCTCTCGACTCCTCTTTTTTTCACAATCTACAAAATTTTGATGCTTGCTTCGAATTCTATTTAGCTCTCTTTTTCTTCAGCTGATTTTCCGAATTCACCAGCAACGACCATCTTCTTATAGGGAAAGTAGATCAGGACAAAACCGAGGATGAAGAAAATCAATAAAGCGAGCCACGGATTATTCAAAGATTCTGGCATTTCTATCTTTGTTCCCTTTACGGCTGCAGTAATGATTCCCATCAGAGCTTGTCCAGCGATTAATCCTGAAGCAAGGAGGAGGCCTATGTTTTCTACGATTTCTTTTCCTTTGGCTGTTGTTTTCTTTTTAGCAACGCTTCTGTCCAGAAAATACTTGAGTACTCCTCCGAAGAAGATACAGGCTGTGGCACGAAAGGGCAGGTACATTCCGACTGCGATGAGCATAGGGGAAGGAGAGCCAATAAGGATAAGAACAACGGCCAAGAGCATTCCCGCCATTACCAGAGGCCACGCCATTTCTCCGCCGACTATTCCTTTAGACATGGTCGCCATCAATCCTGCCTGGGGAGCTGGAAGTGTTTCGCTTCCAATTCCGATGTTGTTGTGTAAAAGCTGGAGCGAGAAAGTCAGTGTCAGGGCGGCTGCTATAACACCAATCAGCCCTCCTATTTGCATGCGCCAGGGAGTACCACCAAGAATATGACCCACTTTCCAATCTTGGATCATATCTCCAGCAACTCCAGCAACACAACAAACTACTGCTGCGACACCCAACACAGCCTTTATGCCCTCATCTCCTGTCTGTCCCATGATAACCATCATCAAAGCAGCTATAAGCAGCGTGGTTAAAGTCAGACCAGAAATCGGATTGGAAGAAGAGCCGATTATACCCACAAGATAGCCGGCTACAGCAGCAAAAAGGAGGCCCATGATTATCATCACCAAGGCAGATACGAAGGAGGAACCTATGTTATGGGTGAAGATGTTGTAGAGAAAAATCATTGGTATAACCAGAGCTATGATGGCGATTATGATGGATGGAAAAGGCAAGTCTCTATCAGTCCTGAGTGTTTCTGTTGTGACTCCTGCTCTTGCTTTTTTAACATCAGAGATGGATCGGCCGATTCCCGCAATCAGGCTTTTTCTCATCCTGAAGAGCGTATAAAAAGCGCCAACAAGCATGGCTCCAACTGCAATGGGTTTAATCTGAGCATTGTAAGCTGAGATGGCCATATCAGTCCAATTCCCATCGAACTTGGAGACAATGTTACCCAATTCTCCGCTGATGAAAAGCAGAATTGGCATTAAGAAAAGCCATCCCAGCACTCCCCCAGAAAAAGTAAGAGCTGCTAACTTTGGTCCGATTATGTAGCCGACTCCGGTCATAGCAGCATTGGCTGCAGGGGATTCTATAAACATTCTCCCTTTCATGGGTGCAGCTTTATAGATTTCAACATTATCATCGTTGAGGTACGCGGTGCGAGATAAGCCGGGAATTTTGAATACTGTGTTGACAAAAGGTTTTATTAGTCTGATGCCGTTTTCGCTGGTAAAGAATTCAATAAGACCTCCCAAGCCCATGGCCCAGAACATATAAGCTGCATTTGAACCCGCCTTCTGTCCCGTCTTGACCATCTCCGCACAGGCAACACTTTCTGGGAAGGGAAGCTCTGCATCTTCAACTAGGGTGCGTCTGACAAGGATGATGAGGAAAACACCTAAAATTCCCCCTACAAGCATCAGCATAGAGGATTTTGCAAAATCAAATTTTACCCACACTCCGGTCATCAGAAAGGCAGGAATTGTAAATATGGCTCCTGCTGCTAGAGCTTCTCCTACTGCGCCAGTAGTTCTTGCAAAATTTTCTTCTAAAATTGTTCCCTTAAAAGGACGAAGGGCTGCCATGGCGATAACAGCTGCTGGAAAAGTGGCTGCTACTGTCATTCCAACCATAAGGCCTAGATAGGCGTTTGCAGCGCCGAGAACAACGGCCATTATAATTCCCAAGAGAATAGCCTTTAAAGATATTTCTTTCATCGATTGCTCTGGGGAAACGTAGGGCATATATTTATCGCTCATATCCACCTCCTTTAGTTATTATGCGTGGTTTTTTGATTATATATTTTTTAAACAGAAAAAAGTCAAGAAAAAATAAAAAAATGGGACAGGCTACTTTTTTAGAAAGAAGGAAGACGGTCTCTATTGTAGGCAGAAAATCAGATAAGGTAGCTTGTCCCCTTTTTTCACTTTTTTTTATTATCTGATCCCGACGACTTATTGCCTTTGATAAGGCCAGGTCCCAACCAAATTTTATTTGCGTGAAATAGGAAATTATGTTAAATAAGAGCTTGTAGAGAAAGGTATAAAGATGAGTTTGATGGGCTTATTAAAAGAAAGGCTTTTTTGCGATTTAGCTATTGACCTTGGGACTGCCAACACTTTGGTTTATTTAAAAGGAAAAGGAATTATTGTTCAAGAGCCTTCTATCGTTGTTGTTAGCAAAGGGACTGGCAAAGTGGAAGCTGTGGGCAAGCGGGCAAAGGAGATGCTAGGGAAAACTCCGAGTGATGTGCTGGTTATTAAGCCAATGAGAGATGGAGTTATTGCAGATTTTGAGATTGCGGAGAAGATGCTCGACTATTTCATAAAAAAGTCAACAAACAACCGAGTCTTTTTGATTAGACCGAGGATAGTTATCGGAATTCCAACAGGAATCACTCAAGTAGAGAGGCGCGCAGTTAAGGATGTAGCCATGAGGGCAAAAGCATCTGAAGTCTACCTTGTCCAACAGCCAGTGTCAGCTTCTGTAGGAGCTGATCTTCCTATTTCTGAGCCGACAGGAAATATGATCGTGGATATAGGAGGGGGGACGACCGATATTGCAGTCATTTCTATGAATGGGATCGTTTTTAATCATCATATACGAATTGCTGGAAATGAAATGGACGAGGCAATCATCCAATACCTTAAGAAAAAATACAATTTGCTTATCGGAGAGAAAAGCGCTGAACAGCTTAAAATAGATATAGGCTCAGCCTATCCCTTGGATGAACCCATGACAGTAGAGATAAAGGGAAGAGATTTAGGAGAAGGAATCCCCAAAACAATTATTATTGATGACCAAGAAGTGAGGGAAGCGCTAGAAGAAGTTGTCTCTTTAATTATCAATGCCATAAGAGTTGCCCTGGAAAAGACTCCTCCGGAATTATCAGCAGACATCATTGACCGCGGAATTATTTTAACAGGGGGAGGCGCTCTCCTTAAAAATATAGACAAACGTATACGCGAGGAAACTAAATTACCAGTTTTTATTACTGATGATCCTCTTGCCACGGTTGTTCTTGGTGCCGGAAAGATGCTTGATGATTTAGATCTTCTGAAAAAGATTTCTGTAATTTAGCGCAATTTAAATTTTATGCCCCTTTTTTTCAAAGAAAGAAAGAGTCTTTTAGTCCTCATAGCCCTAATCTTTTTTCAGCTGATATTGATTTCCACTCAGGTTCCGTTGGGTTATGGAGCGAATTATTTCGAAAAGGCAGTTTTTTCCATTTTTTCTCCTATCCAGCATGGAATCCTTTCCTTCTTCCGGTCAATTGGTTACCTCTGGAAGAATTATTTTGACCTTCAGAATGTTCAGAGTCAGAATCAAAAGATGAAAGAAGAAATGTTTTATCTTCGACAGGAGAATAGTCTTCTAAGGAATGCTCTTGAAAACTTGAGAAGCGCAAAGGAAATAAAGGAGAGCCTCTTAAGGCTTCATGAGAATATTTTGGCAGCTCAAGTTATAGGTTTTGATGCCAGTAATTTTTATAAATCTGCAATTATAAATAAAGGCTCTCTGGAAGGTATTAAGAAAGATATGGTTGTTCTCGATAAAAATGGCAATTTAGTGGGACGAATAATAGATCCTGTGGCTTTGAAAGAATCTAGAGTTCAGTTGGTCACTGATAACGAGAGCGGGGTTGGTGTTTTTACTCAGAGGAAGGAAATCATGGGTATTCTGAAAGGCGATGGTAAAGGGTACTGTTTTTTAGAATATATCCATGTGACAACTGAGGATATTTATGAGGAAGAAGATATTATCACCTCCGGGAAAGATCGCCTCTTTCCTTCTGGAATCAGAGTGGGCAAAATTGTTTCTATAGCCACAAGCACTTCGCTTTTTAAACAGATAAAAGTTGAACCTTATTTTGATATTCGGCATTTGGATCAGGTAGCTGTTATTATGAGAGATCCAAAGGAAATTTTTTAAAAATTAGCTTTAATGAAAGACTTTGTTAAGGTTTCTCTTGGAATCATCATTGCTTTTTTATTTTATACAGTCCTGAACAAAATCTCTCCTTCTCTAATTCTGCTATTTAATGTCTTTAGTTTGGTTGTTATCTACTTTGCCGTTAAAAAAAATGAAATTTTTGGCGCCTGTTTAGGAGCGTTTTGCGGTCTCATCCAGGACTCTTTTTCTTTGGGAGTTTTTGGAGTAGCAGGACTTGCGAAAACAGTTGCTGGGTTCACGGCTGGATACATTTCAAAAAAAGTCGATACCGTTCCTTTTTTGCGCAGCTTTATCTTTATCTTGTTGTTGATCAGTTTTGAATTCGTTATATGGGCTTTGCTTTACTCTTTTATTTTTTCAGAAAGCATAAATACAGGAGGAGGATTGATCTTTTTTCAGCCCTTGGGCACTGCTCTGGTGGGAAGCATTCTGTTCTTTTTTTTGAGAAAGTTCAAAAGGAGTAAATCCTAGTTATATTATGAAAAACAGCAAGATTTATGAGGATTTCGTTCTCGTTCTAAAAAGATCCAAGAAAATATTCATCCTCATCCATGTATTAATCATTTTTTTGCTTCTTAATTTCTGGAAAATTCAGGTTTTAGACCATAAAAAATACTGGGAACAATCCGAAGCTAACCGAATGAGAGAAATCGTCCTACCTTCGCAGCGAGGGTTAATCAAGGACAGATGGGAGACCATTCTGGCTGATAACAAAGCCTCTTTCAAAGTTTCCATCATTAGAGAAGATTGTGAAGATTATGATAAGTCCTGCCGGAAAATATCTCGCCTTTTAAAGATTGAAGAAGGTGTTTTAAAAGAAAGAATTAGAAAGTACGAATCCTTTCCCATTTTCAAGCCTATCGTGGTTAAGGAGAATTTGTCTTTTGAAGAGGTTGCTGTGATCGAAGCCAGAAAATTAGAATTTCCCGAATTATTTCTCCAAGCAGAGCCAAAAAGATTTTACCCGTTTGGTAGCCTTGCAGCTCATGCCCTGGGTTATATACAGGAGTTGTCAGAGGAAGAAATAAAAAATGGTCTCTACCAACAGAGGCGTTTGGGAGATCTCATAGGAAAGACTGGAGTTGAAAAAGTATATGAAGCAACCCTAGTCGGAACAGATGGGAGGGCGTTAGAGATTGTAGACAGCGTGGGCAGGACTAAAGGGGAGATGGCAAAACGTGATCCCCAAAAAGGTCAGAATCTTATACTCACTTTAGATTATGCTCTTCAGGAGAAGGCTGAAGAGTTATTGGAGGGAAGAGAAGGCGCCGTTGTTATGATGGATCCCCAGACAGGTGAAATACTTGCCTTGGCCAGCTACCCTACTTTTGACCCCAATAAATTTATTGACCGCTTTACTCCTGATGAATGGCTTGATCTAGTCAGTAGTCTTGAGTTCCCCTTGGAGAATCGAGCTATTCGAGGCCAGTACGCTCCTGGGTCAGTATTCAAGCTTGTGGTAGATTTAGGAGCACTCGAATTAGGTATAGTAGATGAAGAGACAACTTTTACCTGCAAAGGTGAGGTTGAGATTTATAATGAGCCCTTCGTCTGCTGGGTTGAAAAAGGCCATGGTGAAATGAGCCTTATTCAAGGAATTCGGAATTCATGTAACATATATCATTATCAAGTGGGAAAGAAGATGGGCATCGAAGAGATTTCTCGCTATGCAAAAATGCTTAGATTTGGGGCAAGAACTGGTATTGATTTACCTGGAGAAAAAATAGGATTAGTTCCTGATCCTCAATGGAAGTGGGAAGTTAGGAATGAACGCTGGCAGCCAGGAGAGACAATTTCTGTTTCAATAGGACAGGGACCTTTATTGGTGACTCCTATTCAAGTTGCTCTCTATACTTCTATTATCGCCAATAGAGGAAGGAAAGTTACTCCTCATTTGCTTAATTCTCAATCTCAAATAGGGAACAAAATATTTGCGGAAAGTAATACCGTGGAGATTGAACCTTCTACTTTTGAAACAGTTATTCAAGGCATGTGGGAAGTTGTGAATAATGGAGGTACAGGATGGGCTGCTAATGTAAAAGGGTTCGATATTTGTGGGAAAACAGGTTCAACTCAGCTTATCAGTACTGAAAAAGATGAGGAGAAAAAAGAGGAAAAGGAAGAGGAAGAAGAGGAAGAAATTAAGACTCATTCCTGGTTTACAGGATTTGCTCCGAGGGATAATCCGAAGATCGTTGTAACCGTCCTCGTTGAATATGGTGGTATGGGCGGTGCGACCGCAGCTCCTCTATCAAAGCAATTATTTAATTTATACAGAAGAAAATATGATTGATAGAAACCTCCTGAGAAATACTGATTGGATATTGATTGCCGTTTTGCTTTTGAACTCCATTCTTGGAGTAGCGTTTATTTACAGCAGCTCTCATTATCTTCCCGGAAGCTATTATGTGAAACAGATCTTCTGGATTATTTTAAGCTCAATAGCTCTTTTTTTATTCCTTTCAGTAGACTATGGTATTCTTGTTACATATTCTTTTTATTTATACATCGTCTTCACAGGGATACTTGGAGGACTATTATTTTTTGGAACCCGTGTGGCGGGGGCTAAGAGCTGGGTTAGATTTCCGTTTTTTAGCTTCCAGCCTTCAGAAGTTATTAAAATAATGATTATCCTTCTTCTAGCCCATGTCTTTGCTAAATTTAGAAGAGACTACGTTTCCGTGGGTAAGGGATTTTTAGGCGTTACAATTATCTCTGTTCCTGCTTTCCTTGTAGCATTGCAACCTGATTTAGGAACCGCTTTTAGTTATATTCCCATTTTATTTGCGGCGCTCGTCTTAGCCGGATTAAACAGAAAAGCCATCGTTGGTATATTGATTTTTGGATTGATTCTAGGGATATTTGGCTGGAATTTTGCCCTTAAAGACTATCAAAAAAAGAGATTAACTGCGCTAATTTCTCCTGGTCAGGATCCTCTGGGCTCAGGTTATCATATCCTTCAGTCAAAAATTGCTATTGGATCTGGGGGTTTTTTAGGAAAAGGTTTCAGAAAAGGAACTCAAAGCCAGTTGAGATTCTTGCCTGCCAGACATACAGATTTTATCTTTTCGGTTATCGGTGAAGAATTCGGCTTCGTGGGCGTGGTGCTTATTATTCTTTCCTGCTCTATTTTGCTTTGGAGACTGTTTCAATCTATCGGGCATTCGAGAGATAGAGAAGGGATATATATTATTTTCATGGTGGCGATCATGATTTCCTTTCAATTTCTTATAAATCTAATGATGATTATTGGTCTCTTTCCCATAGCTGGAATCCCTTTGCCTCTATATAGCTACGGAGGTTCCTCTCTTCTTACCACTTATTTAGGAATTTCTCTCGTGTTAAACGTCAAAATGAGAAGATTTGTTAATATATAGCGGAAACAACTATAGAAAAGGGGACAGGCTTCTTTTTCTGATCTACTGCCTGCGCATTGAGGCTTTTTCTTTCCTTCAGAAAAAGTAGCCTGTCCCTCTTTCCATTAAGATAACGACTGTCCCACGATATAACCGCCTATCAAATAATGACGGCAAGATAATAACTTTCTGCATTATCAATTGCACAATCAATTCAATTCTGCTCCTCTGGAATTCCCAGTTCTCGGGGAAAATCTTATTGCATAGTTTGCATTTAGTGCATTTTTAGCACTCAATATGGCACAAATCTGCGTGTGTTAATTTTCATCCTGCCTGATACAATTTCAGAGGCAGAGTAAGGTCTTGACGTATTTTCCTAAAAAAGGACCTGTGCCAATTACCGCTCTGCCTCTCTTCTTTCCTGGGATGGCCCATAGGATGTAGCATCCTTATGCCTAGACACGCAAATGCCGCTGGGAAAGGAAATTCATTCAGGAGGTATTGTTGAGATGTTTGATTTAAGAAAGGAAAGTCCGAATGGGGAGAGAACCGCCGTTGGAATCGATCCGTGTAGCGAATTCCTTCAGCTTGCCATCCTCTCCCCGAAGTGTGAACCGGAGTTTAAAAAACTCCCCCTTTCTCCTTCTATCACAGAGGAAATCGTCAAGTCAACGGACCCGGCGAAGACCCAGATAGCCATTGAGTCTTATGGAAGTTACGGGAAGCTTTTTATCTTCGAGCTTTTGAAGAGAGGATACGATATACGGGAAGTTAATCCCCATGTCTCAAAGAAGCTAGCCGGCCTCTATAGAGAGGAACACAGTGATCTAAGAGATGCGGAGAGCTTAGCTAAGGCTTTATTTTTGATTCCTGATTTACCCAAGGTCTCTTTTAGTGAAAGGAAGCTATGGTTGTCGAAACTGAGCAGGTCAAGGAAAAAAATGATTAAAGATCTTAATGGATACTTGAATCGTCTCCACAGGGCTTTGGTTGAGAGTTATGGTGTCATTTATAAGAAATTATTTAAGATCCTTTTTTCAAAGAAAGCTCTGAGCTTTTTTGAGAGTTATCCAACCATTAACGATGCTCTTTCAAGAAAGAGAGAGGTTACGAAGTTAATAGGGAAGGCGAAATGTGATTTATTGCTTCAGTTAGGTCAATGGGAGGACGGTTTTTATTTAGAGACTCTGAGGATGGAGATAAGAAGCTTGATAGAGATCATAAGGGCCATCGATAAGGTAAAAAAAGAGTTAGCAAAGCGGATAGAGGAGATAGGGGAAGAGGATAAAGAGATGAAGATATTAAAGACTTTTCCAGGAATAGACTCTCTTACAGGAGCAGCTCTGTTGAGTGAGATAGGAGACATAGAAAGATTCGGTAGAGAGAGCAGTTTGTCCTCATACTGTGGAGTGAGCCCAGTCAGGTGGCAGAGTGGTACAGGGAGGATAAGGTCAAAGAGAAGAAAGAGATTTAGCCGTCGACTTAGAGGAACCCTTTATTTTATCTCTTTATCACAAATAAGGATCAATCCCGAATCCAATAAGTATTATTGGCGGAAGAGAAGAGAGGGGAAAACTCATTGGCAGGCGATGAATGCTCTCTCCAGGCAGCTCATAAAAATCATATATTACATGCTCAAGAATCCTATAAAAGATCTCCTCTTATAAATTAATTATTGACATAGGATATTGTGATATGGGAAGAGGTCTATATTTGATTTGACACTCCTCTCGTTAATTATTATCCTATTGCCAAGTAAGCTGAGGGAAGAATGGCCATTAAATGTCCTGAATGTCAGGCTGAAATCCTCGATGACTCCCGCTTCTGCAGCAAATGCGGGACACTGATTCATTCTTCAGAGGAAATCTTTATCTCGCAGACAAAGACTATTCTGAAGCCTATGGAGGAAATGCGATCTGGAACTACGCTTGCTAACAAATACAAGATAAATGAGGTTCTGGGAAGGGGGGGAATGGGAATCGTTTACAAAGCTGAGGACGTTAAGCTTAAACGCAACGTTGCCCTCAAGTTTCTACCTCCAGAGTTAATGCGTGACGATGAGGCAAAAGAGCGATTTGTCCTCGAGGCACAAGCCGCAGCAGCTCTTTCACATCCGAATATCTGCACCATCCATGAAATCGATGAAGAGGAAGGCAAATCTTTCATTGCTATGGAATACATAGAAGGTCAGAGTTTGAGGGAAAATATAAAGAGAGGTCCCTTAAGAATCAACGAAGCTCTGGATATTGCCATCCAGGTGGCAGAAGGCTTAGAGGAAGCGCATAAGAAAGAGATAATCCACAGGGACATCAAGAGTGCCAACATAATGGTGACAGATAAAGGACAGGCTAAAATCATGGATTTTGGGCTGGCAAAGGTCAAGGGAGGTTCACTCCTCACAAGAGAAGGGACTACTCTAGGCACTGTAGCTTATATGTCACCAGAACAGGCTCGAGGCGAAGAAGTTGATCATCGCTCCGACATCTGGTCGTTGGGAGTGGTTCTGTATGAGATGTTTAGCGGAAGACTTCCTTTTTTGGGAGATCGTGAAGCATCTATTCTCTATTCTGTCGTGCATGAGGAGCCAAAGGCACTCAAAGCTATAAAGTCTGACATCCCAGTTGAACTGCAACAAATCATCAATCGTGCCTTGAAGAAAAAACCAGATTCCCGCTATTCATCAATAGGAGAGATGTTGAAGGAATTACAGCAATATCAAGAAAGCTTGAGATCTCCTGAGTTTGGAATATTTAACCTAAAATCTCTCTTACGATGCATTCGTAAGCCTCGCGTTGCTATGGCCGCTATTCTCATCCTTCTTGCAATTATCACCATCGCTGTCTGGTTTTTAAAAAGCAGGGCCAATATACGGTGGGCTAGAGAAGAGGCTATCCCGAAAATTAGTCATCTTGTCGACATGGAAGGCAACTGGAACGCAGCGTATTTTCTTGCGAAGAAGGCTGAACGATATATTCCAAAGGACCCCATTCTTAAAAATCTCTGGTCAAAATTTTCTCAGGAAGTGACAATAAAATCTGAACCTTC